>Ga0164296_1001642_pt1 | contig 23285 bp, 17 predicted proteins | sample GEODES057metaG_FD_113533 | JGI IMG/M metagenome (GOLD analysis project Ga0164296, IMG submission 113533) | Dystrophic lake water microbial communities from Trout Bog Lake, Wisconsin, USA - GEODES057 metaG | ecosystem: Environmental > Aquatic > Freshwater > Lake | place: USA: Trout Bog Lake...
AGGCCTCTAGACGATGGGGACCCAGATACTACGGTACTGCAAAATCTTTTCAACTACTGGTGGAGCTAAGCGGGATCGAACCGCTGACCTCTTGCATGCCATGCAAGCGCTCTCCCAGCTGAGCTATAGCCCCGTAATTCTAAAAGTACTGAAATAAATCAATACAGGCTAAAACCAAAATCTTTGCTATTTTTCTAGCAACACAATCTTATTTTACTTTTAATTTGATTTGTCACCATCAAACTAAATTATTAAGACTGCGTTTTTAATTCATTAATCTAATTAACTGCTTTCAGAATAGTCTCATATTCTATACCATTTTGCAGAGGATTAGCAAATGAAATTATTAAAATACCGAAGTTTTTTCAAACAGGTGTGATGAAGACACCACCTATCCTTTCAAAACAAGCCATAGGTCAATTAAGCCAAAACTCCTAGACGCTTTTGAACCTCCTCAATTCCCATAATGGATAGAACAGTATCAATCGCAGGAGTCTGTGTGGTTGCAAACATGAGATAACGAACCGGCATTGCCAGCACTGGCATTTTAATACCATGTTTAGTTAAAACCTCTTTCATGACTGCTGCGATTTGCTCTTTACTACCATCGCCAGCTTTGATTAGCTCGATTAAATCATTGATGCACTGATGCACAGTAGCTGGAACATTTTTCAAGAATTCTTCACCGTCTAATTGATGAACAGGAGCTGATGCGTAAAACATTTTTGCACCCTGCGCAATCTCAACCAGAGTATTGGCACGACCTTTTAGCAAGTCAACCACTTTGATAAAGTCAGGACCTGATTTGGTTGCACACTCTGCGCTCTCTTCAAACTCAATACCCTCAAGTATTGCAAAAGGTTTGACTCGTTTTGCTAATTCAGCACTCTCAGTATGGGCAATGTAATGATGATTTAACCAAATCAGTTTTTCAGGGCTGAACTGGGCTGGAGATTTTCCTAGGCTATCCAAATCAAACCATGCAATAAATTGTTCTTTTGTAAAAATCTCCGCATCACCATGAGACCAACCTAATCTCGCCAGATAATTCAAAATTGCTTCGGGCATATACCCTGCCTTCTGAAAATCTCTCACACTCATCGCACCATTGCGCTTACTCATTTTTTCACCAAGTTCATTTAGTACTGTGGGTAAATGAGCGTAAATAGGTAATGTGCCGCCTAGAGCCTGCATGATATTGATTTGCCGTGGAGTATTGTTGACATGATCATCGCCGCGAATTACATGGGTAATATTCATATCCATATCATCAATGACGACGCAAAAATTATAGGTCGGTGTACCGTCTGGTCTGGCAATGACGAGATCATCTAATTCTTGATTCGAAATTTCAATCACGCCCTTGACCGCATCTTTCCAAATTACAGATCCATCTATGGGGTTTTTAAACCGAATAACAGGACGCACGTCACTTGGTATAGGCGGTAAAGTTTTTCCTGGCTCTGGACGCCAAGTACCATCATAGCGAGGCTTTTGTTTTTGCGTTATTTGCTTTTCACGCATGGCATCTAACTCTGCTTCACTCATATAACAATAATAAGCAAGGCCATTTTCAAGCATCTCGTTAATCACTTGACGGTAACGATCAATCCGTTGCATTTGATAAATAGGGCCTTCATCGACATCAAGACCCAACCAACTCATCCCTTCAATAATCACTTCAACCGCTTCTAAGGAAGAGCGCTCTTGATCGGTATCTTCAATGCGGAGCACGAAATCACCTTGCTGTGACCTTGCAAAAGCCCAAGGATACAGGGCACTTCTGAGGTTACCTAAATGAATAAAACCCGTTGGACTTGGTGCAAAACGGGTGCGTACACGATTTGAATTGGTAGTATTTGTCATAACTTGTATTATCCCATGCTCTTTTTACTAGCAAATGATTTTTGACGATATGCCAAAAGACTAGCTGTCAACAAAATGATTGTAGAAACTAGCAGCCCAACCCGTAATCCACCAAGATGATCAGCAATAAAGCCTATTAAGAATGGGCCAATAATCTGACCAGTAGCAAATAAGATGGTAAAAAATCGTATCCCGATCGACCATTGATTTCTTGGATAATTATGCTTTACAAAGGCGGTTGTACTGGCGACGGCTACAACAAAACTGGACCCAAATAACATCGAAGAAGACATAACAAGAATTAGACTCCAAAAACTTGGCGCTACGCTCTCAATAATATTTTTTTCTAAAAATGCCATGATCGTTGGTATGAAACAAGCAATCGTTAATATTAAATTCACTAGTCCCATCGCCTCCCCACCCCTTGATCGCTCTAACATCTTCGCCCATATGCGAGACGACAGCATCATCGATAACCCAATTAAGCCATAAAACATATTAATGAGACTGCCAGTAAAACCCATTTCCCTCAGCATTGCGATTACAAAAGTCATGTATCCCACATGCCCAATACCATACAAGAAGTAACCACTACCAATCCAAAAACTTCTTCTCGGATGAATTTGTTCTTTAGAAAGAACACTTACCTCAGGTGCTTCTAACATTGCAATAACTGGCTTGATCAAAAGGGTAAATAAGATCAAACTAATGACGGCCATCCCTATCCAGGCTATCTGCCAAGGATGGACATATCCCTGGCTTTGTGCCCAGTCATGAAATGGGTTGACTAGCAGGCTTGAAAGGAGAATACCGCCGCCTACCCCTCCATAATAAATCCCTAAAATCAGACCCGATTGATGAGGATGTTGACTACTCAATTGTGTTGCGAGTACCCCGCCGGCGATAAAAATATAGCCGCTACAAAAACCTAATAAAAACCGAAAGATAAAAATAACTATTGCATTTTCAACAAAGCCCGTCAAAAACATCACCACGATAGAAAAAAACAACATCACGATAAAAGGTCGTCGCAGCCCTACTTTAGAAAATGCCCAAGCCGAGCTCATCGCTCCAATAAAGTAGCCAATGGCATTACCAGTATTCATGTTGCCGGCTGTCAAATAAGACCAGTGCAAGTCTGAACGCATTAAGGGTAAAAATAGGGCATAGGCAAATCTAGAAATCCCCAGAGTGATTGCAGCACCCAATGCTAATGCGATGGCAGTAAGTAATGGATGTTCTTCGGGATAAGAATGAATACCTTGGCGATTTTTTGGCGAGTTTTGATCGAATAAATGCATTACCAATACAATAACAAATATTGCGAATGGAATCCCACATTTCTGACCTTGGCTTTTTCTGGATAGAAATGAAAGGTTCATCAATTCACCTTCTAAAAATCACGAATCGTTTTATATGACCTCATCCTCTGAATTAACTGCCAACAACAAAGCCTCTGATCAATTTGATACTTTACAAACATTTTTATTTGAAAAAAGCCAAATACGCGGCGAAATTGTACTTTTAGATACCGCCTGGCAAACCATCCTAGAGCGTAAAAGCTATCCTCCGATTATTCAAAAACATTTAGGTGAAATGGTTGCTGCAGGGGCTTTATTAAGCGCCACACTCAAATTTGATGGCACCCTCATTATTCAGGCACAAGGTACTGGCCTCGTGCGTCTAATAGTAGTCGAATGCAATATGAATTTAGATATCCGCGCTACCGTCAAATTAGCTAAAGATATCGACCCTGCGATGATTTATGATGACTCCACCCTCTCAGAACTTATCAACCCCGATGGTCAGGGCAAATTAGCCATCACGCTGGATCCAAAAAACCGACAAGATGGTCAACAAGCTTATCAAGGGATTGTCCCCTTAATGCTTGGGGGTAAACCGATTACCTCCATTGCACAAGCTGTCACGGCCTATATGAATTACTCAGAACAGCTCGAAACCCATATTCTGTTAAGTAGTAACGATACCCACGCCGGCGGTATTTTGATTCAAAAATTACCGAATATTGGTGGTAAAACAAGTAGCACTCCGATAGATCATGACGAGTTAGCAGAAGACTGGAATCGGGTCATGATGATGGTCAATACCGTTAAAGATGAAGAGTTGCTATCAACTCCCCCTACAGTTTTAATGCAGCGCTTATTTCTAGATGAAGCCAATTATCAAGGGGTCAGAGGATTTCCACTTCGCCACGTTCACTTTGCTTGCCAATGCTCTCGTGAAAAAGTAGGCAACATGATGTTGATGCTTGGTAAAGATGAAGTAGCAGAAATTTTGGCAGAACAACAACAAGTCGAAACGACTTGTGATTTTTGTGGTCAAGTTTATCTATTTGATTTGGTAGATTGCCAGCAATTATTTGCTGCTGAAAACCTGGTAGATAAAATGAGGCCGCCACAAGGAAAGCACTAATCCCTTTTAAGACTAACTTAACAGGGATATTAAATGAAGTTTATTTGCCAGTTTTATTGGGTTGGGGTAAAGACTCATCTGGCTTGAGGACTTTCACCAAAATTTCATTGTCTTTGACCATCCCATGCTCTAAACGGGCACGTTCCTCAACCCCTTTAGTGCCTTGCTTTAAATCTTGCACATCACCAGAGATTTTCGCATTACGAATCTCTAGCTCTTTATTTGAATCTGCAAGCACTTTTACCTCTTTGTCCAACTGATATACGTACAACCAACCACCTTTACCAATCCAAAGAGGATATTGAATGGCTACTAATAAGATAAATAGCCCATAAACAATATAGCGCATGCAGCTTGCTTAATAACCTAAATTATAAAAAGCGGAACGACCTGGATAGGAAGCAATGTCACCCAAATCTTCTTCAATGCGAATCAACTGATTGTACTTAGCAATACGATCAGAACGTGACAGAGAACCCGTCTTGATTTGACCTGCATTTAAACCCACTGCGATATCAGCAATCGTACTGTCTTCAGTCTCACCAGAACGATGCGAGATTACCGAGGTGTAATTGGCGCGCTTCGCCATTTCAATCGCAGCAAAGGTTTCCGTCAAAGTACCAATTTGATTAATCTTTATGAGGATGGAGTTCGCAATCCCTTTTTGAATACCTTCTTTCAAAATCTTGGTATTGGTCACAAAAAGATCATCACCTACTAACTGAATTTTCTTACCGAGTTTTTGCGTCAGGGTTGACCATCCATCCCAATCCGCTTCGTGCATACCATCTTCAATTGATACGATCGGAAATTTGTCCGCTAAATTACCTAAATAGTCAGCAAATTCAGATGAGGTGAGTTGTAAACCTTCACCGCTTAAATGGTATTTGCCGTCTTTGTAAAATTCACTAGCTGCACAGTCCAATGCAAGTAATACGTCTTCACCAGGACGATAGCCAGCTTTTTCAATGGCTTGTAGAACTGTATTTAAACACTCTTCGTTACTCACAAAATTGGGGGCAAAACCACCTTCGTCACCCACTGAAGTTGGCATATTTTTATCATGCAAAATTTTCTTGAGGCTATGAAACACTTCAGCACCACAACGCAAAGCTTCTTTAAAGTTGGTCATGCTAACTGGCATGATCATAAATTCTTGAATATCTAAACTATTATTTGCGTGCGCACCACCATTAACGATGTTCATCATTGGAACAGGCATTTGCATTGCACCAGAACCACCAAAATAACGGTACAGGGGCAACCCTGCTTCTTCGGCTGAGGCTCTAGCAACTGCCATAGAAACAGCCAAGGTCGCATTGGCGCCCAGTCTGGCCTTATTATCTGTACCGTCTAAATCAATCAAGGTCCGGTCTAAAAAGGCTTGCTCAGAAGCATCTAAACCCATAATGGACTCAGCAATTTCCGTATTGATGTTATCAACCGCTTTGAGAACGCCTTTACCAAGGTATCTACCATGTTCACCATCACGCAGTTCAATCGCTTCTCTTGAACCAGTAGAAGCTCCACTTGGCACGGCAGCACGTCCCATAACACCAGACTCTAAAAGGACATCACACTCCACCGTGGGATTGCCACGGGAGTCTAAGATTTCACGACCGATAATATCAACAATTGCACTCATTATTTGCTCTCTATATTAAATTAAAATCTTCATAATTTAATTAGATCATTCTCTAATTAAAATTCGTTTTCTAAAAACATATTTGACTGCTTTACTAAATCATCAATGGCTTTTAGGCCGGTAAGTAAAGTTTTCATTTGATGCAATGGCACCGCATTAGGGCCATCTGACATCGCTTTGGCTGGATCAGGGTGTGTTTCCATAAAAATTCCACTAATACCTACAGCCATTGCTGCTCTTGCTAGGACGGGTACAAACTCTCTTTGTCCGCCACTCGTTGTACCTTGCCCACCTGGTAATTGAACTGAGTGTGTTGCATCAAAAACCACGGGAGCTTTAGTCTCGCGCATAATTGCCAAACTTCGCATATCAGAAACCAAGTTGTTATAACCAAAACTAACGCCACGCTCGCAAGCCATAAATTGATCTTCACTAAGGCCTGCAGCTTTGGCTGCAGCTCTTGCCTTATTCATCACATTTAGCATATCGTGAGGTGCTAAAAATTGCCCTTTTTTGATATTCACAGGCTTACCACTGGTTGCACAAGCATGAATAAAATCAGTTTGACGACAAAGAAATGCTGGTGTCTGTAACACATCAACCACTTGCGAAACAGGTGTTATTTCAGACATCTCGTGCACATCAGTTAAGACTGGCACACCTATTTTCTCTTTAACTAAAGCTAGGATATCTAAGCCTTTACTCATGCCTAGACCGCGAAAAGATGATCCGGAGGATCGATTTGCTTTGTCAAAAGATGATTTGTAAATAAAGGGGATACCGAGCTCAGCAGTAATTTGCTTGAGTTCTTGAGCCGTTTCAAGGGCCATTTGTTCGGACTCAATTACACAGGGGCCAGCTATTAAGAAGAAAGGATGTTCTAGACCAACGGGGAAACCACAAAGCTTCATACCGATTCCTTGTTGAGATTTTTTTGAAACGAATAAGCCTTTGCCGCTTTCACAAAGGCACTAAACAAAGGATGACCATCGCGCGGAGTAGACGTAAACTCTGGGTGAAACTGTACACCAAAAAACCAAGGATGCAGAGATTGAGGTAACTCCATCATCTCGGGCAGATTTTCAGTTGGCGTTCTAGCAGAAATAATCATGCCTGCCGCTTCTAACTGGGGTACGTATTCATTATTTACTTCGTAGCGATGGCGATGGCGCTCATTCACTTCTGCGCCATAGATCTCACTAGCTAAAGTACCCGGGCTCACGGGGCACTTTTGAGAACCAAGGCGCATGGTACCGCCTAGATCAGATTGATCATCACGTAACTGGACTTTCCCATCACTATTTTTCCATTCAGTGATCAGGGCAACCACCTTATGCTCTACATCAGAATTAAATTCGGTACTGTTTGCCTCTCTAAAGCCTGCTACATTTCTAGCAAATTCTATGACAGCTAATTGCATTCCCAAACAAATTCCCAAATAAGGAATTCTCTGTTGACGGGCATGTGAAATTGCTGCAATTTTTCCTTCAGTACCCCTAACCCCAAACCCACCAGGAACCAAAATAGCATCTAAGCCTTCGATACTCGCAATATCTCCATGCTCTAAGAGTTCAGAATCAACATAACGAATATTCACCTGAGTTTCATTGTGAATACCAGCATGACGTAGTGCTTCAATTAGAGATTTGTAGGACTCAGTTAAATCCATGTATTTACCAACCATACCAATATTGATGTGGTACTTTGGATTTTCCATGCGATATACCAAGTTACTCCAGACTGATAAATCTGCTGGTGGCGGGTTCAAGTTCAGTTCATTACAAATGATCTCATCTAAGCCCTGCTCATGAAGCATCTGAGGAATTTTATAAATCGTATCGGCGTCCCATACAGAAATCACCGCATCTTCGCGCATATTTGCAAATAATGAAATCTTGGAAATCTCTTCTGCAGGTATCAAACGATCAGCTCGACATAATAAAGCGGTCGGAATAATACCGATTTCACGTAACTTTTGAACAGAGTGTTGCGTAGGTTTGGTTTTTAACTCACCAGCACTTGCAATGTATGGCACTAAAGTCAAATGAATAAAGGCAGTATCGTTCCGAGGCTTGCGCAAACTCATTTGGCGCGCGGCCTCTAAGAACGGTAAAGACTCAATATCACCGACAGTACCACCAATTTCGCAAATGGCAACGTCCGTTTGACCACCAAAGCAAGCAGCGGCACCGCGTTCAATGAAAGTCTGAATTTCATTGGTGATATGGGGGATCACTTGTACAGTTTTGCCTAGATATTCACCACGGCGTTCTTTACGAATCACCGAATCATAAATTTGTCCTGTGGTGAAATTATTGCTTTTACGCATTTTGGCTGTAATAAACCGCTCATAATGACCCAAGTCAAGATCAGTTTCTGCACCATCTTCTGTAACAAAAACCTCTCCATGTTGAAATGGACTCATTGTTCCAGGATCAACGTTGATGTAAGGGTCTAATTTTAGGAGGGTGACTTTTAGGCCGCGAGACTCAAGTATCGCGGCTAATGAAGCGGCTGCAATTCCTTTCCCGAGGGAAGAAACCACACCACCCGTAACGAAGACAAATTTGGTCATCGAAAACACTCTAGTATGAATATTGAATTATATACTCGACTCAACAAAAACACTTAAAAATAATTCAAGATCTTTCATTAGAATGCGATACAACAATAAAAAATTCAAGAAATTTTCTACTGATATAAAATAAACTAAATATTAAATTAGGGACTTACAATGAGACTAGGTTATTTCACGATGCCTTTGCATCCGTTAGAGCGAGATGGCACTGAAACACTTCACGAGGATCGTCAAACGATTATTTTTGCAGACCAACTAGGCTTTTACGACGCGTTCGTGGGTGAACATTTAACCGATCAGGCTGAAAATGTCACCAATAGTATGATTTTCTTGGCAACCCTGATTTTTGAAACGAAAAATATCAAATTAGGTACTGGTACTTCCAACTTATCCCATGCCCACCCTACTTTAATTGCAGCCCAAGCAGCAATGTTTGATCGATTGGCAAAAGGTCGTTTTATTTTTGGTATTAGTCCCGGTGCTCTTGCATCTGATGCCGAGGCTCTTGGAATCCTTTCTGAAGATCGTAGTAAGATTTTTGCCGAAGCAATTGATGTTATTTTAGCGATTTGGTCAGGTGAACCTCCATATAACATTGATTTACCAAACAATCGCTTTAAGGTTAGTGTACAAAATACTCAAGTGTTAGAAATCGGTAGAGGTTACATCATGAAACCTATGCAAAAGCCCTATCCTGAAATTGTGGGCACCGTTGTTGCTCCTTTCTCAAAAGGGGTAATTGCCATGGGTCAAAGAGATTTCCATCCGATGTCGGCCAATTTTCTACTCGAGAATTGGCTACCAAGCCACTGGAATAACTTTTCTCAAGGAAAGCAAAACGTTGGTCAACAAGCGCTAGTAAAAGATTGGCGGGTTGCCAGAACTGTTTTTGTGGGAGATGACTCTAAAATCGCCAAAGAATATGGCAAGTCCAATAGTAACAGCCCATATCGTTATTACTACAAGCAAATGTTAACGAAAATGAAAATCTCTAACCGTCACGTGATTTTCAAGAAAACCCAAGAAGCGGATGATTCTACCATTAGTTTGGATGGTATCTTGGATGATTTAGTCATTTGTGGCACTGTAAATGAAGTTGTAGATCAAATTTTATCCATGCAAGAACGTATCGGTTGCAACATCGGTGAAATCGTTTATGCCGGTATGGATTTAGTGGATCCGATATTGGGTAGAAGATCAATGGAATTAATGGCCCATGAAGTAATGCCTCGCGTAAATGAAGCAATGGGCCTAGGTTATGTTACCAATGCAGATGCAATTTAAATCTATTATTAAACGATATTTAACCTTTAAGAAAATTTAGAGAACTATTTAAGCTAAAGATGGGAACAAGCTTAGGGAAATCAATGTAAAGTATATATACTGTTTTAAAAGCTCTAATAAGAGTAACTCTTTAACTTTGAAAAGTTAGTTCTCACTATGAATATTCAGCAAATTAGTTGGGATAAAAAAAATGGCTGGGATACCCTTTCGAACTTTCAATCCACTTCAGATGTTGTGTTCGTCTTTGCTGACACTGACTTCTTCTATCAAGAAGAGTGCTATCAAGCATTAACAAGTTTTTATCCCAAGGCAGATATTATTGGTTGCTCTTCATCGGGAAATATCAGAAATGCAAAAGTTTCAGATTACAACCTCACAGTTTAGCGCTGCAATTTGACAAGAGTTGGATCAAGGCCATTGGTATAGACCATATTTCATCTGCAAAAATTGCAGATGAAATACAAGAAGCGCTCAAAGATTTTCCCAAAGAACATTTAAGACACTGTTTTATTGTTTGTGACGGATTTGATGTGAATGCAACTGATTTAGCACAGAGCTTAAGCCTTCATGTGAATGAAATCTCAATTACAGGGGGGTTGGCTGGCGATGCAAATCGTTTTGCTAAAACTGGTACCATGTTTAATGGTAAAACCAAAAAAAAATCAGATTGTTATTGTAGGTTTTTACGGTGCCCTGCATATTACAAGCGGATTTTCTACTGGTTGGACGGAGTTTGGGGCTGAAAGACGCGTTACTCGCTCCTTCAAAAATACCGTGTATGAACTCGATCATGAACCTGCTTTAGATATCTATGAAAGATATTTAGGTGAACAGGCACAAGAACTCCCTAGTAGTGGTTTGCGATTCCCTCTTTCTATTCGCAAAACAGCTGATGATTATCCTATCATTAGGACTCTTTTGGGTATTAACCGAGATGATCATAGTTTAACCTTTGCTGGCGATATGCCGGAGGCTAGTTTTGCACGTCTCATGAAAACAAATATAGACTCCTTACTCGAATCAACTCAAGAAAGAATTAGCCTACTAAAGAACCAACACAAAAAAATAAAGGCTTATGTCTCGTTGTAAGTTGTGTTGGTCGCAGACTTGTCTTAGATCAAATTTCCGAGGAAGAATTAGAGTTGCTCGCTGCCGAGCTTGGAAGTGGGTTTAATATTTCTGGCTTTTACTCTTATGGCGAGTTTGCTTCAAGCAAACTGCAAGGTTGCCAACTACACAATCAAACTTCAACCATCACCCTGATTTCTGAAGATGAGTGATCCCTTTTTATCTTTCACTGAGTTCAAACCTAATACGCATCGTTTATTGCGAAGACAACTTCGTCAAGTTGCTGAGAAAGATATAGAAATTGAAACCAAATGGCACTCACTATTAAGCTTAGTAAACGAAGCCTATTTAGCGGCAGATCGGGATAAACGTTTATTAGAAAACGCATTGGATACCAGTGCTGATGAATTAACTACTGCAAATTCAAAGCTGCAATTATTTATTAATAATGCACCAGCAGGGATTGCAATGTTTGATAACAAAATGAATTATTTGTTTGCAAGCAAACGTTGGTTAGATGATCGCAAAATTAATTCTTATGATGTTATTGGTAAAAATCATTATCGAATTTTTCCGGACATGCCAGAAAAATGGAGACAATCCCATCTTCGCTGTTTGGCTGGTGGGACCGAAAGTTGTGACGAGGATTTAATTGTATTATCCGACGGCACTGAGGCTTGGGTTCGTTGGGAGATGCTCCCTTGGAAAAACCCTAAAGGTCAAATTGGTGGGATTATCATCCTCTCGGAGAATATTACTAAAAGAAAAATGGCGGAGGCAGAATTACACATCGCATCCGTCGCTTTTCAATCTAGAGATCCTATGCTTGTCACTAACGCTAAAGGGGTAATATTGAAAGCTAATGAAGCTTTTTCATTGGCTACTGGATACTCATTAAAGGAGTTAATCGGTAAAAATCCATCCCTCTTTAAATCTGAGGAACACCAAGATCCAGCCTTCTATCGAAATCTTTGGGAAGCAATTCTTTCGGAAGGTCGCAGGGAGGGGAATATTTGGAATCGTCGCAAAGACGGTGCTATTTACCCTATTTGGCTTTCTATCTCTGCAATTCGCAACACCAAGGGGGAAATCAATCATTTTCTAGCTATTTATTCAAATATTAGAGACCCTAGAGAAGCTGAAAGAAAAATCTTGGAATTGGCCTTTTATGACCCCCTGACAGACCTTCCTAATCGACGTCTTTTAATTGATCGTCTTCAGCAAGTACATTTTCAATCGGTTCGCTCAGGAAAGTACGGTGCCGTTTTGATGATTGACTTAGATCATTTCAAAACGATTAATGATATCTACGGTCATGTCGTTGGTGATGAAATTCTAATAGATGTTTCCAAGTGTTTACGCGGTGCTTTGAGGGAGTCAGATACAGCAGCTAGATTGGGTGGAGATGAGTTTGTTGTTCTGCTCGCAGAGTTAGGGAGTGACATAAAGGCTGCAAGAATATCGATTCAGGTAGTTTTAGACAAGCTCAATCATTTACTGAGTCAAGACAAAGTAATTAATGGCGTCAAACACAACGTTACCGTTAGTATTGGTGTTGCCACATTTCCCAATTCCGAAAAAGACCTTGGTTTATTGTTTAAACAAGTGGACATTGCCCTGTATCAAGCAAAATCTTCAGGCCGAAATACAGTCAGAGTTTTTAATAGCGAAATGCACGAGAAATTTATAAAACGTGCAAGTCTCTCGGATCGATTAAAGTTCGCAGTCAAAAACGATGAGTTTGTAATTCACTATCAACCTCAAGTGAATTTTAATGGTAAATTAAAAGGAGCTGAGGCCCTACTAAGATGGCGAACTCCTGACAATGAGTTAATTCCACCATTATCTTTTATTCCATTAGCAGAAGAAAATGGCTTGATTGTTCCAATTGGATATTGGGCAATTGAGAAAGTTTGCAAGCAATTAGTTGCATGGCGGGAAAATCATTTAACAGCAGAACTCTGCTTATCGATCAACATTAGTGCACAACAATTTCGGCAAATCGACTTTTCTAATCGGTTAAAGCAAATATTGCTCGAAACTGGCGCAAATCCACGTCTACTGACACTAGAACTGACTGAGAGTTTTTTACTAAATGACCTTGATCATGTCATTAGTATCATGTTGGATTTGCGCGCCATTGGGGTGCGCTTCTCGATTGATGATTTTGGGACTGGATACTCTTCTTTAACCTATTTAAAAAGATTACCGCTAGATGAAATTAAAATTGATAAAAGTTTTGTAACAGACTTAATGAATGATCCTGGTGACAGGGCAATTATTCGTTCAATCTTAACATTAGCAAAAAGCCTAAATTTGGATGTAACTGCTGAGGGAATTGAATTACCTGAACAGCGTGATTTTTTAGTCCAAGAAGGTTGCGATACCTTTCAAGGCTATTTATATGGAAAACCTACAGCAATTGATCCGTTTAACACTTTTATTAATGAGTTTTCTTCAAGTGAAAACGCACATTAAGATTTGTAAAATTACTGTTGTTTCCTGAAGTATTCTTTATTAAAAAGTTCCTTTTGAGATTCCCAGCGTTGTGCCCCAGTGATATTTGTATCCAACAAAGTAATTCCTCGTAATTCATAACGTGCAACTACGGAAGGATGGGGATGGTTATAGCGATTTTTATATCCTGATTGCGAAAATGCCGTATTAGGGTCTAACAAATTTATAAATTCAGGGTTTGAGGACGTTTTACTGCCATGGTGAGGTGCCATCAGAACAATATTTTTTTGAAGAATTTTTCTAAGTTCATCTTTTTGCTGAGTTAACCTCTCAACAATCTCCTGTTCAGCTCCTTTTTCAACGTCTCCAGTTAACCAGACTGAATGATGTTGATTTCTCACCTCAATCACACAACTCATTTCATTCGGTTTGCCGAGATAAAATTTTTTCTCAAAAGTGGTTTTTTCATGGGGATGCCAAACATAAAACTCAACCCCATCCCATACCCAGGAAGTTCCAGCTTGACATGGCGAAATTTGTACACCACTTTTTAAATAATGTTGATGTAACGGATGATTTTCAGGAATTGAGCCAATCGATTTTTTTACCGGAAATCCTTCTAAGATAGAAGCTAAACCACCCACATGGTCAGCATCTTGGTGGCTTATCGCTAGCTGATGAATTTCACTAATCCCCCGTGCTCGTAAATACGGCAAGATGATTCTTTTACCTGGATCAAAATTACCACTCGCAGGACCCGTGTCATAAAGCAGGGTATGGTTTTTGGTTTCGATGAATATGGCACTTCCCTGCCCTATGTCCCAAACCAACATTCGAAACTCTCCCTTCAATACGCCATTGCCTAAGATCCAATGCTTGGGCAAAAGTAGAAAAAGGCACAGCAATAATCCGAATAATCTGGATTGCCAAAAAGCCATAATTGAACCAGGACGGATGGCGATGATAACTCCTACAATACCTATCGCAAGTAACCAACCATTGGGTTTGGCTGCATAAATGATAGACCAGGGAAAAGCCGCCAAGAATTTTAAAAACCATGCCAAGATGGAAAAAAAGAAATGGGCTAACCATAAACAAGCATCACCAAACCACCAAGGTAGTAATACTCCCAGCATGGCAAAGGGAGTGACTAAAAAACTAACGATTGGAATCGCAACGGCATTCGCAACTGGGGACGCTAATGAAATTTGAAAAAACCACCACAAAGTCAGTGGAATTAAAGCAATTGTCACAACAGCTTGAACCCGACAGGCTTCTTTGAGAGAGTTCTTTAATTTATCTATAAAGATCAAATCAATATCTATGTGGCTAGAATCTTCTTTTGGGGGCATTGCATATAAGATTGCAGCAACAGCCCCAAAAGATAAACAAAAGCCTGGAGTAAAAATGGCCCAAGGATCCAAGAGCAATACGATGCCTAAAGCCCACCACCAAATATCAAAAGCTTTAGGCACACGACATAGAAATAAATAAACCCCCACCACGCCAACCATTAACATGGTTCGTTGTGCAGGTACTTGAAAACCGGCTAAAAAGGTATAAAGCAATGCACTGATAAAACCAATCAGAGCTGCGAATTTTTGAGCTGGAAAATATAAAGGGAATCGAGTTCTTCGCCAAATTAGGTTGGCTAAGTAAGCACCAACTGCTGCAAACATGGTGACATGGAGTCCTGAAATCGAAATCAAGTGCCCAATACCCGTTGCATTAAAAACTGTCCAATCTTCTTGAGAAATCGCTTGTTGATCACCCATCACAAGAGCACTAATAACTCCAGCATAAGGAGCTTTTTGACTCAAGGAGTGAGTGACTTTTTCTCGAATGAGGTATCGAAGCTTAGCAACTACAATTGGAAAACTCCAAACTTCAAGATCACTCAGCTCCCCATAGGCTTGAGTCATAAATCCACTACCATCGATAGATTGCGTCATCATCCACTGCTCTAAATCGAATCCGTGGGGATTTTTGAGGCCCCGAGGTGCCTTCAGCTTTACCGTCAAATACCATACTTGTCCCGGGATGATTTCAGGAATGACGATGTTTTTTTGTGAGGTCTCAATATCCCATTTTGGATTAGGTCGATTCCAGTTAATGGATAGACGTTTGGGAAGCGGTTGAATGGAAAATTGTGAATTAATGTGTGCGAGATCACCCCAAGATAAAATCGACACATTAAATTGCACACCCTGATTAGTTTTTTTGGGTAGATCATCCACCACCACTTGTAAACGTATTAATTGGCCATCTAATGCAGTTGGTAATTGACGTGCAGTGCGTTCTGATGAAAGGAAATTAACTTGAAAAAATCCTACCCAGAAAACCATAGCTCCTATACACAATATACGAAACCTGATTTGTAAAAACTCCTGCCAAACAATCGGATGCGAAAAATAAAAATGAGCGACAACATACGCTGCAATCAAGATACCAAAGGGCAGAAATAACTCTAAAAATTCTGGCCAACCCTTTAAATACAAACAAGTCCATTGCCCAAGCATGAACATAGTAATCACAATACGCACAACAATTCCTCTCCGCGGAGTTTTACTCCTCGAGTTCTTTTAAGAGATGGATCTGAGTGGAAGAATTACTGGTGAACTACACTTGCATTAGTCGATCTAAGCGAGGTAGTACTGCTCTAATATTGTTTAAATTCATGTGTGCTACATCTAACTGCGATAGTTCTCTTATATTACCAAAAATTTGTGCAATGGCTGGAATTTCTAAAGGCTCATTACGTCGAAGGTGCTCGGAAGAATTATTTAACCAAGCCGGTGGTATGTCGGGCGCATCGGTCTCTAACACATAGGACGCTAGTGGGAGATCAATCGCTAAACGACGAATTTGTAGAGCTCGATCATAGGTAAGCGCACCACCAAAGCCTAATTTAAAATTCAATTTTAGAAACTCATTGGCTTGCACGTGACTGCCATTAAAGGCATGGGCAATACCGCCGGATAGCACTGTTTTTCGAAGACGTTTTAAAATTTGATCTTGCGATTTTCTGACATGAAGAATTACTGGCAAATCAAACTTTTTCGCTAGTTTCAATTGTTCCTCAAAAAACCACTCTTGTTTGTCTGCGTCTAGATTCGTTACAAAATAGTCAAGGCCGATTTCACCCATTCCAACAAAATGCGGATGATGAATATATTTTTCTATGTAATGCCGTAAAACGACTATGTCTGATTCATTAGCACTTGGCGTATAAAGCGGATGAATCCCTAGAGTAAAACAAAGATATGGGATGACAGGTAGCCATTTTTCAACAATGTCAATGACTTGATCGATCGATTGGATATCAACCGTTGGCACCAATATGCCGGTAACACCCTGCTTTGCTGCTCGAGCAATAACAAGTGGTAAATCCTGTGAAAACTCTTTAGCGTCTAAATGGCAATGCGAATCAAACCACATAGACTCACTCTGTTCCTGAGGAAATAGGATTGACCAACCCTCCGGTAGTCAACTTTAAAATTCGATCACAGCGCTTTGCTCGCAATGGATCATGCGTCACAATCACAAACGCAGTACCTATTTGACTTGCAACTTCCATCATCAAATTAAATACTTGATCCGCTGTCTGCGCATCTAAGTTTCCAGTAGGTTCATCTGCTAGCACGCAAGAAGGTTTACCGACTAAAGCACGGGCCACGGCAACACGTTGACGCTCCCCTCCAGAAAGCATTCCAGGCGTGTGCTCTAGTCGATCCTGTAAACCAACCTTGGTCAACATAACAAGGGACTGTGCAAAAGCTACTTTCTTAGAAAGACCTCGAATACGCAGTGGCATCGCCACGTTTTCTAACGCTGTAAACTCTGGTAACAAATGATGAAACTGATAAATAAAACCGAGTTTTTCGTTACGAACTCGGTTTCTCTCTAATTCATTAAGAGATGAAAAATCTAATCCAGATAAACTGACAGTTCCTTCTGTAGCAGTATCTAATCCCCCTAAAATATGCAATAAAGTACTTTTACCAGAGCCAGAAGCACCCACAATCGCAATCTTTTCTCCAGCCTCTACCATTAAATCAACCCCATTTAAAACTTCTAAGCTTTGATTATTGCTATTGAATATTTTCCGCACGCCTTTGGCAACTAATACGGGAGAAGATGCAAACTTATTCATAACGTAGGGCCTCCGCTGGATTAATTTTTGCAGCTCGCCAACTTGGGTAAAGAGTTGCTAACAAACTCAGTAAAAATGCCATTAGACTGACTTTTAGAACATCCTCAGTATGGATGTCAGAGGGCAACTCACTAATAAAATAAATATCTTTTGGTAAAAATTGGACTCTAAAAATTGACTCAATAGCAGGTACAATCACGTCAATATTAGCTGCGATTAATAAGCCAAAAAGAACGCCAAAAATAGAGCCTAAAAAACCAATCGCTAAACCTTGGATAAAGAATATTTTTTGAATCATCTGAGAGGAAGCACCCATCGTCCGCAAAATTGCAATGTCGGCCTGTTTATTGGTCACTGTCATCACCAAAGTTGAAACTAAATTAAAAGCGGCAACCCCTATGATCAAAGCCAAAATAATGAACATCATCCGTTTTTCGGTTTGAACTGCAGCAAACCAATTACGATTTTGTTGCGACCAGTCAGAAGCAAAAAAATTACGTGGAAGACGACGATTGATTTCATAAGAAACTAATGGGGCTATATTCATATCATCTAACCGCACACGCAAACCAGTCGGCTTGGAAGACCGAATCATTGCACCAGCATCCCGCCAATGCATCAAAACAAGGGAATTGTCGTACTCATAATGACCACTATCAATGATCCCAACAACTTGGCATACACGTTGCCTTGGCATTACACCGGCAGGTGTTATGTCTCCGTCAGGAACCATTACAGAGACTTTATCGCCCATCTGCACACCTAAATTTAAAGCGAGTTGACTGCCTAGTGCAATACCAAATTCGCCTGGTCGTAAATCTTGGATACGGCCATTACTAAACTGTGTGGGCAAATCGGAGACATTACTTTCTGCACCGGGATCAATCCCTCTTAATTCAACGCCGCGCATTACTCCGGCATGAATCAAAAGACCTTGCGTTTGCAAAAGAGGCGCAACACCTTTGACATGAGGGTTTTGCCTAATTATCTGAGTAAAAGCTGCAACATCGTCAATACCATCTTGCGAACGAATTTCAATATGAGACAAGACTGAAAGCATTTTATCCCGTACTTCTTTTTGAAAACCATTCATGACAGATAAAACCACAATTAAAGCGGCAACTCCAAGGGCGATACCAACCATAGACAAAGTTGCGATAAATGACAAAAAACCGTCTTTTTTATCACCGACACTTTTCTTTTTAGCTCGGACATAGCGCAAACCAATTTCTACGTAAATTGGTAACTCAAAAAAAGTTTTAAGGGGATTTTTTAAAGAATTCATCTCTCTAGTTTAATTCGTAATTAATTAAGCCTTAAAATAACCAGATGAATTTGCAAATTAACCTTAATACCCCATCTCCACACTCCCTATTAAAAAACCCAGAAAAAGCACAGTCCGCCGATGAATTCGAGCAAAATGGTACTTGGGATGAGATTTTTATGCTGGGACAGCAAGTCCCTCTCGCAGCTATCGAAACGCTGCAATATCAGGCAGTTAACCCAATGGATGACTGGGCATCCCTCGTATTGGTTCATTTGCATGCTACCCGTGATCATATTATTCTTCTTGACCCTAAAATTCTCGTCATTACTGCAGAGGAAGAAAAATTATTGAGAAAGAGTGTGCAAGAAGTCTTGGATACATTTTTATTAAACCAGGTAATACCCACCGGAACTTCTTGGTTATTTTGTACTAATGAGTTCAGTAATCTACATACAAGTTCAGTAGAACTTACCAATGGTAGAAATATCGATGTATGGATGCCAAAAGATATAGGAAAAACTGGTGTAGCAAGAAAATGGCGTCAAATGCAAAATGAGATTCAAATGATTTGGCATAACCACCCAGTTAATCTTGCGCGATCTGAAAGGGGAGAATTGCCAATTAATTCTGTATGGCTTCAAGGGGTAGGATCACTCTCGCAAATCCATCCGCATTCTCTGATCAAGTTCTCTAAAGAGTTACATGGTAATTCCTTAACACTTGCAAATGTCGCTCAGTTCTTAAATAAACCATTTCATCGTTTAAATGCAAAAGAAATTTCCGAATTAGAGCAAGGAGTCCACTTCATCGATGGACGTAACAATCTCTCGAATGAGATGTGGGAGTCAATTTGGCAAGCCTGTTTAAAGTTACTCCATCAGGAAAAAATTTCCCATATTCAATTGACTACAGAGGTTTTTGGTAAAACCCACACTAGTAAAGTTCAAGTATCTGACTTTAATTTTAAACCTAGTTTTTTGAATACCTATTTTTTTAAACAACGTTCAATCAAACAAAAATTTCCGAGTTGGGAAAGTTTTGAATCAAATATCCATTGGCAACCGGAGTAATGATCTGCGAGGATCGATCAGAAAAGATGCAATTATTACAACGTGAAACCAATCCAACACTAATCAATCAATTGATTGAATCGGGAGTTGACCCGATTATGGCAAGGCTGTGGACATCACGTGGCGTAATTAGCCCAGAGGAGCTTATTCTTGAAACCAAGTTTTTAATCCCACCAACTGAACTAAAAGGCTGTCTCGAGGCAGCCAAGTATCTCTTGCAATCGATTCAAGCACATAAAAATTTACTAATTGTGGCTGATTATGACTGTGATGGGGCGACAGCTTGTGCTGTGGGTCTCCTTGGTCTGCGCCAACTTGGACTACCCTTCAATATATCGGTTGATTTTTTAGTACCTAATCGCTTCACAATGGGCTATGGATTAACCCCCGAAGTCGTTGATATGGCTGCTAAACGTAATCCTAAACCCGATATCTTAATTACTGTAGATAATGGTATTGCTAGTCTTGCTGGTGTTGCCCATGCTAGGGCAATTGGGATGGAGGTAATAGTCACAGATCATCATTTACCTGCTGATGAGACGCCTGATACACCCTATATCGTCAATCCCAATCAGCGGGGTTGCCAATTTCCAAGTAAAGCACTAGCCGGTGTCGGAGTCATGTTTTATGTCTTATTAACACTTCGCAAACTAATGCGAGAACAAGGCATCTTTTCATCAGATTCACAACCAAAAATTGAAGACTTATTAGATTTTGTTGCACTCGGAACAGTAGCTGATGTCGCTAGTCTAGATCGTAATAATCGAATCTTAGTTACTGCAGGTTTAAAAAGAATGCGGGCTCAAAGAATGCACCCTGGGATTGCTGCCCTATTTACAATTGCAGACCGTAAACCAGAAATCGCCAGTACCTTTGATTTAGGATTTGGTTTAGGACCAAGATTAAACGCTGCGGGTCGTCTTGCCGATATGACTTTGGGGATTCGTTGCTTAATTTCTAGCTCAAATACGGAGGCCCTTTCACTTGCGGCTGAATTAGATCGTATGAATCGCGATCGACGCCATATTGAAGCTGAAATGAAAGAAACAGCTCTCGATTCAATGGCTGAAATAGAGGTCGATAATCAAAATGCTCTAACACTGTTTGACGCCTCTTGGCATCAAGGGGTAATTGGGATATTAGCTTCAAGGCTCAAAGAAAAATACCATCGACCAGTAATTATTTTTGCACCGGCAGAAGAAACGATGCCAGACGGTACGGCTATTTTAAAAGGTTCTGGTAGATCAATTAATGGCTTTCATCTGCGCGATGCACTAGATATTATTTCGAAAAAATTTCCTAACATGATTTTAAAGTTTGGGGGACACGCTGCTGCCGCAGGTTTATCGATCAGTCATGCAATGCTTGAACCCTTTTCTCTTGCTTTCGAAACGGTTGCACAAGAAATATTAGACGAGGATACGCTCAATCGGAAACTATTACATGACGGTGAGTTACCCTCTGAAATGATCGCTCCAGCCCTTGCCCAAGCTTTATCAGATCAAGTATGGGGGCAAGGTTTTCCAGAACCCATCTTCACAGGCAAGTTTAAAGTTCTTAAACAAACAATCTTAAAAAATAAACACTTAAAGGTGGAATTACAAGCCCTAGATGATGGTAATTTAAATGATAAAACAGGGACTATTTTTGCTGGTATTTGGTTTCATCATCATGAATTTATTACCCCTGAATCTAGCTTGGCTTACCGCTTACAAGTCGATAACTACTTATCTTATCCACGTGTTCAGTTATTAATCGAAGCACAGTCAACAGAAATTTAACGAATTTTAAGCGAGGCTTTATAATAGTCGGATGGAAGCCGAACGCATAAACACACTACAAACAAATTTATCCTCATTACGCACCCGCGTTGCAGATCTCCGGGGGTACCTTTGACTACGATACCAAAAAACAACGCCTAATTGAAGTGAATATGGAGTTGGAAGACTCCAAGGTCTGGGACGATCCCAAACATGCTCAAGCATTAGGTAAAGAGAAAAAAATTCTCGATGGTGTAGTCACTAATATTGAAAAGTTACAAACTGATCTTAGCGGTGCGATAGACCTTTTTGATTTAGCGGCAGCTGAAGGTGACGAAGAGACAATCGAAGCTATTGAATCAGACGAGAAACAAATTGAGGTCATTGTTGCTGATTTAGAGTTTAGAAGGATGTTCTCCAACCCTATGGACTCATGTAATTGCTTTTTAGATATTCAAGCTGGTGCTGGTGGAACCGAAGCTTGTGATTGGGCTAGTATCTTGCAAAGACAATATTTAAGATACTGTGAGCGTAAAGGTTTCAAAGTTGAAGTTTTGGAAGAATCGGACGGTGACGTAGCAGGTATTAAAAGTGCCACATTAAAGATTGATGGTGAATATGCCTTTGGGTTTTTAAGAACGGAAACGGGCGTACACCGTTTAGTTCGTAAATCACCTTTTGACTCTTCTGGTGGCAGACATACTTCTTTTGCCAGTATCTACGTATATCCCGAAATTGATGATTCGATTGAAATTGAAATCAATCCAGCCGATATTCGAACTGATACATACCGTGCTTCTGGGGCTGGTGGGCAGCACATTAATAAAACTGACTCTGCAGTTCGTTTAACTCATATGCCAACAGGTATTGTGGTGCAGTGTCAAAATGACCGAAGCCAGCATCGTAACCGTGCAGAAGCGATGACCATGCTTAAGTCTAGGTTATATGAACATGAGTTACGTAAACGTCAAGCAGAAGCCGATAAATTAGAAGCCACTAAAACCGACGTAGGTTGGGGTCATCAAATTCGTTCTTATGTACTAGATCAAAGCAGAATTAAAGACTTACGAACTGGTGTAGAAGCATCAAACACGCAAAAAGTATTAGACGGCGATTTAGATCCTTTTATTGAGGCCAGCCTCAAAATGAACATTTAAAAGAGTTATAAATGACAGCAGAAAATAACAATCCAATCTTAGCAACAGAACATCTTGATGAAAACCACATCATGGCTGAGCGCCGTGAAAAAGTGGCTCAGTTACGTGCTAAAGGTGTTGCGTTTCCGAATGATTTTGTGCCAGAACACTTTGCACTAGATCTTCATGCACATTACAACTCTCTCTCGAAAGAAGAGTTAGGGCAAAAAAATATCCAAGTCAAAATGGCAGGTAGGATGATGCTCAAGCGGATCATGGGTAAAGCGAGTTTCGCCACGATTCAAGATACTACTGGTCAGATTCAGTTTTACATTAACGATGATGCGACAGGTGCTGAGTCTCATAGTGACTTTAAACATTGGGATATGGGCGATATTATTGCCGGTGAAGGTACTCTATTTAAAACGAACCGTGGTGAGTTATCAGTCCAAGTTAAAACTTTACGGATGCTCAGTAAATCGATTCGTCCTTTACCTGACAAGTTCCATGGCTTGCAGGATCATGAAACGAAATATCGTCAAAGATATGTCGATTTAATTGTTTCTGC
>Ga0164296_1001643_pt1 | contig 23281 bp, 15 predicted proteins | sample GEODES057metaG_FD_113533 | JGI IMG/M metagenome (GOLD analysis project Ga0164296, IMG submission 113533) | Dystrophic lake water microbial communities from Trout Bog Lake, Wisconsin, USA - GEODES057 metaG | ecosystem: Environmental > Aquatic > Freshwater > Lake | place: USA: Trout Bog Lake...
ACAGATTATTCACTTGTTCTAACTGCGTGAGTTGCGAAAACAAAAATATCGTATTTAGAACAAGGGATAAGAATTCTGCAATAAATATACTGAACTTAACTGAATGTTGGATACATAACCAAACAAGACCAGTAGAGTTTCAGTTTCAAGCATCGTCTTTCACCTGTGGAAACAAAAAGACAGGGTTAAGTAAGACAATCGGCGTTAAGAAACAACAAAATAAGCACGCCTATTGATTTTACATTTTTTTAATTATTTTTTATGCCGTAAAATCGGCGTTTGAAATGTTAAAAGGTGTAATAACTCATATAAATAATAATAATTAATTATTATTTATATGAGAATACTCATTACTGGTGGAAAAGGGAATATTGCAACAATTATAAAAAATAATTTATATTCTGAATATGATATTTCGAATCCATCTCACCAAGAATTAGATATTCTAGATATAAACCAACTCGATGAGTATTTAAAAAATAATATATTCGATATTTTAATTCATACAGCTATTCTTGGTGGTCGACGTACAAAATCAGAGGATTATGATATTGTTTATAAAAATCTACTAATGTTTGAAAATCTTATGAAATTTGCGGATAGATTTAAAATCATCATTAATCTTGATTCTGCTGCAATATACGATCGAGATACTGATATTATTAATAGAAAAGAATATGAATTATCAACTATTCCAACCGATTTTTATGGTTTCTCAAAATATATCATTTACCAACGATTATCAAATTATCCAAACATATATAATTTTCGTATTTTCAATATTTTTCACTCAAATGAAGAATCAGACCGTTTTATTAAATCTTGTTTCCTAGCAAAAAATAATAATACAAATATAACCATTTTTCAAGATAAATATTTTGATTTTGTGTATGAAAATGATTTTATAAAAATATTAAACTATTATATTACATCATACAATATAAAAAATCTTCATAAAACTATTAATATTTGTTATAAAGAAAAATACAAATTATCTGATATAGCAAAAAAAATTGTTCCTGAAGATAATATTATTATTTTATCGCACGAATTGACGAATAATTATAGTGGTGATGGAGGATTATTGGAAACAATGGATATATTATTAGATGGATTAGAAATTAGTTTACAAAAATATAATAATCAACTCTTTAACTCTTTCCGAACGGAAACCCTGAAATTGGGACAAATTTGTCCTAATCTCACTCCTTATCATGATTTTTTATAATATATTTCTTCATCACCATTCTTGTAGTGATACAATAAAATATTATTGATAATTTAATAATATTTTGAAAAAGTTTCTGTCCAGAAAGAGTTAACCCCCTAGTAATTATAATAAATTTGTCATATTATCACACATTACCATAATATATTATAATATATTTATCACCATTAGCATTTAGAAAATTAATCTAGTAAAAATTATTTCCAATAGTATTTATATTTTTCTCAAAGTGTTGCATATCTGTAATAAATTTATCTAATGTTTGGTTATTAATCCATTTAATTATATTATTAAAATAATCTGGGAATAAATTTAACGTAGAACGTGTGTATTCAATATCTTCTGATCCATAAGCAATTCCTGGGAAATTAGTATATTCATTCACTAAATAATACTCATAAAAACAAGAATTAATATCACCTTTTCCAGTAAACCATTGTTCTTTTGATACACCATCTACTTTATGTAATATTGGAATACAACCACATAATGCTGCAATACATACTAAAAAACTACAAGGGTCGTAACATACAAAATATTCGAACCTATTAAAAAATGCTACTAATTCTTCGTAATTTGAAAAATGTGCTAATTCAACTGAATCTGGTGGATGCATAATTTGAATGCCATTTTTATGATAGAATTTTTTTTTATAAACATGACAATATCCACTTCTAGTTTGGTTATAATTAATAAATGTATTTGGCTTTAAATAAATAGTTGTTAAAAATTTATAAATAGAACCATATTTTTCAGGCGAATCTTTTATTTTTTTTTCAGATAAAAAATAATAAACTAACTCATTTTTATCCCATGATGACAAATAACTGTGTGGTACGTTTTTACCAAGCTCCGAAAGCATCCATCTAACTACATATTTTGCGTTTAATGGATTACCTACAATACCTTCACAATAAATTACGATCGTATTATCAATATCAATTGTATTTGTAAAATCCGAAAATATTTCATTTGATGAATCATGATTATTAAACATTTTTACATTTATATTTCTTGATTTTAATAACGATGCTAAATAGTAATGAACATTGATACCTCCATCACGATCACTGTATATCGTATGTGGATATAACACTATTGTTTTATTGATATCCATAACTATATAATTAATATATTATTTTTTATTTATATAGTATTTATTTAATTTTTTCCACACATCAACTTTTTCACTACAAGAATTGTCATGAAGAAATATATTATAATAAATTATGGTAATATGTTAAATTAATACAAATTTGTTATAATTTCAGTGCCCGTCCAGAAAGATTTATAAAAAAGAATTATACTTTCTTTATATAGATTAGTACAAAATTGATTTCCTTTTTTCCAAATGAAATCAATCCACATATGCCCCATCAAGAGATAACAACATAACAACAATCATGTCTTGCGAACCAATTGAATGCCCCATCTGCTACGACCAGATTGAAGGGCTCATTAATACAGTCACTACAGAATGTGGACATAAATTTCACGCCAAATGTCTTATGATGAATATCGCGCACAACGGATTCGGATGTCCATGTTGCCGGGCCCAGATGGTCGAGAAAAATCCAGATGTCGAAGAAGATGATGAAGACGATGATTCTGAATATGATTCGGAAGAGGAAGACGATGAAACTAATGACAATGACTCAGAGAACAGCGAGGTAGGTACAACTAGAGAACCATTCTCTAATTACGCTCTTTTAGGTCTGCGGCTCTTTACGAACCGTCTGGAAGACGTCGAACACGATCCTGAAGATGTTATGGCCGATTATACGCTTACTTTTCAAAGTGAAGAAGACCAACCGGTCATTCCAACTATCGAGTACATTACAGAGAAATTGATAGAGCAAGGTATAACAATGAATCAACTCGTTCATACGCTCGCAATGGACCATCGAGAATATGAGAACTGGGATGAAGGAGATATGATATATGAAGATTTATTTGAAAAAATTCGCAGAATTATCAACGAATTTCCAGAGAAAACAGCGGTTCTTATGGATCCAGCTGAGCCAGCAGCGGTGGTTCATGTATCGCCTCCTTCTTCTCATCCAATTTGTTCATAAATATTCAAACAATATTTATGAAATCACTTTCGAATCTTTGATAAATCTTTGATAGAAAAAAGAAAAAAAAAGAAAAAAAGAAAAAAAAAGAAAAGTCTCCTGAAAAGTGGGGACTTTTTTATCCGAACTTTGCAATATATAGAAGGGATAATATCTTCCTAAAAGATTATAGAAACTTTTGTAGGGGGATAGCGTAGCGTTTACTCCCCGGATTAGCATGAGTTATTATAAGACAAAATCCCATCCCATTGGATATTTTGGGTTTTAGCCCATTTTTTCATAGCACAATATGGATCCCCATAAGAAGCCCATTCTGGGTCAGCGAAATTTACTACACCCAATTGGGGGTTATCTACATCATATCCTGCAGGAATATCTTTTGTATAATATCCCAAAGGAAGATTCTGGTCTATCCGCCCTTTATATGTCTCATCTGTGATAATATCATAATAGGTCGGCAAATAACTATAATTCGATTGGTCTTTGATGTTGTCATAAATATAAATCTGGTGTCCCGTGTTTGCTAAATTACCTAGATTTGCTGTAGGACCAGGTGTAGGAATTTTACAACTCCCATCTTTATTTAATTTCCAACCATCAGGACATGGTGCCATATCAGGAGGAAAAATTGTGTTTTTACCACTATAAAAGATGACTGCTGAATAAATGAATAATCCTATAAATACTAGACTTGCTATTAAAATAGTAAATAGTTGAAATGTTTCCATTATATATTTCATCATATTTTATCCGGTGGGCGAATCGCTTCGATATTCTCTGGCTAGGGCACTGGACACCGATGTATTCGTTCGTTCCTTTATTGTAAGTCATGATGAATGGTAATAAATAATTCATTTTATTATTTTCTGACACATAAGGCGGAGCCAAGCGGGGGGTCGTCCAGGGGGGCGCATCGCTTCGCTATCCCCGGATTAAGAACACGAATTATTATTCGACACTCCATCCCAATAAATACCATTCATATTAGCCCACGAACCTTTGTCACAAAGACTCGTCCAATTAGTCCCTCCAATATCTAATGATGTGATTGTATCACCAGACACAGTAACACCAGCATGTTGAACACTCGGTTGGATTCCTGTGAATTTATCCGAACCAGGAGTATTTATTCCGTCTTGAGGCGGAAAACAAATAGAACCATTCAGCGACCAAAAATCGGGACATGTATTCTGAAAATCCGGGAATGGATTATTTTTTACTTGACTGGTTATAGTTATACCAACGACAGTTAAAGCACCTACAAGAATAACTATAGCAATAATTAGAACGATTGTATAAAACCAAGCCATTTATAATATGACTCGATATTTTTCGCTATGGTTTTTACTAAACATTTAGGGTTTTTATTTCTATAGAGACATTATACAGGGCTATGGAATTAGAAAATTATAATAAGCAAATAACCGGCTCTAGATACAATGGACGCGTAAATATTGTTGAAAATCCCGACCCAGATGTCGTTTTCAAGATGCAAGAAAGAATCGCCCTTAAAAACAAATCGACGGCATATAACAGCGCCCTAGCTGGTAACGACTGGGAGGATAATCTTTTGGCCCGTGTATATTTTTCTTCAGGAAATATCCAAATCCTACAGAATGGTCTTCGTGCTGGAGTCTATAAGATGTCACAAAATAAAATTGTTATTCCTCCTCAGAACATTGACCAATTGAAAATTGTTATGCGAAGCATATATTTACAATATGCTGAACATCTTCCAACAGGAATTACACAACAAGTCGAACGATTAAACAAACTAGTTTGGGACTATGTTGTCCCTACAGTATATAACGAAGCGGTCGGATACAGTAAATACATTCAGGACCAGAGTTCTCTTGTTATGCCTATTGACCGACCCCTTCATCACGACCGCGAATATAAACAGTTGGAATTGAAACCTTGGTTCTAAGTAGGGGCCGCTGCGCTGTACCAAGGTTCCCCCTACTATGCTTCGCAAACCCCTCCTTTCTCTTTCATATATTCCTACATGACCTACTCGTATGGTTCTAAAATATTATTATTTTTTGACAATAATATTTTATATGGCAATCGATGACAATGAATGTCATTGAATTTGATTAGAATGGGTTGATAACTATCGCATTGAAATAGTTACATGGTCTCTTGACAACCATTCATTCGGTAATACTCTATCTTCACCTTCCAATGTAATCCTCGTGCACGCCTCATCGCCTCCATAGGCTGAATCTTGATAGACCCACGGGCATCTTAATGCATATACATTATAAAACGGCTGAATATATGCCAGTGGGATATCCCATGCTTTGTCAGAAAGATATACTTCTAACATTGTTCTCTGTATGACACTCGCGCCCAAAGCCGAACACACCATAATCCCGTGTGTTGCCAACATATGTTTTATTCGGACCACATCTGGGAACCCTGAGACTCCTTCATAATAATTTGAATAATGAAACATATAATCATTCATACTACAATTCGACAACCCTACATATAATAAATCTGCATCATCCGGCACATCGACCGTCAGACTAGATGAATCAGTAGAAAAAGAAATGTCGTCTTCCAACATCAAAAAAGGCCGAAATGGTTCTCCTCTTACTTGGGCCTTCAATCCTCTTTCAGCCATCCGAAAGAACCCCGTTGCTCCAGATTTGCTTTTTGAAATCCCTATAATAGGCTTTACAAATTCGGGTTGAATAATAGACTTCACATGTTCTCTTCTTGGACCCCCTTCTTCTTGGCATGTAAGACAATATATTGGAATATCAGAAAGAGTGATTCTCATTGATTATCATACAGATTTTATATTTATATTATTTTGTCTTTTCTCTATTGCCCATTTTGTATCGAATCTGATGTCCCATATTGTGTTATTTATATGTAATTCATAATATTTGACATCGTTATATATACCGTAGACTTTATCTATAAGGAGAATATCGTATTTTCCGTTGTATTTATTCATGTATAAAACAGTATTCTCTGGGAAATCAATTTTTACACCATTTGAATCGGTCATGAACAACTTATATTGTGTGTCGATTGCGTTCTCAATCATTATATTATAAGTAGTTCCATCATCTATCCACGGGTATATCACGGAGGGTTTATTACAAATATTTATACCCATTGTTTTTTCAAGAAAATAATTGACAAAAAACATCTATAGAATATAAATTATTTAATTTTTATACTTTTTACATAATTGAAACACCCATTACATTCTTTCAAATCTGTCTTCTACCTTTATAATTTTTGTAATTTCGCACCATTTTTTACCATTATCATTTATTTCATTCTCTATAAGAATTTTGTATTTTATTTCAGAATTTACTTTATTGAAACTATTATTACTATAAATAATAATTGGTGTCATTTGAGGTGTTAGACAATATTTTATATATTCATTTATTTTATCATCATAGTCATCGGAATCTTCGTCGTATTGAAAATTATAATAACATCTTTCTCTTTCTAATTCAATAACTAAATAATCAGTATCATTATAATAAATATTCAATAATTTTACGATATAATAATCACAGCCCATAGTAATAAATTAAATATAATAAAATCTAAATAATTTTGATATAAAAAGATGTATTATTTTTTTGATCCGCCACCCGCGGCAGCCACGGCAGCCACTTGAGGAATACGCACTCGGTTTTTTATCCCTCTGTCTATAGCACTCGATGTAAGCGACCTAAAATTAGTAAGACCTTCTCCTTTCAAGAACATCGCCTTCGCTTCAATTTGTCCCAAAATAAAAGAGAAATCTAACATATCTTGTTCAGGTTCTTCAGCCGCTATAATCGGTTTTGATTGGGTTTCATGTAATGCCAAAATATTATCTGCAGCATGATGCGATATATCATTTATTTCTTCTTGAATTTGCTTTATGGCATTGCGTCTACGTAACCGGATACTCTTATCCACCTGTGTAGATATAATTTCGTCTCCACGTCTTCTACGTGCCCTCTCATTACGCTGTTCTTCTTGCTCTAATATACGCTGTTGGGCTTCGTCATAAGCCTGTTTTGCCTGTTGTGATTCTCGCAATTTATTATTGATACGCTTTTTACGAGCTTGTTCTGAAACATAATTCCTTTCTTCTGTATAAAAATCCGGTGTAAATGTGACCGTTCCACGGATTAATTCTTCTACGGTTTCAACAGTTTCAGGTTGAACTATTTCTACATTAATCTGTGCGCCAACAGGTGCCACGGGAACCTCAGCGGCAGCATTTACAGGAACATTCTCGTGCTCTATAAATGGGAGGTCATAAAGAGAATACGTATGGGCTTTCAGTAATTTATTGAAGAGTAAATCGTATTTCGGATTATGTTTGCTGAATGCTGATTTCAATTCGTTGATTTTATATTGAATAAAATTCTTTCTTGACACTTCTTCTTTCTCATTCACGAAAAGCCATGATGTCGTCCATTTTTCTAAAAACATAAGATTCGTATCCTCATAAATCATGAATTGGTATAATCGTTCGTCTTTTCCATTCAATAAATAACCCGTATCTCCGTCTTCTTCATCGAATTCATCGGATAAAGGAACCGTAAATCCTAGCCCGAATTCGAATAAATTCGTTCGAGTAACTACGTCATCTACCATCATATAATTCATTATATCAATGAAGTCGACACGTTCTATAGGAGAAATATAAATACTTCCAAATGTGGCTACTTTCAATCTTTCTAATTTGTCATAATCGAGAACTAGGCCCAGAATGAGTTGTGACAATCGACTGTTTTTGACACATACATTTAATATTTCGCATATTCTTTGAACGACTAACCCACCGACAGAAAATCCATATAATAATACAGTATTATCGGCATTGATTTGTTTGGCGATAGTTCTTACTATAGAAACATTTGCTTCTGTTAATTCGGCATTCTCAAAGTCGTATTTACCGAATAGACCTGCTTCATTTATTTTTGTTACCACTTCTCCTAAAGATTCGACTGGCGACCAATACACCGGAGGAGCAAACATTTTGGACCATATACTATCAGACGAATGCCTGTAATTATATGCCATTACATTATCCCATTGAACTTGGCTATGATGGGGTTTTATTTCGGCATTTAATCTTTTCCATGCCCAATATCTGAGGTCATAAATATATTTTTTACGCACATCAAGGGCTTCGTCATTGTCAATTTTGGATTCATCTGAATCCATCGTCCCATGAATAATGTAAGTGTATACTTCATTTTCTTGAAGAGGTTCTCCTTGTGCTTCCGCTTGTCCTACCACCGGTGGTTCCACCTGTGCTTCCGCTTGTGCTTTACCTTCTACTTGTACTGGTGCTTTCGTTCGTGCGTTCGCTTGGACACGAGGTTTTCGTCGATTTCTTTTATGTATACGTATTGGCACGAGTAAATGATGTACTTTATGTGGGCTTCCAGTGTCTATTTGTTCTTCTTGAAGATCTAGTGGGCTAGGTTGTTCCATTATAATATATTGTCATATTAATTCTTTAGTTAGTTCTCATATGTGTAAAAAAATATTTTTATTTTCGTTTTCGTTTTCGTATATTATCTCTTTCATCTTTTATTTCTTCGATGGCTTTACTTTTACTGGAATAGATGACTTTATCGCTTTTGTTGCATTTGAAGAAACCTTCTTCGAATATTCTGCTTCGAATACATCTAGTTCCTTCAGCCACATCTCCTCCAACGAGGTTTTAATCAGTATATCTAGTTCATGCTCCGTCTCCGTCTTCTCTTGTAAGATTTTTGCAACATTTTCTTCCGTCACCGAGTCCATTGGCATCTTGATTAAATACCTGAAATCTCCGTCGACTCTAGCAAATCTGCGTCCTTCCAATAACTCTGTCACCTGCTGATTCGATTTCTTCCTAAGGTCGACATCTCCTGATAAGACATCCAGTATATATTTGGCCCTGTTGGACAGTCTAACTAACGAGTGATTCATCTCATCCACTTGTGCAGCCTTTCGTTTTGCAAACATCTTCATACGTGTCAAGAAGAAGTCATCGATGATCTCCTCAATGGACTTGTATTTATGTAAGCGACAGTCTGCGTCGAACAAATGCATGTTTGTCGTGGAAACAGATGTATTTAATTTCAAGAGTTGCTCTATCGATGCAGGTTCCATCGTGGCCAACTTTCCCTTGGGGAACTGAACGGTTATATCGACATCAATTTCAGTAGACAGATTGACAACATCCTTTATGACCGGCGGCAGTTTCTTCCCCGATTTATCGACGCCACCATCGACGAGTTCATCCAAGAAGGCTAAATAGGGCATCGTCCAGGTTCCTACTGGCAATTCCGTAATTTGGATTTTATCTTCGGCTATCTTCTTGTAAACGCCCTTGATTCCGTATTTATTTTCCGCGATTTTCTCGACAGTTCCCTTGAACCCTTCATAATAGGGCACGAAGGATTCTGTGGGTTCGATACTACGGAGTTTTGAACGCAAATACGAGACAATCGTCCGAGGATTATATGAAGGAATATCGCAAGAGAATCCTGTACCAATACCCGATACTCCATTAACCAAACAGAATGGAATAATGGGGACATAGTATTCGGGCTCTACGATGACCCCATCGTCATTGAGATAATTCAATACCAAGTCGTCCGTCTCGGGAAATACGAGCCTGGCCAAGGGGTTCAACTGAGTAAAGATATATCTTTCTGACGCTGCGTCATCGCCTCCCTGAAGTCTCGTGCCAAACTGGCCGTTAGGATTCAACAAATGAATATTGTTGGACCCCACAAAGTTCTGCGCCATCTTGACAATCGCCCCATTTAGGGAAGCCTCGCCGTGGTGATACGACGAATGCTCAGAGACATATCCTGAAAATTGCGCAACCTTCATCTCCGTCGTCATCTTGCGTTTAAACGCAGCGAATAATACTTTACGTTGGGATGTTTTGAGACCATCCACCATGTTGGGAATAGACCTCTCGCAATCATACTTACTGAAATGAATCATTTCCCGGTCGAAGAATTCTTCGTATGTGACTTCCGGCTGACTTGTATTAAGATAAGCCGTCTTGTCATACTGCTCAAGCCACGTCTTACGGTCATCCGGTCGCTTTTTATTGAACACCTTGTCTACAGCATCGTCGCTGACCTTACCAGTATGAGTGAATCCTACGATTTTCTTGTGGGCGAAATACTCTTTGAATTCGACAGCCGTCGAAGTCCCCAGCCCCTTGAAGTATTTAATAGTCCAACCTTTAGGACCCTCTGGACCAAAGGCCTGCTTCCAAGTATCGTATTCGCCATCATTGTAAAACAGGGCGGTCTGTGTTCCCTTTTTCGCCCTCAAAATAGGGGTATTCATGAAACATATGAAACCAGGAATCAGGGTCAAACTAGACCACTCGCTGTGAAATAGATTAATACAAAGCCCCTTGATATGCGAACCATCCAAATCCTGGTCGGTCATAACCATAACCCGGCCATATCGCAAGGACGCATGGACATCTTCGATGGACTTGTAAGTCTTCCCCGATTCGAGTCCTAAGATTTTCTTGATGGCCGCAATTTCTTTGTTTTCGTTTATTTTCGCCGTCTTCTCGCCACGGACATTTAAGACCTTCCCCTTGAGAGGGAAAATCCCGATGGTGTTTCTGTCGGTCGATGAAAGTCCTGAAACAATTCCTGACATGGCACTGAGCCCCTCGCACAGAATCAGAATACAATCTTTCGATTTTTCTGTTCCACTGAGGTTAGCGTCAATCAAGTTGGGGATTCCGCGAACAGTTTTCGTTTTAGCCCCGTCAGTCTTCTTGGCCGCCTTCGATTCTTTTGCATCTGTTAAAGCACAGGCTAAATCCATGACACCCATCTTTGCAATCTTCTCGATGAACCCATCGCTAACAGAACAAGTAGACCCGAATTTCGCCGAAGGCGTATTCATAAAGTCTTTTGTTTGACTGTCGAATGCCGGATTCTCGATATCGCATCTCAAGAACAGAATCAACTGCTCCTTGATGGCCGACGGATTCACTTTGATTTTTTTCTTTTTCTCGATATAATCCACAAGTTTCCTGGTAATCTGTCCCATAATGTAATCGACGTGTTTACCGCCCTTATGGGTACAGATACCATTAACAAATGACACCTGGACGAACTCGTGAGTGGCTGAGAGACCCACTGCGTATTCCCAACGATCATTCCCTTCGAGGGTTTCATATACCCTGTGTGTCTCTGGTTTATCGGCTTCTTTTTGACCCAAATATAAGTCGACGTATTGTTGGAAGTTCTTGACAGGGATGGTAGAACCATTGTATACGATTTTTACTTTCTTGATGGACTGGTCGGTGACCGCCCCGATATCGTAGACGCGTTTTTTCAAAAGTGCAACCATATCAGGTGTCAACCCATCAGGTAACTGAAGTCTGGTGTAATCGGGTTTGAAAACGACCTTGGTATATGGCTTCGCCGATTTACACTTCGTGACAACCGGACTACAAAGTTGATCCAGATTCGATTTGAATTCTTGTGTATATTTCAAGCCGCGAGTATGGTCAACGGTTTCGATATACCCATACGTAGACCATATCAAGACCAACTTGAAGCCGAACCCGTTCTTGCCACCGACTATCTTCTTCTCGTCCTTATTGTAGTTCGTCGATGTTCGAAGATGCCCGAAAATCATCTCGGGAATCCACAACCCATTCTCAGGGTGCTTCGCTACATCGATTCCATTACCGTCGTTCATGATAGTTATCGTTCCGTCTTCTGAAATCGTCGTTTCGATAGTAGTCACCAGCTTTTTATCGGCGGCTATACTTGAAAGCATACGGACAACGTGATCTCGCGCATTCACGATGCCTTCGTCAAATAGTTTATAAAGGCCGGGAACATACACAATATCCTTTAGGACAATCTTCTGTGATTCTTCATCGAATACCCACATATGGGCATCGACTTTCTCTACAGAGCCGATATAGGTATCGGGATTGTCAAGAATATGCTGCTTGTCGGTCTTTTGTTGGTATTGTTGCGCTAGAACTGATGACATTGTGGGATGGTATGAGACTAATAATAAATAAATTATTTACTTCAATTTTATATTGGTCGATTATATATATAGATGCCATCGTTTATATTTACGATTGCGTCAAGTGCGTGGAATAGTACATATCCAATCATCAATTCCGGTGGGTCATTTACTGGATTGACGAATTCATTTACAACAAGTGGTTCGACCATAACAGTTACTTGCTCTTGGACTTCTTATACCAATAAAAACGCAAATGATGGATTGAAGTTTTATAATACTGTATCTTATTATAATTCAAATACTATTAATATTACTCAATTCGGGGGTATTCCATTGTGTAATATGAATCAAACAGACAATGCTAACTCTTCTCCATTTCGTAGTTTTACTGGAATAATTACTGCAACAGATGCCCCAACTATTCCAAATAAATCATTAGATAATTGTTTTTATTCTATGAATTCCACAAATTTTGGAAACTTAAATGCATGGGATGTCTCTGGTGTTACAAGTATGTATGGGGTTTTTAACAATTCAAATATGAACCAATCAATTAGTAGTTGGAATCTAGTAAATGTTACTAGTGCGAATGGATTGTCTTTTATGTTTAGTAATAACGCTTCATTTAATCAACCAATTAATAATTGGAATATTTCAAATATTACTAATTTGAGTGGTATGTTTTCAGGAGCAACATCATTTAATCAACCTTTGAATAATTGGAACACATCAAATGTTACAACCATGAGTTATATGTTTAATTGCGCAAGTGCATTTAATCAACCTATTGGAAATTGGGACACTTCAAAAGTTACTATTATGCAAAGCATGTTTTCGGGATATGGTGGGTCAAATTATTTCAATCAGCCAATCAATAATTGGAATGTTTCTAATGTCACAAATACGAATTCAATGTTCCGAAATTCAAGTAAATTTAACCAACCATTAGATAAATGGAATACATCAAATATTTCAAATAATTATTATATGTTTAATGGAGCATATGCATTTAATAATTTATCTATAGGAAATTGGAATTATTCACAAGTTTCTGGTTCTAATTTTAATTATTTTATTTATGGATGTGGATTAAATCCGGATAATTGTAATGCACTTATGACAGCATTTTCACAGAATTCCACGCTGAATAATAATGGACTTTCAAATATACCAGCATATACTCCATTATCAACAATTGTTACAAATGCCCTTATTGCTAAGGGTATATCATATACTGCAAATACCACATATTTAACTAATTTGGCGTCTTATACTGTAGCTCAACTGTATAGTGCTGGATATTCCGTTCTAAATATTGTAAGACGTAATTTTACTATTACACAATTACGTGGTGCTGGATATTCAATCCCTCAATTGGCTACATATTATAGTATACCTCAACTTTTTGCTGCTAGTTATACTATTCAGGACCTTAGTAATTGTATTTATACCCCAGCACAATGGACCACTGCTGGATATTCTGCTCCTCAATTACAAACCGCCGGATTTTCATTATCAGCCCTTATTACCGATGGATACACCATGTATGATTTGAGTGGCACATCTTATACAAAAGCGCAAATTTTAGCACAAGGTCTAACAGCTACTCAATTACAAGCCATTAATTATACTATTCCGCAATTAATATCTTATGGGTTCACTGTAAGCGACCTTAGTTCTTGTACTTATACGAAGCAACAATGGACTTCTGCCGGTTATTCTGTAAATAATCTTGCGTCAAATGGGTATATACCTTCACAATTAGTATCTATCGGATATTCTCTTTCTGATATTAGCGGATGTTCTTTTACTAGTTCACAATTTACATCATCAGGTATAACTATTAATAAATTAAGTCTTGCTGGATATACATCATCACAGCTTACAACAATGGGATATTCTCCAAGTACCATAACAATCGTAACCACTCCGCAAAATCAATGGATAAGTTCTGGATATACTCCTGCTTATCTTTTATCGGTGGGTTATACTCCTGCCGATTTGAGTGGTGTTTGGCCGAGATTATGTGCTTGTTCATTAAATACAACTAATTGGAATAATGTATATCCAGTTGTAAATACAGGTGCATCTTTCACTGGGCTCGTAAATTCGTTTTATACATCCGGGACTATCACATATGTGACAAGCACATGGACATCATTCATAAAAAAAACAGATGCTGATGGTTTCACATGTAATAGTACAATAGCAAATGTAGCCAGTTTAAATATTCTACAATATGGCGGAATACCGTTATCAAATAGTGGTTGGATATTTTCTAGTTTTGCTGGTATAATAACTGCGGTTGATGCTCCAACTGTGCAAAGTAGTTCATTAATTAGTTGTTTTGCTTATTCTACTACAACACAATTTGGTAATTTGAACGCATGGGATGTGTCTAGTGCTACGAGTATGGACTATATGTTTTGTGGTAATTTATACGGTCAACCTTGTTATATTAATCAGCCACTTAATAATTGGAATACACAAAACGTTACAAGTATGAATCAAATGTTTTATCTTGCGACATTATTTAACCAACCAATAGGTAATTGGAATGTTTCAAAGGTTACAAATATGTATAAAATGTTTTTTCAAGCATATATTTTTAATCAACCATTGAATAATTGGAATACAGGGAATGTTACAAATATGTATGAAATGTTTTCATCAGCTGGATCATTCATAGCTTTCAACCAACCATTGAATAATTGGAATACATCAAAGGTTACAAATATGAATTATATGTTCATTAATTGTAGATTTAATAACGCATCTCTCGGTAGTTGGAATTTGTCAAGTTTAGCTAATAATCAATGTTTTCTTTATACTGGTGCTATATTAAATCCAGACAATGTAACGGCTATTTTAACCGCTTTTTCAACAAATCCAAACGTAAAAAATATTAATTTAGGTGACGCAAACCCATATGTTCCACTTTCAACCACGGTTTCAAACGCATTATCAGCGAAAGGAGTAACCTTTAACGCAACTACAACTTATTCTACTAATTTGGCATCTTATACTGTAGGTCAGCTGTGTAATTCTGGATATTCAGTATCAAATATTGCCAGTCGTAATTTTACGATTGCTCAGCTTCTTGCTGGTGGATATTCATTCCCTCAATTAGCTACATATTATTCTATTAGTCAAATTATTGCTGCTGGATATAATATTCAAGACCTTATATATTGTACCTACACACCAGCACAATGGACCACTGCTGGATATTCTGCTCCTCAATTACAATCAGCCGGATTTCCGTTAATATCACTTATTACTGATGGATACACCATGTATGATTTGAGTGGTACATATTATACAAAAGCGCAAATTTTAGCACAAGGTCTAACAGCTACTCAATTACAAGCCGCGAGTTATACTATTCCGCAATTAATATCTTATGGATTTACTATAATCGACCTCAGTTTGTGTACATATACAAGTCAACAATGGAGTTCAGCAGGATATACTATCAGTGATTTGATAAATGCCGGATTAACACCAACACAACTCCTTTCTGATGGATTTTCATTATCCGATATAAGTGGTTCCAATTTTACAAAGAGTCAATTGACATCAGCAGGAATAACCCTCGGAAATCTTGTATCTATCGGTTATACTCCTACTCAATTAATAAATAATGGATATACTCTTCTAGACCTAAGTAGTAGTAACATATCGAAATCTGCATGGATTTCTTCCGGATACACCGATGTTACTCTTGCTGCAGTAGGATATACTGCAAAACAATTAATTCAAGACGGATTCAATCTTTCTGACCTAAGTAATGCCACTATACCAAAGTATCAGTGGTCTGCGGCAGGACAAACACCTGGGAATTTAATAAGCATTGGCTATACTGTAAGTATATTAGTCAATGATGGATATTCTCTTTCTGATATTAGTGCAGGAACTTTTACAAAAAACCAATTTATTTCAGCCGGTTATAATGCAGGTAATTTGATTAGTTCTGGTTATACTATATCTCAGCTTCTATACAATGCTGGATTTTCTCTTTCAGATATAGCTCCATATGTTTTTAATAAGACTAAATGGACTGCTGCTGGACAAAGTGTAGGAAATTTGATTTCAGCTGGATTTACTGCTAATCAATTATTCGCTGATGGATATTCACTTTCTGACATTAGTGCAGGAACTTTTACAAAATCTCAGTTTATTTCAGCTGGTTATACTGTAGGTAATTTGGTTAGTGCTGGTTATACTGCTACACAATTAATAAATAATAATGGATTTTTAGTTTCAGACCTAAGTAGTATAACTATTCCAGTAAATCAATGGAATATAGCGGGTCAAACTCTTGGTAATTTAATTATATCTGGATTTAGTTTAAAACAATTAATTACAGATGGATATTCTCTTTCTGATATTAGTGGACAATATTTTACAAAAAGCCAGTTTATAACAGCTGGTTATAATGTAGGAAATTTAATTTCTTCAGGATATACTTTAACACAAATTATAAATAATGCAGGATTTTCAATCTCGGACATTAGTAATATAACTATTCCAGAAAATCAGTTTATATCAGCAGGATTATCTCCAGGAGATTTGATTACAGCAGGTTTCACAGCTACTCAATTAATAATGGATGGATATTCTCTTACGGATATTAGTGCTGGAATTTTTACAAAGCTCCAGTTTACATCTGCTGGATATAATGTAGGAAATTTGATTTCCTCTGGTTACAATGTAAAACAATTGTTATTAGATGGGTTCTCGTTGAGTGATATTTCTGCTGGAGTTTTTACAAAAATACAATTTGCTTCTTTTGGATATAATGTCAGTGATTTGATGAACGCCGGCTATACTGCTAATCAGTTATTACATAATGATGGATATTCCCTTTCTGACCTTAGTAGTGTAATTATTTCAAAAAATCAATGGACTACTGTGGGTGAATATGTAAGTGATTTGGAAGGCGCAGGTTTTAACGTAAATCAGTTATTATTAGATGGATATTCTCTATCCGATATTAGTGGAGGAACTTTTACAAAGGCTCAATTTGCGGCAGTTGGATATAGTGCAAATAATCTTATATCTGCTGGTTATACGCTTTCACAATTATTTAATAATGGATTCGTTATTTCGGATTTTATCGATGGAAATTTTACGAAATCACAATATGATACATTTTCTATTACTCTTTCTCAATTGGAAGCTGTTGGATTTACATATGCACAACTTATTAATGCAGGGTATTCGCCAGATGATTTGAATTTGGCTAATTTCCCTAATACATTTATATATGATATCCCAACGAGTATCTATACTAATAGTTCTGCAATTTATAATAATGGAAAATCATACACAGGATTAACGACAGCAACTATTGTAATGAATGATATAACTAGAGTTATTTATTCGTGGAGGTCTTATACAAATATTTCTGCAGGTGATGGTATTGGATATTATACCATGAATAGTATTGTAAGTGACCCATCATTCAATATTATACAATGGGGTGGTGTTTCATTTAGTGCAGGAGGATGGACTCAAGGAGTTTTACGTGGATTCAATGGTATTATTACAGCCATTGATAAACCTACTTTGAATAGTTTATCATTATATTCATGTTTCTATCAAGCAACAATTCCTGAACATTTGCCGACACTTACGAATATTGCATCTTGGGATATTTCTAATGTAACAATTCTTAGTTCTATGTTTATGTCTACAACATTCGTCAATAAAACCCCTTTAAATTTGAATAATTGGAATTTATCAAATGTTACAAGCCTGGGCGCATTTGCATTTGCGCAGGCATCTCGTAGTGAAAATGTTTTTAATATTTTATTGGACAAATGGAATACATCTTCAGTTACAGATATGAATAATATGTTTTCTAATCAAAGTGCTTTTAATTCGAATATTAGTTCATGGAATACATCAAATGTTACTAATATGAGCAGTATGTTTGAAAGGGCAACTTCATTTAATCAGCCACTTAATAATTGGAATACATCAAATGTTACTAATATGAGCAGTATGTTTAGTAGGGCAACTTCATTTAATCAGCCACTTAATAATTGGAATACATCAAATGTTACAAATATGAGTTTTATGTTTAACAGTGCAACTTTATTTAATAAAGCATTAAATAATTGGAATACGTCAAATGTTACAGATATGAACCATATGTTTAGTGTAGCGACTTCATTCAATAAATCAATTGATTCATGGAATGTTTCTAATGTTACTAGTATGAATGCTATGTTTTATAATGCAACCGCGTTTGATAAATACCTTGGTTCATGGAATACATATAATGTTGGTGATTTTCAAGATATTTTTCATGGTGCCAGTTCTTTTAATCAATCATTTTTGGGAAATTGGGATTTTTCTACAGCATCAAATAATTATTTAATGAATTTAGATTCTCAATACCGTAATTCTAATAATAATTATCTTGGTATTTTCAATCAAAATTATCAGAATCCAACTTATTTAAAATGGATGATTACTTCTTCTGGATTATCTCCAGAGGTATGTAACCAATTCTTAACGAATCTCGGTAATAATTATACAATTTCTAAAGTATATGAATATGGAACAGGATTAAATATTGGTCCTATACCATTATCTTCTGGAGGTATTAGTAACACGTTGATTTTATCATCTAGTTCGAATCGTTTACCAGATAAGAATAGTTATCTATATGGTCAGAATATTAATACAAATCAGAATTATGCTGGAATTCTTAATGTAGTATTATCTTATAATTCAATTGGTTTATCCGCCTTTTACCAGGCTAATTGGTCTATAAATTATTTAAATAGTTTAAATGGTAATTATTTTAATATACCTTATGGTCAGTATTATATTGTTGTTTTAATAAGACAATTTACATTAAGCCAATTTATTTCTGTTGGATATTCCGCAGACCAGTTATTATTTGGAGGGTATACACTTTCTCAAATAATTGCTGGTGGTTATCCTATAAATAATTTACTAACTATCGATGGTTATGAATTAACCGACTTAAATAATACCATTATTTCAAGAGCACAGTTAATAGCTTCTAATATATTCCCGAATCAATTATTTAATGCTGGGATCACTATTGGACAGCTATTTGCTGATGGATTCAGCTTAAATGATATTAGTGGATGTCCTTATACAAAGAATCAGTGGATAGCAGCAAATGTGTTTCCTCTTCAATTATTTAATAGTGGATTTTCTATTGATACGCTCTTTTCAGAGGGATTTCAATTAAGTGATCTAAGCAGTTGTCCTTTTACAAAAGACCAATGGTATGCTCATAATATAACTCCTATCCAATTACAAGCCGCCGGATTCTCAGTACAGAATTTGATAAATGACCAATATCAATTACATGACCTTATACAAACGACTTATACAGCTAAGCAATGGAGTGATGCTGGATATACGACATTACAACTTTTCAATGCCGGATTCACCACTCTTCAATTGATTTCTCTCGGATTTCCTATACCTATGTTCTCTTTCAAAATATTGAGAACCTCATTTAATCAGAGTGGCGGCATTTATCCTATTTTCAATACAAATAATTCTTTTATAGGTTTTCAAACGGTGACATATAATATAGGTGCTATAATCAATATATCCATTTATTGGGTGGCTTATACTAATAATTCGCCACAAGATGGTCTTAATTTCTCCACAACACCTTATTATAACGACCCGACTATTAATATCACTAGTTTCGGTGGAGTTCCTTTAGCTTTAATGACTGGAACATCGAACGCAGCTTTTTATCAATTTGCAGGACAAATAACTGCGCCAGACGTTCCAACCATTCCGAACCATTCGCTTAATAGTTGTTTTTATGGAGCTTCTTGTAGTAATTTTGGAAATATAAATGGGTGGGATATTTCAGGCGTTACGGATTTAACATCTACTTTCGAGAACTGTCAAAACTTTAATTCTCCTTTAGACAAATGGATTACCCAATCAGTGAGTTCTATGATAAATGCATTTAATGGTTGCTCATCTTTTACACAGGATATTTCTATGTGGAATTTTTCGGGAGTAAAACCTACTATTTCACAGGGGTCCATTTATAATATTATCAATGGAACAGCTATTAATCCAGCAAGAACCTCCAAGTTTTTATTGAGTATTATTAATTCGTCATGAATCAATTGATTAACTATGACGGATGATTATCGAATTAAATAATATATGTCATCTTTGAATATATTATTTAAGACCCAATACATGCCTAACAATTCTATGAATCAATGCCGGTGTAATCCGCCTGCTCTTCCATTGTCAAAAATAAATAAATTGAATACATCGACGAATGATTCGAGTTTGAGCTGTAGAATGCGTTATTCTCAGGTGGCCCGTTCATTTGGAACTACTACAGCTACGTCAAGTGCACCGACCAAATCTTGTATTATTAAAGGGACGAAGTCCCCTTAAGAATCAAGTGGACTTCGTATCAAGGGGACTTCGTCCCCTTAAGATCCCCTCATACCTCCGTATCAAGGGGACTTCGTCCCCTTAAGAACCCCTCTTACCTCCGTATCAAGGGGACTTCGTACCCTTAAGATCCCCTTCTTACCTCTGGTATTGGTTAAAACTCCGTCTAGGTACTAACCCACCCATATTATTTCTTTAGGATAATATTTAGACCCTTACAAAAAGTTTCCAAAAAGTTGTCATGAAGATGTAATATGTTGGTCCTTTTGGGTTCCTAATAGGGGGATTGGGGCCCCTATCGGGGGTCCGGCGTAAATATATCTTTAGGACAAACTACGAGAACCTACTTGGATGGTTCTCCCATTTTGGTAAATAAAAAATATAAATAATATATATAAAATGACAAAGCGTCCAGTTAAACAGTCCGATGGTCTCTACCATATTAAAGGAAAAACCTACAAAATCGTTCGTGGTTCTCGTGCTCAAGTATGGAATCATACTGCCTACAAGACCCCAGGAGGACTCCTCAAGAGTGAGTTGACCAGAAGCCACGGTCGTATTGTTAGTTTAAAGAAGAGCAAGACTGCCAAGAAGGAGAAGCGTTTAGAAAAGGCAGGCTACTTCACCAAGAAGGGCCAATTCGGTTCGTTCAGAAAGAGCTCTAAGTCTAGACGTTCTTCCAAGAAGGGCGGAAATGCTTTAGGAGGCGACCTCAGCCCTGCTTCGGTTGACGGAGGAAACTCTTCCAATGCTGCTACCATGTCGGCCATCTAAATATACTATAAAATATTTTTATAGAAAGAGAAACAATAGACGTTCTCGTAAAATATTATTACACCTTTGCACATTTAAAACGCCCATTATTTATACATCTTTTTTGGATTTTTACGAGTTTTATTTTTTGGAATGTATTTTTTATTTCTATTATAAGCGCCTTCCAAAATGTTCTTATAATATTCTTTTGGTATAATGTTTATCGCTTTTACTATATTTTCTTTAAAATTTTCATATTTCAACCCACTAAATTTTTGTAATTTTGATTTCAGCATACTGAAGTAATTTTCAATAGCATTACTAAAATGCTGATATGGAACAGAATATAATAATTTATTATGTTTATTCACTAAATCTCTAATAGTATCATTTTTATGTGCAGAAGCATTATCCAAAATAATAATTTTATTTTTGTATTTTTCTGTAATAAATTTCTGTAGAAAATCTACTAATCGTTCTGTATTGATTCCACCTTTTTCATATAATTCCCATCCTTCTACACCATTTACAGAAATCGCAAATATTCCAGTATATTTCTTGAATACATCTTGGGATTGTGTCTTTATGACACATCGTTTTCCTCTTTGGCTATAGCAGTGATTTCTCTTCTGTAATGATTTTATACTGGTTTCGTCAATACAAATAATATCTTCTATATTATATTTATTAATTTCTTTATAGAATTCATCTAATTTATCGTTGATATTGATTTCTTTACCCCATCTATGCGTCGGTTCATGTCTTATTCTGGTTAGTTTTAGTGTAATATTATTATCATTTACAACACGATTTAGATGAAACCTACTTAACGATAAACTTGGATATTTCTGTTTGAGTAAAAAGAGTAGGTCTTCCATTGTAATTGTTTTATTTTTCGTGATTTCATCTTTGATAAATTGAATATGTTCTCGTTTTACTTTGTATGCAATAGGACTTCTATTATTTCTTTGAATATTTCCTTTTTTCTTATATTGTTCTACCCATCTCATTAAACTACGACGAGAACATTCAAATACTCTACACACTTCTTCTTGTGTATTATCTTCAACCAAATAATATTTGACTGCTTGCTCTTTATAATCTTCGCTTTTGTGATGTGTCATATAAAATTATAACATAAAAAACTTAAAAATTTATTAATTATATATCTTAAATATATAATGAATTCAACCGATGAAATAAGTGAAATGAAACAAAAAATAGAAAAAATGGAGAATTATATAAAGGAATTAGAAGAACATTTAAAAAAATATACGAATAATAATCGGCATCTAAAATATTACGAAAATAATAAAGAGGTTGTTAAAGAAAGAACAAAAAATTATATGGAAAAGATGAAGGCAGAAAATCCAGAGAAATTGAAAGAATGGCGAAGAAATTATTATTTGAAAAAGAAGGAGAAAACACAATCTGAAAATACGACAATCTAAAATTGGTCGTATTCATCGTTCTTGCATAGATAGACATTTGTGATTCCTTCGTTTGATTTTACTTCTTCAATCGCATCGCATAATTCTTTTACCCAGTCGTAAGTATCATAAAATACATCTTCTTGTAATAAACGAATAACCGAATAACCATTATCATTTGCACATTCTTCTTTATATTTATCATTTTCAAATTGTTCTTCTGGAGATTTCCAATCCATTACTTGTTTAAAATGTTGTGCTCCATCTAATTCTATTATGATTTTATATTCAGGAATACAAAAATCATATGGTAAATAATATTTACGATTATGTAGTTTTGAACACCACTCTTTTTTGAA
>Ga0164296_1001644_pt1 | contig 23257 bp, 13 predicted proteins | sample GEODES057metaG_FD_113533 | JGI IMG/M metagenome (GOLD analysis project Ga0164296, IMG submission 113533) | Dystrophic lake water microbial communities from Trout Bog Lake, Wisconsin, USA - GEODES057 metaG | ecosystem: Environmental > Aquatic > Freshwater > Lake | place: USA: Trout Bog Lake...
GACCATCACCGTAACCACTGCGCCTCCTCCTTTGGATACGACAGACGCCGCACTCGGCGCTGTGATGGACAACGAGATGTACGCCAGCCTTCCGGTCCAGATGGGACAGGGCGGCAACTTTGATCAGCGTCGCGCCACCGACTTCGCATACCTGATGCCGGGCGTCTCCAACAACAACTATGTGGGCAGCAACAACTCCACCGATGCTTCGCCCAGCGTCAATGGCGGCAACCCGGCCGGTGATGTGTCTGAAATCTATATTGATGGTATAAACCTGCCTGAAGCAGACGGTGTCGGCGATGTGCGTTTCACTTGGACCGCCATCGGTGTAGATGCTGTGGACCAGTTCCAGGTGCAGACTGCTGGTTACTCCGCGCAGTATGCCGGACTCGGCGTGCAGAACTACTCCATCAAGAGCGGCACCAACCAGATTCACGGCTCCATCTATGAGTACCTGCGCAACACGGTACTCGATGCATGGAAGTTCACCAGCAAAACTCCGACAATTATTGGAGTTGTGCCCACCGGACAAACCTGTACATATACTTCGTCGCCCTCCAGCTATTGCGCGCCAGGCGGCATCAAGCCGGCGGAAGTGGAGAACGAGTTCGGTATTGTTCTTAGCGGTCCCATCGTCAAGGACAAGCTCTTCCTGTTCTACAACTACGGTCAGTATCGTGAGCAGGCCGGACCCGCGCCAAAGGCGCAGACCATCCCCACACTCGCAATGCTTGGTTACACCGGATCAGGCACTGCACTTGGCTATGCCGACTACAGCGGCTATGCAACTGCCAATCCCGGCTACCATATCTATGACCCGGCAACGCAGGCCCCACAGGTTGGCGGCGCAGGTGGCACCGGTTGCTCCAGCTGTACCCGTCAGCAGTTCACCTCATCGGGCTACGGTACTCCGGCCAATGACCAGATTCCGTCCAGCCGCTTCTCCACGGCCTCAGTGAACATTAACAAATTCATGCTGCCGTATGCAGCTATCGCAAGCCAGACGCAGTACTCCAACAACATTGTCACCGGCTACCCGTCGGGTCTCGCCAACTGGTACCAGACCGGCCGTCTGGATTACGACATCAACCCGAAGAACCAACTCAGCTTCATCGTTGCCTTCGGTCGTCAGGCCAGCACCGGTCCCAATGCTTCCGGCGCAGCCAACCAGCTTGGACCGCCGTTCAACACTTCGCAGTCCTACACGCCGAAGACCACCGTCGACATCGTGAAGGAAACTTACAACTACTCACCGCATCTGGTGAATCAGGCATCCATCGCCTATGGCCGTTACAAGAGCCTATCGGTGACTCCGGATGACACGACGCAATACGCAGCCTCCACGCTTGGTTTGACTAACACTCCAGCTGGACAGGCAACCAACGGCTTCCCGGGAATTCTCTTCTCCACAACTGGCGGTCAGGATGCGCCGTTGACCGAAGCGAACTACTCCTGGAACCAAAAGGTGAACAACACTTACACCCTCACCGATAACGTGCTCTGGTCGCATGGCAAGCACAACATCACCGGTGGCGGTCAGTTGGTGGAAGTGCAGTTCAACTACATCAAGAATGAAACCAACTCCGGCCCCTTGGCTTACACATTTGCTGCAGCTCAGACCGGTCAATTTACATCAGGCACCACCATCAACACATCGACTGGATCCGCAGTTGCCAGCTACATGCTCGGTGCTGTCAGCACCAGCTCGGTGACGGTTGGCGTACCCGAAGTTGGATCACGCTGGTTGGATCCCTCGTTCTGGTTGCAGGATGACTTCAAGGTGAACAACAAGCTGACGCTGAACCTCGGAGCACGCTGGGACATCTGGCCCTCGATTCATGAGGTCCACAACCTGTTCACGTGGATTAATCCAAACGGCATCAACAACATCACCGGCAACCTCGGCACACTAATGTTCGCCGGCAACAATGCCGCCACAGCGGGCGCAAACTGCAATTGCGAAACGCCCTCCAAGTGGGATTCCAAAAACGTCGGACCGCGTCTTGGTCTTGCATACTCCATCGATCCAAAAACGGTATTCCGTGCCAGCTACGGCCTGATGTATGCCCGTGGCGATTGGACTAGCGGCAGCCAGTCAGGTTCGCCCTCCACAGTGGGACTTGCACCATCGGCCACTGCCCCTGGCGGCATCAGCGGCGCGCCGCAGTTCTATTGGGACAACTCCACTTGCAACGCCAACAATGCTGATGGTGTACCTTGCGGCTGGACAGGCTCGATTGCATCGCCTGCGCCTCCCGCCGGCGGCGCCAGCATGGCAGAGTTCGGCACAACCTACACCTCTGCGCTAACCAACTCCGGCAGCACCACCATGACCTACTTTGATGGTCGGTTGGGTGCACGTACGCCGACTTACGGTACTTGGAGCTTTGGCTTCCAGCGCGAACTCACCCGCGACATGGCACTCACGGTTACATATGCCGGCAGTGAAGGCCATTTCATCTCGGTCTCAAAAGCCATCGGCTCGCATAACAATGAACTGCCTGAATCCATGGCGGCGCTGGCCGGATGGACTTCTGCAACATCCACGGGCGGCGGCGTAACCGCTTGCACCGCCACACCCACCGGTTGCCCCTACCCGATTCTGGCGAATAAGGCGACCTCCACCATGTTGGGATACGCAGCGCAGGTTGGTTTCACACCGCCGAATGCATATTCATCGGCAACCTACTATGCCAGCAACGCGGTATACCAGTATTTTGAACCGTTCCCGCAATTCAGCGGCGTCAGTGACTCTACGAGTTTTGTCGGCAACTCTGCTTACAACGCTCTGGAAGTTACGCTGAAGCAGCGCGAAGCGCACAATCTTAACTTCATGGTCAACTACACCTACTCCAAGACGATTGATGACTTGGGCACATTCCGTGTGGGCGACCATCAGCGACTTGACCGTTCGCTTTCCACCGCAGACCAGCCGGAGAACCTGACCGTGACTGCGGTGTACAACTCACCCTTCGGACGCGGAAAGATTGGTAGCGACAGCTTCCTGGTCCGCAACCTTGCGGGTGATTGGTCGCTTTCCACAATCTTCCTGTATCACTCTGGATTCCCGATTGCCGTTACCGGTTCGGGATGCGGTGGATCTGCCATCCTCAACCAGTGCATGCCGAACATAGTTGCCGGTCAGCCCGCAAGAATCAACGGTGCTTACGGCAAAGGTGCAACGGCTGCTCCTGGATCGCCGAATTACATCGGCAACATCCAGTACATCAACCCGGCAGCTTTCACCGTCAACATCGCCGGTACAGCCGCCAACTACGGAACAACAACCGGCCAGGCCACTTCTGTGGGCAACGGCCCGGCGCTGTATGTTCCCGGCAATGCACCTCGCGTCGCAGCCCTCAACCTCTGGGGCATGCCAACCTACAATGACGATCTCGGAATCAAGCGCATCTTCCCGATTTACAAACAGTGGAAGTTCCAGTTTGAAGCTGATTTCCTTAACCTGACCAATCACGTGGTCTGGGCCTCGCCGGCAGCTGTGGCAAACAGCAGCGGCTTCGGCACTATCTCTTCCTTGGCCAGCTCGCCGCGTGATATTCAGCTCTCCGGTCGTCTGAGCTTCTAAGAACCTAGTGTTGTATCCTCCATTGGGCTGCCGAGCAATCGGCAGCCTTATTTATTGCGCTGAAATATTTCTATATATTTGCCAGCGATGTGCTGAGTGGTTATTGTATGAAGTGGAAGCTGTCGGTCGGCTGTATGGCCGCTACATTATCTTCTGCGCCAATGCACGCGGAACAACACGCAACACAATAAGGAGAGATAGGGTGAACTTGAAACTGAAGATTTCGGCAGTACTTCTCGTGTCTGCCATGGTTGCTGCTCCAGCATTTGCGCAGGGCAGCGGTGCGTCTGACTACAGCGCGAAATGCGCCATGTGCCACGGTGCAGATGGTCTTAGCAACTCTCCCGCCGGCAAGGCTCTGGGAGCGAAGTCGCTCAAAGATCCGGCTGTGGTCAAAGCCACTGATGCTGCTCTGACTGCCACTATAAAAAACGGCAAGGGTAAGATGCCGGCATTCAGCGGCAAGCTGAGCGACGCACAGATTAAGGGCGTTCTCGCCTATGTGCGCGCATTACAGAAGAAGTAGAAACTCATCGTAGTGCCAACAGCAGGCGTGCCAAGCGGCGCGCCTGTTTTGTTTTAAGTTGTGTCCGGTTTTCTGCAGCATACCAGCCAAAATCCAATGTGACCTGCGTCACAGACGAGACCCTCTTACTTCGCATATCTTTCTCTTCGAGCGAGAGGAGGCGTGTATCTCGTATCGCTCCTGTAATGAAATTCTCTGGCAGTGTTGCCGATAACTGCAGTGGGTGCCTATAGATATGTGTCAGTGCGCAGAAAAGCAACCGCACGATGAAACCACTCGACGCCGAGTGATGGAAGCATTTTTGGGCGGCGGCATTCTCGCCACGCTCGCTTCTTTCCTATACCCGGTCATCCGCTTTATGATTCCGCCGCCTGTGGCCGATCTGGGTGGTAGTGAAGTGGTTGCCGCAAAGGCTGCGGATATGAAGCCGAACTCCGGAAAAATTTTCCGCTTTGGCAGCCGTCCCGGCCTCTTGATTATGACTGCTGATGGGACCTACAAAGCTCTCTCGGCAACCTGCACGCATCTGGGCTGCACGGTGCAGTACCGCCCCGACATGCATGAAGTGTGGTGCGCCTGTCATAACGGCACCTATGACGTGAATGGCCGTAACATCTCCGGCCCGCCGCCGCGTCCGCTGGATGCCTATGATGTCCATCTGCGTGGCGATGATATCGTTGTTAGCCGTAAGCAGGAGGGATGAGCGTGTTTACTGCTATCTATCGTTGGATTGATGATCGCCTTCATCTCGACGACATACTCGAGTTCCTGCGCCACAAGGTGGTGCCCATCCACTCGTTGTCCTACTGGTATTTCTTCGGCGGCATGACGCTGTTGCTCTTCATCATTCAGGTCATCACTGGAATCCTGCTGCTGTTGTACTACCATGCTGGTGCCAGTGAGGCGTTTGAGAGCGTGCAGTACATCATGACCCAGGTGCAGTTCGGCTGGCTCATCCGTTCCATCCACTCCTGGTCCGCCAACCTCATGATTCTCACCGCCTTCGCGCACATGTTCAGCGTGGTCTTTCTCAAGGCCTACCGCAAACCGCGCGAGATGACCTGGGTTAGCGGCATGTTGTTGCTCTTCCTCGTTATGGGATTTGGATTCAGTGGCTATCTGCTCCCCTGGAACACGCTGGCCTTCTTCGCTACCAAAGTCGGTACAGAAATGGCCGGTCAGGTTCCCATCGTCGGCCACCCGCTCATGGTCTTCCTGCGCGGCGGGGATGAAGTTACCGGCGCTACACTCACCCGCTTCTTTGGTTTCCATGTCGCCGTTCTGCCGGGCATCGTCACCGTACTCATCGCAATCCATTTGTTTCTGGTGCTGCGCCAGGGCATGAGCGTTCCGCCCAAAGTTGAACTCGAATGGGAAGCTCATCCTGAGTCCCGCAAAGAAATGCGTTTCTTCCCCAACTTCGCATTGCGCGAGACGATGGCATGGTATGTGGTCATCGGTATTCTCGGCGCGTTGGCCGCAATCTTCCCGTGGAACCTGGGCGTGAAGGCCGACCCATTCATCTCCGCGCCAGCCGGCATCAAGCCGGAGTGGTACTTCCTCTTCATGTTCCAGACACTCAAATTGATTCCATCCAAGGTCTGGTTCATTGACGGCGAAGTCCTCGGCATTTTGGGATGCTCGCTGGTCGCGCTGCTCTGGACTCTGCTGCCATTCTTCGAGGGCGATAAACCCTCCAACACCAAGCGCTGGATTACCGGTGTTTCCATCTTCGCGCTCTTTTACATGATAGGCATGACGATCTATGGCTACCTTGCGAAATAAGTTTGTACCTCTTGGCGCCGCCGTTGCCGCGCTCGCGCTGCTCTCGAGTCTTGCGCCGGCCCCACGCGTTGTACACGCACAGGCCGCGCCAACTGCTACTGCCGCACCGGCCGCAGCAACACCGGTCAACTCCTGCCTCGACTGCCACTCGTCGCTGCCGGAGCCATACGGTGTGACGCAGGATAAATTCAGCCAGGACATCCACTCGCAAAAAGGACTCACCTGTACAAGTTGCCACGGTGGCGATAACACCAGTTATGACCCCACCGTTGCCATGAGCCCCGCGAAGGGCTGGAAGAACTTTAAAGACCGCAAGTCCATACCGCAGATGTGCGGCAGTTGCCACGGCAACCCGACATTCATGAAGCAGTATGATCCGGGCCTGCGTACCGACCAGTTGGCGCAGTATCACACCAGCGTGCACGGCAAACGTCTTGCAGCCGGCGATACAAAAGTTGCCGTCTGTATTGATTGCCACAGCGTGCATGACATTCGCCCACCCAGCGATCCTCACTCCACGGTCTACCCGCTCAACATCGCCACCACATGTTCCCGCTGCCACTCTGACGCGGCGTACATGAAGGATTACAAAATCCCGACCAACCAGTTCGCCAACTACAACACCAGCGTGCACCATGACGCGATGGTGAACCACGGCGACCTGAGCGCACCTACCTGCACCACATGCCACGGCAATCACGGCGCAGCGCCTCCGGGCGTGGACAAGGTGGAAAATGTTTGCGCCAACTGTCACGTCTTCCAGGCGCAAATGTACGAGAAGAGTACACACAACAAGGCCTTTGCAGATCGCGGTCTGCCCGGTTGCGTGGTCTGCCACTCCAACCACGGCATCCACATGCCATCGGATGCCATGCTCGGCACCGGCCCCGAAGGCGTCTGCATGCGGTGCCACGCGCCCGGCGACCATTGTGACCGCGCTCGTGTGCGCATCCAGAATGGCTTGTCGCAACTGGATGATTCCATCACTGCCGCGGATAAAGAACTGCGGCTGGCGGAAGATTCCGGTATGGAAGTAAGCGAGGCGCGTCTTGCGCAGGATCAGGCCAAAGACTCACTGACCAAAGCACGCGTTACTATTCACAGCTATCAGGCTGCATTGGTGGAAAACGACATCGCTGCCGGCATGAAGATTGCCAACAAGGACCTGCAGGCTGGTAAAGATGCCATGGTCGAACGCGATCACCGCCGCATCGGTCTCGGCATCAGCATCTTCGCCATTGTGATTGTTCTTGTAGGATTCTGGCTTTACATTCGCAACAAGCACTACTGATATAGATGGTTAAACATTAAGCGGCGATAGCAGATGCTATCGCCGCTTTCTTTACTCGCAGAAATTACTTCGCTGCTCCAGCGTGCAGCGTCAACTCTGCAGTGTTCCATCCCGCAACGTGGAAGCTAGGCGATGCTTTGCCATGCTCCGGCAGCGTGGCGGTCAGCGTGGTGCTTGCGCCCGGCAACAGCGAGACGTAATTGTCCGACCACAGCACCGGTGCATTTGGCACGTCATCAGCCGCGTCCGTACTCACTGCCAACTGAAACGCCAGTGTCTTCGAGGTATTGTGCAGATGCACAATCGCCTTGCCGCCGGCAATTTCAAGATGCGCTGCCACTTCCGCTTTGGGCAGAGTACGCAACGCCGTCAGATTTTCATACGTCAGGATAGGCGTCGTCGTGTACTTCGTCTTCGCCCAATCGTAGGTGCTGGCCGTTGCCGGCAACCAGTAGAAATTCCGGCTTACTACTTTGCCGGCTTTGGTTTTCAAATCCAGCTGAACGAAATACACCTGCGCACCGGAAGCCAACACCGCATCCGGAATCGCAAGCGCTTTCAAAGCACTGTCAGGAGTCGACACAATCACGCCGCTGCCTTCGTACAACTTCTTCAACTTATCGTCGAATATGGAAGCCGATGCTGTCAGTGATTCCTTCGTGTCATACGTGCTGTTCACCACCCAGATGCTGTGGTCGTCGTACGAGTACTGAACATGCAGCGGCTCGCAGGCTTTCTTCGTGCCGAAGTATCCGCCGCCCGTGCCGAGGTAGTAGTCATATAGATGCCAGATAACCGACGGCCACGCATTGTTCAGCATCCACTGGATGACACCGGTTGAGTTGTACTTGTTGCGGCTGTACGCCTCAAACATTGCGCGCTCGCCGTCATACGCCATAGCCTGCGAAACGCGGTTGTAGTCGACGGCATCGGTTGCCTGGCCATAAATCGCATTCATCGCATTGTTGAAGACGGTCACATCGCGGAAGCCGCCGCCGCCCGCATGGTAGCGCCACACGTCGTCATGCGGCCAGATGCTCGCCTCCGGCAAAAACTTTTTCATGCTGTCGATGGTGGGTATCGCCGGCCCGGGTCCAATCTCGGTGGCAAATCCCCACGCGCCGCCGAACTTTGTATCCGTCAGCCAATAAGCCGGAGCCACATAATCGTACGGACCTTCCATCTTCACACCGCTCTCGCCACTCACAGTCGTCTTGCGCCGCGTTGCGGAAGAGAGAGTGGGATTTGGCCAATGCAGGTCGCTCTCTTTTTTCAGATACGCACTCTCCACTGCGGCAGTCGGAGGATTATCGCTTCCATTCAGCCAGACCAGCACGCTGGGATGGTTGCGTAGCCGAAGGATCTGCGATTGCAGCGACTCCAGCGCAACTTTATTATTCTCCGGCGTCCAGCGTGTCCAGCGTTCCCAACGGTCGCAGCAGGTCCAGCCAATCATCACGAGAACGCCGTTTTCGTCAGCCACTCGGAAGAAATCTTCCGACTCCATTTTTCCTTCGGAACGAATGGCATTCAGTCCCATGTCGCGAACCATACGGAATTCCGCGCGCAACTTAGCAGGATCATTCCGCAGAAGCATGTCCGGCGCCCAGCCGCCACCGCGGATAAGAATCGGCTTGCCGTTGACGCGGTATAGACGAAAAACCTGTTGCGGCGGCGGCGGTGTACGCACGGGCCGCGCAGCCGGAGTCGTTCCCGTTGCTGCAGTTGGTGCAGCAGGTGTTGGCGCAACTTGTGGTGGCGGCAACGGCTCTACTTTAGCCGGAATAATGTCGGCGCCCTTTGTGCTGCGGTCAATCAACTCATCAGTAATTTCGCGGATGCCATAGCGGGTGGTGACATCGTCAGAAATTTTATTGTCAGCAGAAAAACTCAGTCGCAGAGATTCAAGGTTCGGTGTGCCCATCTGCCATGGCCACCAGATACGAGGGTTCTGCACGTGGAGTTTGGCAAAGTCGGTGGGCGTGAAACTTACTTCACGAGCTTCCATCGGCGCGAGGTCCACCGGTTGCTGCAACGTCAGGCCTTCAAGGTATGCATGCAGCACACCGTGCACAGGCTTGTCGGTTCCGTTGCGCAGTTCGGCATATACAGTCAGTTCAGCGGTCTTCAGCGTGGAGTCAGCAAAGTGCGTTGTCACTGCGGGAGTCTCAATCGCAACCGGCCCAGTGCTGGCCAGATTTACATCGCCCCACAATCCCATTTCTTTGTCCGGCGGCAGCGGGTTCCAGTCCGCCCAGCTGATGGCGAGGTCCGTCTCCTGCGGCGCAAAAGTTTCCACTGCCACTACATTCTCTTTTCCCGGAACAAGATAATCCGTCACGTTGAAAGCGAATGTGGTGAAGGCACCCTGAAAAACATCATTGCTGGCCACCTGTTTTCCATTTACCCACAGGTTGGCGCGGTAATTCATTCCGCCGAAACGTAGCCACAAAGTTTTGCCGCGCTCGCTGGCTGGCACATCAAAAGATTTTCTGTACCACCACGCGCAGTGGTAGGGGCTGTCTGCCGGCATCGCCGTGTTGGAGTAATTCATGCCGATGCCGTAGCTCGTGCCCGGCACGCTACGCAAATTCGTTCCGTAGTCAGGATCCTTCACATCGCCCGCTGCCACTTGTGCCGCCAACACGGTGGAAGGAACCGTCGCGTGGATCCATCCCGCAGCATCAAATTTCATTGTCGATATGGCAGCACCGTCCTCCTGCACTTTGCAACCAGTTTGCACTTCCCAACCGCTGTGCAAAGGATTCACTGTTGCGGCTCCGGCCGTTGTCGCAAACAAAAGTGCGGCCGCTGCAATCGATGCAACGGAAAAGAAATGCTTCATGGCAGAACACATACTTGCCGGACGGTTCATCACTGGCGCCTCCCCTGCGGGGTTGTCATTTGGAGCCTCGATTATAAAGAGCGCCCCTAAGGCTTGTATTGAAGGATGTTGCCGCGAACGCAGAGTGCCCGTATCTCTATGTAAATAATAATGTTATTGAGGAATCTAAAATAAAAACTCTATCCTCTAGCCGCTTAATTCGTTATCCATCGCAAAAAAAATATCAGCAGGTTGAGCCAGAATCCTTGTTGTGACGAGAGACACATACTTATCTTGCGATGGGATTAGTATGTTCTGTTCTCGTATTTCAAAGGGAGAGCCAGCATGAAAACATACGCATCGAAAGACCTTCGCAATGTCGCTGTCGCCGGACACGCACATTGCGGCAAAAGTACTCTGGTGGCATCACTGCTGCACACCGCCGGCATGACCGAACAGCAAGGCCGTGTGGAGGATGGCAGCGCAGTCACTGCCTACGATGAAGAAGACGTGGCCCGACGCACCACTCTGCAGAATGCAGTTGCCTATGCAGAGTGGAACGGAACAAAAATCAATCTTATTGATACGCCTGGCTTTCATGCCTTTGCGCATGAAGTTCGTGCGGCCATGTTTCCAGCGGAGTCTGTACTGATTGTTGTGAATGCGCTGAATGGTGTGGAGGCGGTCACGGATCGCGTTTGGAAATATGCTGAAGAATGCAAAATGCCGCGCATGATTGTGCTGAACCAGATGGACCGCACGCAGCCCGCCGACCTGAGCGGCAGCGATGCATTGATTGAAGGCATGCGCGAACGTTGGGGACGCGCTGTGGTTCCGGTGCAGATTCCGATTGTGGATGAGTTGGGTTTCCACGGCGTTGTGGATCTAGTCACCATGGAATCATTTATGTACACGCCGGATGGCAACGGTCGCGGCAAGACCGGCGAAATTCCCGCTGCGCTGGCCGCTGAAGCAAAGGCCGCGCATGAAGCGCTGGTGGAACTGGTGGCGGAAGGCAAAGATGAATTGATGGAAGAGTTCTTCGCCGTTGGCACGATTCCAGAAGAACATTTAATTTCTGCGCTGCATGAAGCCATTCGCGAAGACAGAATTTTTCCGGTGTTGTTCACCAACGGCCTGCGCAGCATTGCAACGGATCATCTGCTGGACTTCATTAACGTATATGCGCCATCTCCGTTGGAACGCGAGCCGGTGGTGCTGAAGAAATCCGCAACCGCAGCGCATACCAACGGCAATGGGGATGATGCCGTGGTTCGCCCAGTTTCAGATACAGAACCGCTGACACTGATGGTTTTCAAATCCATGAACGATCCTTTCTCCGGCAGAATTTCCATCTTCAAAGTTCTTAGCGGAATATTGAAGAATGACGCGACCGTAGAAAATTACACGCGCAAATCCACCGAGCGCTTTGCGCATCTCTCGGTGATTCAAGGCAGAAAGACCGTCGAAGTTGGTGAGCTGCATGCCGGAGATATTGGCGCAGCCATCAAACTACGCGACACCATGACCGGTGACACGCTGGGCCCGAAAGGCGGCGATGTGTTGCTGGACCTGCCGCCAACGCCTGAACCGGCGATGACCTACGCCATTGAGCCGAAGACTCGCGCGGACGAAGACAAGCTATCCGTCGCGCTGCACAAGTTGATGGAAGAGGACAACATGCTGCGTTTCTTCCGCGATCCGCAGACGGCGGAGTTTCTCATCGCCGGTACCGGTCAGGTGCATATTGAAGCCGTCGTCAGTCGATTGCGCAAACGCTATCACACAGAAGTCACGTTGAAGTCGCCCAAGGTGCCGTACCGCGAAACTATCCGCGCACGCGCTGAAGCGCAGGGCAAACACAAGAAACAGTCCGGCGGACACGGGCAATACGGCGACTGCAAAATTCGCATTGAACCATTGCCACGTGGCAGTGGATTTGAATTCGCCAACGAAATCTTCGGCGGTGCTATTCCACGCCAGTATGTTCCTGCGATTGAAAAGGGAATTCAGGAAACTGCGGCTCGTGGTTTTCTTGCCGGCTATCCCGTGGTGGATTACAAAGTCACGGTCATCGACGGCAGTTATCACGATGTGGACTCCAACGAACTCTCTTTCAAAATGGCCGGACGACTGGCCTTCCGTAAATGTATGGAGCAGGCCAGGCCCGTGTTGCTGGAACCAGTGATGCACGTGGAGATCGATGCGCCGGAAGAATTTGCCGGAGCATTGATGGGGGACCTCAATGGTCGGCGCGGCCGGGTGCAGGGTATGGAGTCGGTGACTGCAGGCGGCGGCGCAGCCACGCACATCAAAGCGGAAGTGCCGCTGGCGGAGATGCTCAGCTACTCCACCACGCTCACGTCCATCACGCAGGGACGCGGTAGTTTTCGCATGGAGAACAGCCATTACGATGTTGTGCCGCAGTTGATTGCCGACAAACTGATTGCCTCGGCCAAGGTTCACACTGAAGTAGAAGAAGAATAGTTTGTAGCTGGAATACATAAGGCCCTGCTGCAGGTAGGGCCTTTGTTATGTGTGCATCATTTATGTCGGTGGAAACTCTTTCTGTTTAAACGGAAAGGAATTTCATACGCACCGTTATGTAGTGATGGATTTATCACTGTTCAACACTGTACCCTTGTCGGCAGCTACTGCTTGTCACCGCGCACCAATTAAAGGAGTCCGACCCCATGCATCGGCAAATTTTTCTTCAACGCTGTACTGCCACCGTCGCAGTGTTTCTTCTGCTCATACCTTCGTTGACCATGGCGCAAGACGTAGCAGCACCATCGAATGCTACGCCGCGCGCATCGCGGCAGGTCGGTGGGCAGTCGCAGAGTGCAGCGCGTAAAGCCCAGTCCGATATCACCGGCATGTACAGCCCGGGCCGTACCTATCTGCCGGAGCCGGGCCGCGATAATGCATTCTCTATGACAGTAAATCGCTACGGCATCGCGGCCACGTTGCAGACGCTGGGTTCTGCGGCTGGTGCGGCTGTTCTGGCAAAAGGCGGAAACGCCGTGGATGCGGCCATCGCTGCCAACGCTGCTGTCGGCGTGATTGAGCCGATGATGAACGGCATCGGTGGCGACTTGTTTGCGTTGGTCTGGGACAACAAGGCCAAAAAACTTTATGCGCTCAACTCCAGCGGTTGGTCTGCCGCCGCGCAGTCGATTCCCGCGATGCAGGCGAAGGGACGCAACACAATCGGCGCCAGCTCGATTGATTCCGTCACGGTGCCGGGTGCCGTGGCCGGCTGGGTCGAATTGCAAAAACGATTTGGCAAGCTTTCGCTCGCAGAAGATTTGAAACCCGCTGAAGCGCTTGCGGAAAATGGTTTTCCGGTTACAGAGACTGATTCCGCAAATTGGGAAAAATACGGCATGGGTTTTGCTAATCGTCCCGCATTCGCAAAAGTTTTTCTGCCAAATGGAAACTATCCGAAGGTTGGAGAGATTTTCAAGAACCCGCAGATTGCCGCTTCGCTACGTTTGATTGGTGAGCAGGGACGTGACGCCTTCTACAAGGGACCGATTGCCGCATCCATATTGAAGCTCTCGCAGGAGCAGGGTGGATTTCTGACCGCTGCCGACCTCGCCGATTTTCAGCCGCAGTGGGTGGATCCAGTTTCGACTACGTATCACGGCTGGACCATCTACGAGACGCCGCCGAATACACAGGGCATCGCAGCGCTTTCCATGCTCAACATCATGGAACGTTTTCCATTGCGCGACTGGGGGCACGATGATCCACGCACCGTGCATACCGAGCTTGAAGCGAAGGCGCTTGCATATGCCGACATGCTGCATTACGTCGGCGATCCGCGCACCGAAGAGATTCCCACCGCGAAACTCATCTCCAAACAACTCGGTGATGAACGCGCCAAGTTGGTGGGTCCGCGCGCAAACTGCAACGTATTGCCTTCAGTGTTGACGGATCAGTTAGCGAAATTGCAGACCGATACTACGTATCTTGCCGTGGTCGATCGCGATGGCAATGAAGTTTCTCTCATCCAGAGCAATGCCGGCAATTTTGGATCCGGCCTTGTCCCGGATAACACAGGCTTCGTGCTGCAAAATCGCGGCAGCGGATTTTCCATGACGCCTGGCCAGCCGAATTCGCTCGCCGGCCACAAACGCCCACTGCACACCATTATTCCTGCCTTCATGCAGAAGGACGGCGTGTCGATTGCGTTTGGAATTATGTCTGGATTCAACCAGGCGCAGGCACACGCGCAGTTTGTTGCCAACGTTGTCGACTTCGACATGAATATTCAGGCTGCGCTGGATGCGGCGCGATTCAACAAGGGCAACTCCGGGTGTGGCGTGAATATTGAAAGCGGTTATCCGCTCTCCACATTTGAGGAGTTATTTATTCGCGGACATCAAGTGACGATTGTTCCGCGCTACTCGCTGGTGATGGGTCGCGGTAACGCCGTGATGCATGATGACAAGCTTGGCGTAAACTTCGGCGCTTCCGATCCGCGAGCCGATGGCCAGGCCGTACCAGAGATGCCACCGTTTTAGAAAAAATTTGCGCAAAGAAAAGAGGGTGCGAATTTCGCACCCTCTCTCTTTTGCAGCAGATTCGGTTGAGGCTATGCAGCTCCGCCCTCAAAGTGCGCTTCGATTTCTTCCAGCGTCTTACCTTTCGTTTCCGGCAGGAAGAAGACCGCCGTGATGAAGTAGACCACCGTGAAACTGGAGAAGAGGAAGAACATCGACGAGTAGCCATACTTGCTTACGAAGGGCAGGAAGATGCCGGCAAGAATGGTTGAGACCAGTTGGTTAAGTACGAGCGCGATGCTCATGCCGTTCGAACGGATGCGTGTCGGCATCAACTCTGAAAGTGCGAGCCACACACACACGCCCGGTCCAATGGCGAAGGAGGCCATGAACATGTACAGGAAGATGGCGACGATCCATCCATGGTGTGAGTCGGGCACCTGACTGACCGGCGCTTTGATGATGCGAAGTGGTGCGGTCTGTGCGGCCTTCAAGTCGGCAAAGGGATTCTTGAAGAATGATTCTACCTTGTTGGCGGGCACGCAATTCTCTCGTGAGATTTCCAACGGTGCTGCCGCAGCGTCATCCGAACGGACATAGCTGGTGGCGGCGGTGAAATCGCCATACGCATAAATCACGGCGAAGGAGGCGCGGCCTGCATCGATGCGGCTGCCTTCCGGGCCAGCAGCAGCCAACAATTTCGCCGCTTCTGCTTTATCAAAATGCAGCGTCAGAGATTGGTCCGCAGTAATTAGCGACTGCACCTGACTCTGCGCATCGATGGCAACCTTTTCCGTACGCAGGAACAAAATGCCGACAGTGACCAGCGAAATAATGATGCCGGATGTGCCGATGGTCAGCAGGAACTTGCGGCCCTTGATATCTACCAGCGTCACGCCAATCATCGTCACCAGAAAATTGACGCTGTCGAAGATAACGAATCCCCAATGTGCGTAGAGGTCAGAGAGTCCGCTTTGCATCAGGATGCTGGCGTTGTAGGGGATGATGGAGTTGATGCCAGTGGCCGTATTGCAGGAAAGAATCACACAGGCCAGAACGAACGGCACCACATACTTGCGGCGCAGCAGCGAGCTCTTCATCTTTGACCCGAGAGGAACATGGGCCATGGAGACGTTGATGGCTTCCTGCATTTCAGAAATTTCCAAATCAGCCTGCTCCGGCGTACGCGAGTGCAGCAGCGCGGCATGTGCCTGCAACTTTTTCCCGCGTCGGAAAAGCCAACGCGGAGACTCAGTGACAAAGAAACTACCCAGCATAAACAGAATGCCCGGCGGCAGCGATACCCAGAAGATGCGGCGCCATGCCTGATTTTTGAAATCAAGCAATGCGCTCGCGTCTGCCAGCTGTGCAACCGACGCTACACGATAGCTGTAATAGACGCCTACAAGTGCGGCGACTACAAGACCAAAGGTCAGCATCCATTGGAAGATGCCGGTGCCTTTGCCGCGATTGGAAGCGGGCAAGCATTCTGCCAGATACAGCGGAACCACAACGCCAATCAAACCACCGCTGATGCCCTGCAGCAGGCGGCCAAAAAACAGCGGCGCATACCCATGTGAAAGCGCGATGATGGGAATGCTGATGACGAACAAGAGTCCGCTCAGCACCATCAGATTTTTTCTGCCCAGCCAGTCGGCCAGAAGACCGGCAAAGAGAGTGGAAATCACACTGCCCAGCAGTACGGCTGCAACGATGACAGAAAGCTGCGCCGGGGTCAGCCGCGATGTCGCTTCCAGATACGGCAACGCGCCGCCGATGATGCCGACGTCGATTCCGTAAAGCAGGCCGCCCAGACCGGCAACAACCAGCAGGAATAGGTTATAGTTGCGGTTCGCGGCGGATGTGGCCGAAGTTGCGCTCGTTGTCATGGTCCTGAATGTCCCTTCTGAATCGTCTACCTGGCTGCGTGGGGCAATGTGCGGCTAGAATCGGCATCCCTATGCAATGGTTCACTTTATCAGAGTGCAGATGCTATATTCCTGCCTCTCTGCTGAAAAAATTATGTATCCCTCTTACACTGACGAATTATCATCCAGCTTTCGTTTTATAATTTATTATTACGCTTGCCCGATGTCAGCCGACTCAAACTCTACAGTACCTACATAAGGATGGAACTGAATGCAGCCCGGAGCCACCACCCTACGCGAAATTTATGGACAGCCGCAAGTCTGGCGGAATTGTCTACAGCAACTGTCATTGATGGATCTGGATGCATTGGTTGGCGATAAGTCGCCGGCTGCCCATGAGTGGGTCTTTGTCGGCTGTGGAACCAGCTACTACCTGGCGCAGGCCGCGGCCGCTAGTTTCACCACATTGCTCGGAGTAACAGCGCGCGCTGTGCCCGCCTCTGAAATCTTGCTCTATTCATCGCTAGTATTTCCGGATGCAAAGGCCGCGGTTTTCCCTGTACTCATCTCGCGCTCCGGCCACACGTCGGAAGTTCTGCAGGTAGCGGAATTGTTGCAGAAAAGCGGCATTGAATTTCTTGGCATCACCTGCGATGGCAATGAACTGGCGCAGATGGGCCGCCGCACCGTGAAACTGCCGGTAGTGGAAGAGAGCACGGTGATGACATCGTCTTTCACTTCCATGCTGATGGCGTTGCAATACATCGCTGCAAAATTTTCCGGCAACGCAAAATTTATCGAAGCGCTTAATACGCTGCCGCAGGAACTGGAACGGCTGCTGCCAATCTACGGGCCGTTGGTGGAAAAATTTGCCAAGCAAAGTTTTGACGATTTTGCCGTGTTGGCGCAGGGTCCGCTGTATCCGGTTGCATCAGAAGTATCGCTCAAGGTGATGGAGTCCTCTTCCAGCTATGCACAGTTCTTCCACACGCTGGAATTTCGTCATGGACCGAAGTCGATCATTTCTGATCGAGTTGTTGTCGGTGCTTTGCTTTCGGAAAGCGGCTACGCGCAGGAAAGCGCAGTGCTGCTGGAAATGAAGGCGCTGGGCGCACGCACGCTGGCGATTGCCAACACGCTGACGCCGAAAGTTCGCGCAGCTTCTGACCTCGCCATCGAACTCGGTTTGGCTGTGCCGGAACTCGCGCGGTTGGTGATGTATCTTGTCTGGGGCCAGATCTTCGGCTGCCATGTCGGCATCAACAAAGGTATGGATCCCGACTCGCCGCGACACTTGAGCCGCGTTGTCACCATTGCGGAATAAATCCGATGAACAAACGCTTTGATGTCACTATCGCCGGCGAAATCAATCTGGACCTGGTGCTCTATGGCCTGCCGGAAAAAATGCCGGTGGAACAGGAACTACTCGCGTCAGACTTTCGCGTAACGCTGGGTAGTTCCTCGGCAATCCTTGCGCATAATCTCGCTGCCATTGGCGTATCTGTTGGCTTCATCACGCGCATGGGAGACGACGCTCTCGGCGCCATTGCACTCGAGCGGCTTGCGGAGCGCGGCGTGGAAATTTCGCGTGTGAAAAAAATCTCCGGCGGCACGGCCACAGGCGTCACCGTAATTCTTGTTCACGATGGATGCCGCCATATCCTCACCTACCCCGGAACTATGTCTGAGATGACGGTCGCAGATCTGGACATGGACTATCTGGCGCAGGGCCGCCACTTTCATCTCTCCTCGCTGTATCTGCAAAAACAACTACAGCCGGAGATGGCGCACATTTGTCGCGAACTGAAAGCCAAAGGGCTCACCATCTCGCTCGACACCAACCATGATCCTGACGACAAATGGGGCGGCGTGCTGGATGAGTTACTCGGTATCGTCGATATCTTTTTACCCAATGAAGACGAGGCCTGCCGCATCACCGGAAAGATAGGCGCAGAAAGCGCAATGCATGCGCTGGCAGAACGTGTGCCGATGGTTGCGGTCAAGTGTGGCAGTCGCGGTGCCATCGTGCAGACGGGCAGCCAGCATTGGCGTGTCCCGGCTCGCGTGGTCTCACCGGTCGACTCCATCGGCGCGGGCGATAGCTTCAATGCCGGTTTTCTTTCCGCGTATCTGCAGGGCAAATCGCCGCAGCAGTGTGCGGAGTTCGGCAACAGCACCGCAGCGCTTTCCACATTGCGCTCCGGCGGAACCGAATCCTTTCGCGACGCAGAACTGGTAAAAAATTATCTGGCAGAAACTCCTACTACCGGCAGGCGATAAAGAGGCAGCATGGAAGCATCAAATAAAATTGATCGCAGCAATATGTTGATTGCAGAACGCCGCCGTCACGTGCTGGAAAAAATCCATCAGGACGGCCGCGTGTTGGTGTCAGAACTTTCTGACTCGCTCGGCATCTCCCGCATCACCATCCGCAAAGATTTAGATTCGCTGGAAGCGCAGGGCATGCTGAAACGCACGCATGGCGGCGCACTTTCCGTGCAGGGCAGCGCTCTGTTGGACCCCACACTGCGCGAGAAAGAGCAGAAGCAATTGAAGGAGAAACAGCGCATTGCCGCCGCCGCCGCTGCCATGGTGATGGAAGGTATGTGCATCATGCTCGATTCCGGCACAACCACTACTGCGATTGCGCGCGAATTGCGGCGCTTCAAACGGCTCACCATCATTACCAACGCCGTCAACATCGCGAGCGAACTCGCAACCACGGAACATGAAATCATTTTGACCGGCGGCACGCTGCGCCAGAATTCATTTTCTCTCGTCGGCCCGCTGGCAGAAGAGATGCTGCGCGAAGTCCACGCAGACATTTTGTTTCTTGGTGTTGACGGATTCGATGTGGTTGCCGGCGTCACCACGCCGAATTTTCTGGAGTCGCGTGTGAACCGCGCCATGGTGAAGGCATCAAAAATGGTGGTAGCGGTTTGCGACTCAACAAAGTTCAAACGTCGCAGCCTCGCGCTGATTGCACCGCCGCAGGCCATCCACAAAGTCATCACCGACGACAACCTGAGCGATGAAGAGATGGATACGCTGGTTGCCGCCGGTGTTGAGGTGCTTCGCGTCTGAATTACTTTGCGGGTATTGCCTCCAGCGTCAGCACCTGGAAGGGTGCCAGCCGAACGAGGTGCGCTGTGCCTGCCTGCAGATGCAGTGAGCCGGCAGATTTATCCGCCAGCCACGGTGAATGCAGCGTGTAACTGTGCGCGGCGTGTGCGGGCAACTCAAGCGCCTTGCCAATATCCAGCGAATAGACCTGCGCCTTGTCCGACGGATTGCGCAGCACGATGATGCCTTTCTTCGGCGACCACGATGCGAATCCATACACTGCCAGCTTAAATGGATCGCCGCCAATCCAGTGTGTGTCTTTCAGCACGGCGGCATTGCTACGCGACCACTTCGCCGATTCCGCCAGTGCATCCCAGTTGGCTGAAGAAAGCAGCGACGGCGTGATGTACAACTCCTGCAACTGCGTGCCTTCGCCAAAGTAGTCATGCACTTCATCGGTGAAGTCGTTGCCGGGGTCCGTAGTCAGATTCTTCGCACGGTCACCATAGATAACGCCATGCAGCATCAGCGAACTGATGGGGTAGAGCGGCGCTCCAACAACAATGTTGTGGTACGTCTGGCCGTCGCGATAGGTAATCCACTTTTGCCGCCACGTGCCCACGCCGGTGAAGTTGTGGTCATCGCCGCCGCGCCAGATGGAGTCCACCGTGCGCAGCCAGAACGGCGAAGGCTTGGTACCGGTCGTCAGGTTGATGAAGATGTCCGGTTCCTGTTCGCGTAGTCTGCCGATGAGATGAATCGCGGCGGAAAAATCGCTATCGAACACGCTACCGGGAAATACCTGGCTGGCGTTACCGGTTCCGTCAAACTTGAACTGGTTCACGCCGAACTGCTTGATCATGTTCAGGCAGGTCTCTTCAAAGCGTTCGTAATATTTTTGGCCAGAGAGCGCGTACCCGCCCTGTACCGTTTCGTATCCCGCTGTCTGACCTGTGGCGATGCGGTTCTTTTTGTCATTGCCGTAACCGCCCCACGGCGAAAGCCACACGCCGATACCGAAGCCATATTTCGCTGCCTCTTCGTGAATCTTTGTGAAGCCGTCCGGGAAACGTGAATTGAATTGCCACACCGAGTGCGTGTCGTCCCAGCCATCGTCAAACAGGTAGGAGTCCATGGTGACGCCGCGCTTGCGAACCAGTTCTTCTCCGAAGGAGTGAATGCGATCGAGCGCGCGAACTTCATCGGAAGTATTGCCGGTGTCATACCAAGTGTTGTAGTGGAGAAAAGTTCTGTACGGGTGTGCACGTTCCTGCTCGAGATAGGCGAGAAAGTCGCGGCGCATCTGGCCGGGTGCCGCAACACCAATCACAGACGAGTACGTTATCGACTGGCCTGCGCCGAGCGGAAGGATACGAGAAAGCAATGACGTAGCGTGGCCGTCTTTCATCTCGCTCACCGAAAGCGGCGATTCAAAACCAAAAAAGAAATTGCCATCGACGATAGGCGATCCTGGAACCGACCCGACCACATGCGCCTTGGCGGATGCGAAATCAAATAGCCGAACTTCGGCTATGTCCACCGGCTGCTGGTGCGCTATCAGCGTCACTTCCTGCCGTAGATAATTTGTGCCGTCATGTAGCACGGCACACCAGTGCACGCCCAAAGTTTTATCTGGCGAAGTCAGATTGGCACAGAGCTGATTGCCGGCTACATGCTCAGCCGCGCGCGATGCGGATGCATTCACCGTCAGTGCACTCTTTGATGGTGGTGCATCCAGCGTGAACTGCGATGCAGAAACAACGCGGCCATCTCGGAAAAGAATCGAGAAGGCTTCTGCGGGCTTCAGCAGGGCATGGCTGCTGCGGTCTTCAATGCTGACCACTTGTAGGCCGCTGGTGGTTTTGAAGTGTGCAGCCAGCCGCGCATTCTGCAGGGTGAGTGCAGGTGTCTGGCCTGCTGCTGCTGCCGCTATTCCAAAGCAGGTAAAAAGCAACGCTAAAATTCGCAGGGATGAGTGTGATTCAGTACGTGTCTTCATCGTTCAATATCTCCTCAGGCAAGGCAGGCCAAGTATACAGTCTGATGCGGTCTACTCGCAGCGTATCTCGTGGGCTATACTCAACTTCGTTGACGGCAATTTTGTATTGCGTGGAGAGAAGATAATGTGCGCCGACTCTGCAAACGGTGAAGATAAATTTGTTGCCATGGTCAGTGCGAAGGCAGAAGTAAACCTTCGCCTCAGTGACTTCAAGCCGCATTCGCAATTGAAGCTGCCTGTGCATCTGCCCGAGCGGCCAAAATTTCCCGTGATTGATTATCACAACCATCTGGATTCGCAATCGCCCGACGATGTGCTGCGAATTATGGATGCATGCGGCGTGGAAAAAATTGTCAACATCACCATGCAGGTTGGCGACGCTGCAATTGAAATGATTAATAAATTTCATTTGGCTGAACCAAAGCGATTCGGCACCATCGGTTGGATGGATTGGAGCGGTGTCGAACGCAGCGACTTCGTTCAAGCGAGTCTCAACCGGCTGGAGCGGTTGGTGGAGCATGGCATCTGCGGTATTAAATTCTGGAAAGACCTCGGCCTCACCGTTCGCGATGCCGATGGCAAACTGCTTCGCGTGGACGACGAACGGTTCGCGCCGCTTTTTGACAAGGCCGCGGAATGCGGCATTCCGGTAATGTTCCACACTGCGGACCCCGATGCCTTCTTCACGCCGATTGATGAATTCAACGAGCGGTATGAAGAACTCGCCGCACATCCCGACTGGAGCTTCTACGGTTCGCCAGTTTCAAAGCTGGAACTGCTGACGCAGCGCGACCGCGTTATCGCACGTCATCCGAAAACAACATTTGTTGCAGCGCATCTTGCGGAGAGTGGCGAAAATCTCGCGTATGTTTCCAACCTGCTCGAGAACAATCCAAATCTGTATCTCGATATCAGCGCGCGTACGCCGGAGCTTGGTCGTCAGCCGTATACGGCGCGGCGTTTCATGTTGCAGCATGCTGACCGAATCATCTTCGGTACCGATCTGTTGCCGGAGATCGACATGTATCGCTTGTACTATCGTCTTCTTGAAACGGATGATGAATATTTTGACTATCCCTCGCATGCCTCGCGTCAGGGCCGCTGGAATGTGTACGGCCTCTATCTGCCCGATGATGTGCTGTTGAAGCTGTATCGCGAAAACGCTTTGAAGCTGCTACCGCGCTGAGCCTATACATTGCTCACGAAATAAGGAGCTAAACGTGACTGTTGACCGTAGAAATTTTCTGTTGGGCGGAGTCGCCGCTGCTGCGCATGTAAGCATGGCCACCGCATTGCCGGAGACGAAAACACAAGCCGCCGCGCATCGGAATAAGCCGAACATCATCCTCTATCACTCTGACCAGTTTCGCTGGGACTTTCTCGGCGCGAATGGATTGAATAGTTCCACACGCACGCCGAACCTGGATGCGATGGCCGCGCGCGGGAAAAACTTTACTCATGCCATCACCAACCAGCCGGTCTGCGCGCCATCACGTTCGGTTTTGTTGACCAGCCGTTTCGCCACCGAAACAGGAGTTTGGCGCAATGGCCTCAGCCTTAACCATGAACTGCCGACTATTGCGACCGAGTTGCGCAAAGCCGGCTACACCGCGAACTACATCGGCAAGTGGCACCTGACAGCAAACAGCGGCGCAGCAAAAGATGAAACCGGTTTTGTGAAACCGGAGCACCGCGGTGGCTTTCAGGATTTATGGGAGGCCTCGAACATTTTGGAGTACACCACGCATCCATATGAGGGAACGATTTATTCCGGTGACGGTAGCGAAATTAAATTTAAAGATGAGTA
>Ga0164296_1001645_pt1 | contig 23234 bp, 31 predicted proteins | sample GEODES057metaG_FD_113533 | JGI IMG/M metagenome (GOLD analysis project Ga0164296, IMG submission 113533) | Dystrophic lake water microbial communities from Trout Bog Lake, Wisconsin, USA - GEODES057 metaG | ecosystem: Environmental > Aquatic > Freshwater > Lake | place: USA: Trout Bog Lake...
AATGGCAATTAAAGTTCTTAGAACAGCAATAACATTATAATATGGCACAACTAAGTTGGGTAACCGGTACAGGAAATATTGCTAGTTTACTAGTTAATGTTCCTGCGAGTTTAGAGTTGATAGTATTAGATCCAAATGCAAATATTAATCCAATAATAACTTATGAAATAATCAGTGGTAGTTTGCCGGACGGAATGTCTTTGGATAGGGCCACTGGTGTTATAGCAGGAACGCCAACTAGTACACTATTAGACAGCAGTACACTAAGTAAAACAACCTACAATTTTATTGTTCGTGTTACTAGCCAAAAATTTTATAGTATATCTTCAATGCTGTATGGGCCAACATACCAAATAGTGTCGTTAGGCAGTATTACTACTATACCGTCTAGTTGGACTGATTATCAAAAATCAAATCCATTGCAAAGTTTCTGGAATATACTAGGTAATACATACGATGCTAAAAATGATGTTAACCTTGTAACCTATAATGTAGGGTCAACTATCTCTGTAGAAAATAATGGTATTGCCGCTAGCAGTATTAATATTATTTCGGGAGGATCAGTAAGGATCCCAAAAGAATTAGAAATACTAGATGGTGCATTTACAATAACATTATCAAACATTGTAAACAATAACTTTGCTTGGATCACACCGGCTGGCGAACTTGGTACCATTCCAAATGGTGAATATTACAGTTATCGCATACAAGCAGAAACAAATACCGGCAATCCTATTACCTATAGTTTTGTATCAGGAGAACTACCAAGTGGCATGCAATTAACAACCACCGGTTACTTACAAGGTGTTCCTGTATTTTTAAATCCTGTGGTAGTCGATCAAAGTCAAACTTATAGATTTACTATTCGTGCCACTACAGGTAATAATATTCTTGATCGTTCGTTTAGTATTAATGTTACCAACGTCTACGGTCCAGTTATTAAGCCTGACTCTGTTGTACTTGGTCAATTCTTTGACGGTAGTTATTTTAGCCAACAACTATATGTAGCTGAGTTAAATCCTGCGGTGAAAATACAATGGTTAGTTAAAGAAGGTAGTTTACCACCTGGTATTAGTTTGTCTAGTACCGGATTATTATATGGATACATTGATCCAGTTGAACTAGTTGGTAACTACGGACCGGCTGGATACGATGGCATTAATACACAACATATTGGTGCAACTGCAACTTTATCAAACTGTACCATTTCTGGAACATCATTATATATTGGATCGTATACTGGTTCTATACAAGAACAAATGTACTTGACCGGTAATGGTGTTGCTACCGGAACTTACATAGTTGGACAACTTAGTAATAGAGTGTGGACAGTAACACCTGCACAAAGTATTTTAAGTAATACAACTATCACTGGAACAGTATTGCCTAATAATCAAGAGCAAGAATATGACTACGGCCCTTATGACTTTAACCAACTTAGTCAGAACGTAAGTTATAGTTTTACAATACAGGCATTTGATGGTGCAAACTACGATACACAAACTTATATCATGGACGTTATCAGTCGCCCAGGATATACTGCGGATAGTACTAACTTAGTTAACAATAGTTTCTTAACTACTGACGCTACTAACATTTACTATCCTATTATTAAAAACGGATCTATTACAACATTACCAACTGGTCGTCAGGGCAGTTATTATTCATACAAGTTTGATGGGTTTGACTTTAACGGAGATCCTGTAACTTATAATATTTCTAATACTGTTGGTTGTTTTGATACGTATGTCATTGGAGAAGACTTAGGATTTGACAACTTACCATTTGACAGTTTTGACTCTGGCGCTAGTTATTCTATTAACTTACCAGGCATCAGTTTAGATTCCAACACAGGTTGGTTATACGGAAATCTTACTACACAGTCTGAAGCTGTTAAGTACTACGAGTTTGGTGTTGTAGTCAGTAAGGTACAAGGTAATGTTAAATATTCAGCCAATCCAATTTATTTTACACTACCAGTATTAGGCGACGTAAACAACACTATTCAGTGGATTACTCCAAGCAACTTAGGTTCAATTGATAACGGTAGTGTCAGTGAACTATTTGTCAAGGCTTCAAGTCCAATTGGAGCAAAGTTAGTTTATTCTATATATGATGTTGCCGGACAACCGGCTGCTTTACCACAAGGATTAAGTTTCTTAAGCACTGGGGAAATATCTGGACGTGTTAGTTTTGAAGCGTTTACTCTTGATAACTATGCTACAACATTTGACGGTAAAAAAACTACTGTAGACCGAACCTATAACTTTACTGTGTTGGTTAAGACCAATGATACAGTTTATGCTAGTGATGGTAGTATATTGGTGCCACCAAGTGCTACTTCTACTAGAGAGTTTACAATATCATTGAATATCATTGATCCTATTCCTTACGAAAATCTATATCTATCTGCCATGACGGCATTTGATCAAAGACAAATTTATAATTCTATTATTTCTAATACAGAAATATTTGATCCTGCTATCATTTATCGAGCAGACGATCCATGGTTTGGTGTGCAAAATAAAATGCAAATGTTATTTGCTCCTGGACTGAGTGCAGATACGCTTGACGCATACGAAACAGCTATTTTAGAAAATCATTGGACAAAAACTTATAACTTTACCAATATCAAGACCGCAAGTGTACTTGATGATAACTACAATGTAAAATATGAAGTAGTGTATATTGAAGTAGAAGATCCTGAAGAAAATTCTAGTGGTAACGGTCCTGTACAAACATTAAACTTAACTAATACTATTGCCAATCCCTACATTGATGCCAACGGAAATGATTATAAAATTGTTCATCCTAACTCAAGTCAAAATATGCTTGCTCAGTTAGAAGCAGGCATAGGCTACACTGATCAAAGTAGTTTACCTCCTTGGATGACTAGTAATCAACCTAATTCTTCAAGTAAGTCAACTTTTTTACCTCCGCTGGGATATACCAAAGCAGTTGTGGTAGCATATACTAAACCTGGAGCCGCTAAGTTAATTGCATACAGACTTAAAAACTCTGGCATAACCTTTAGTAATATTGATTTTACAGTTGATCGGTATGAAGTTGATGATTACTACACTAAAAACTTTAACTCTGCGATTGGTGCTTATAGAACTGGCGTAGAAACAACATTTGATGCCTTGCCAACAATCAACGTGGGTACTATTGTTGCCCAAGTTGAATATGCGGTTAATATACCTTTTAGTGAAATCAATGGTCGTCCATTGGAATATATTAATAGTACATATGGCGGCGTTGACGGAGTTACTGCTTTCCAGCCTGGCGATAAACTAATTTTTGCCAAACAAGAAAACTTTTCTATTAGTGCACCATATGACGGTTGGGTAGATTATACAGATGCTTACATTGGTGATAATATTTTAACCAATACCGTTGAAGGATATGGATCAGAAAGTTTTGATACTTATACTGTTATTCCTGGCTATTTAGAATATATCCAAGGTACCAGTGCCGCTAACCAACGCGGCGGAATATGGCAGATTAATATTAATTCTAGTAATACTGTTTATTTGACTTTTATTAAACAAGTTAATCCCAGTGATCGTATACAGGTATTGAGAGGTAAAACATATTCTGGCGCAATCCTGTATTACGATAAAAACTATACAGCTAACTCAGGTTATTCCGTTCCTTTCTATACAGTATATACAGTTAGTTACGGATCAGTTACGCCGCCAACTACCTTTAACAAAGGTACTACTAAATTCTTCTCAAGTCGAGATCAATATTACACCCCAGGAAGTGAAGATAAATATCTGAAGTTCCCACAATACGGAGTATTTAAATAATGGCATCAAATATTAATCCAAACACAATTAACATTACCTATCCTATTGCTGGACAGGATAATGACACACAAGGTTTTCGTGATAATTTTAGTAGCATCAAAAATAACTTTTCTGTAGCACAAGCTGAAATCAGCTCGTTACAAGCTAACTCGGCTATTTCTCTTACTACCACTACAGTACCAGTTAGTAATAGTGCCGCAGGAATTCCGGGTACAGTAGCATATAACTCAAACTATATCTATGTTTGCGTAGCAACTAATACATGGGTAAGAGCAAATTTAAGTACATTTTAATACTTGATAAATACTTAATAAACAGGATATAGCTAAATGGCATCAAACATTAACCCATATAATATCGACGGTACTTTCCCAGTTGCAGGGCAGGACAACTCCAGCCAAGGATTCCGCGATAACTTTACAAACACTAAAAATAACTTTTTGTTTGCCCAAAATGAAATTAACGATCTACAAGCTAAAGTTCTTGTAACGTCAGCCTTAACTGGTCAGGCTATTAATAATGACATGGCCGGAACACAGATTACACGTCCACAGTTAGCGGCATGGACACAAACATTATATGATAACGGTCCTGTTAATACCAGTGCCGTATTAGATTTTAACGTAGCCAACTTTCAAAAGATTACAACAGCGGGTAGCATTTCCATTGGATTTATTAACTGGCCAGCAAGCTCTGGTGCAGGTGCCACTGGTTATGGTCTAATGCGTGTATGGATTAATGTACAAAGCGCCGCACATACTGTAACATTGCCGGCTAGCGTTACTGTGGCTGTTGGGGATATTGCTGGATATAATGCCGCAACTAACACTATTACATTTGATGCCGCAGGCAACTATGTATTTGACTTTAGTAGTATCGATGGTGGCAATAGCTACTTAATTTTTGATGTAACACGAAACCGCAATAGTTTACGTGACCCAAACATTTATTTTAATCCAGCAGTAACAACTACCCCAACACTATTTGTTGGTTACGGTCAAAACAACGGCGGCACAACTGCACTTAATCTAGCTATTGCCGGCGACCAAGGACAAAACATTGTAAGTTCTTTAGGATCTTATAACTCTGTTTCCGTTGGCAACCTAAGTTTAGCTAACGTTACCTTAGCAACACTAGATACTGGCAAAGTTGCTGGTTATACTATTACTTCAGCACGTGGTAATCTAGCACAGGCTAGTATCATTCCTGTTCAAAGTAATGACTATCTTGGTTATATTAATGCTGTGGCATTTACTGGCAACTCTGGAACCTCAAACACATTCCAACAAATGTCTAGCATGGTATTTTATGCAACTGGACCAAACCCAACTCTTGGCCTAGGCGGTAACATTGCATTGTTTACTGCTGTGCCAAACGATGGTGGATCGCAAAACGTACAACAAGCACTAGGCATTGAAAATGACCAAAGTGTCAAGGCATTTGGTAACTTAACTGCTATGGGCCGAGCAACCATCGGCGGAAATACCAGTATTGGTGGTAACGCAACTATTAACGGTTTTGCTACTATCGGTGGATATGCCACAATCGGTGGTACTGCTACAATCGGTGGTAACACCAGTATCAATGGTGGCTTAACTACCAATGGTGGACGTGTTGACCAAGCTACTTATGTTTACCAACTGGCATTGACTGGTGCAAGTCCTATAGTTGCTAATAATGCAATAAGTACCGTGATTATTGATGGTGCTACTACTGGAACTATTACTACAGCAACTGTCTTGCTACCAACTACTCCAGCTGATCGACAGACTATTAAGATTATCAGTGTAGCACCAATTACTACAGCTAACATATATGCTTCAAATGGCACTGGTACCGTGTATCCAATAAAATGGGCGCCAGCTGGATCCTTTGCTTCCGGTAACGTTTCTCTTGCATTAACTTACGTAGCATCTAATACAACTTGGTATCGTAGTTAAACCAAAATACCAAAAACCAGTTGACTCCTTGATGCTATTTGTCGTATAATAGTACAAGGAGTTTTGTTTTTAAGGAGTACCATATGAAAAAGATTATTTTAGTACTATTGCTATTGGTTTCGTTTTCGGCACACGCCGAATACTGGCGTCACGGCGGCGGACGATACTACTGGCATCCAGGATATGGTTGGATAGCACCCGCGGTAGTTGGTGGAGTTATTGTTTATGAAGCCAGCCGCCCTCCTGTGGTCATACAACAAGGCCCTGTTTACATTCAACAACAAACGCCGCCTCCATCACAACCCGTTTATCCTGCTCCGGCTGGATATCATTGGGAAGCCTTACTAGATAGTAACTGTAACTGCTATAGAACTGTATTGGTGCCAAACTAATGGGACATCCTCTTACTCCAGATTTGTCTAAACTAACCTTAGACGAACTTAATAACAAGTATGGCGAGTTGTTAAAGCGTACTACTGCCGCATACCGAATGGGTAATAGCGACATGGTATATCAGCTACAGTTATTAATGGAAGACTATCAAAACGAAATCCAAGTTCGTAATGCCAAGGCATTACAAGACATGGAAAAACAATCAAAACAGTTTAAGAACATTATTGATATTCAATGAAGTATGACAAGTATGGTCAAGCATATACCACAGAGCTGGAACTCTGCGATATGCTTTATCAAAATCCCGATTTAGATTTATCTAGATTCCAAGTTGTGGATTCAGCTACCTATAATAACTCAGTTAATTCTACCTATGCTGAGTTGCCGTTGCTAAAGCCATATATACCAATTGACTATAAAGAAGATGTACCCATTGAACTATTTGATTGGTCGCAACAACAAAACTGGTACATGCCAGACGAATATAAAACATTAGATATAGCACAGCATATTTTGAATCTATGTACTACAGAATCAGAGTTACAGCGTGTAGGAGAAGAGTTACTATTGTATCAAGAACGTGAACTGTTTAATCTGTTACGTTACTTAAAATATTTTGTTGATACAATGCGTAAGAACGATGTAGTATGGGGATTAGGTCGAGGAAGTAGTGTAGCAAGTTATGTATTATATCTATTAGGTGTACACAAAATCAATAGTATGTATTATGACCTTCCGATTGAAGAATTTTTAAAGTAAACTACCCAGTTTATAAATAGCATACAAGGAGAATTACAATGGCAAGAATATACAAATCAGCCCGTGGTAAAACAGTTGATATGGACAAGGTAAAACTATCCAACGAAACGGCTACAGCAGTTGGTAATATGCGAGTAAATGCACGTGGAGATTTGCTTGGTGCAGGCGGCCAGGTAACTCAAGGACGTAACGCGGTAATGGACCAAGTTTATGCAGTTCCGGCTCCTATGTATAGTCCAAATGATCCAACGGTAATGGCTGAACAACAAGCAATGGTAGAAGCTAGTAAAGCCAAAGAGTTACATGATTTGGCCAACAACCTATCTATTCCATCTAGCCCAGAACCAACTGTGGACGATACTACACCAGAAACTCCAACACCTCCGTCGGCACGTGGCAGTTTAGCCAGTAGTGTAGGCAAACCTGTTTCAGTAACACAACAACCATTAGTTGACCCAAGAGCACCAAAAGGACCTACAAGAATCTAATATGTTTAAACCAATCAAAGTCAATAACCTAAGAGCATTAAATGATCATGTTCTAGTGGCCGACATGAATTTCAAAGAACGCAAACTAAGTAGTGGTATCTATCTATTAAACGACGACGGACGTGGAGCAGGTATTCGTCCACGTTGGGCTCGTGTATATGCTACAGGACCAGAGCAAGAGGATATCAAAATTGGACAATGGATCTTGGTAGCACACGGTCGCTGGACACGCGGTGTTACCATTGAAGACGAAGCAGGTGAAGTAACTATTCGTCGCATTGATCCAAATGATGTATTACTAGTATCAGACAGCGAACCAGCTGGCGATGATACAGTATCCGAAGCAACTCAAATCGATTCTAAAGACCGCTGGTAATATGGGATTTCGTAAACCCGATTACTCAGTTATCAAAGATGCTTTGAGAAAAATTATGGGCGAAATTCATAGCCCTTACAACGACGGTTTTACCAGTTCCTATTGCAAAAAAGACCTATATATGTTAAAATGTTGGTTAGAAGATGAATATACGAAGTTACCAACATTTATCGGGGAAGAGCAATGGGAACAGGACAGACTAGTCGAAATACTCAAAAAATAAGTACCAAACCACCACGTTGTAGTTTATGTAAAAAAACTTATACTCCCACCTGTGACTATATGCAAGGTCGGTGTCCGCATCATCCATCAATGATTTCTGTTAAAGAAGTTCGAACACGTTTTAACAATATTATTAAATTTTTCAAAGGAAACAAAAATGAACCATCGTAACGTAAGCCTCGTTAAGAGCGCACTCCGTATTGCCGCTTGCTATTTCTTAGCATATTATGATCTTCAGATTGCCGCAGGATTATTGGCAGCCGCCGAAGTATTGGGTGTAGTCGAAGAACTAGTATGAGAAATCTTCGATTAGTTGATGCAGTTATTCAACTACACGACATTGCTCGTTTAGTTAACGAAGAAGTTGGCAAAGGCGAATTGAGTCAAGCTATACGTAATCTAGCTGATCGGTTACATGTATACTCGATTCAAGACGATAAGGCCAATACAATAGCACACGAAATTATTAAACAGGTAAAAGAATGATAGAACTCTGGACAGAGAAATATAGACCCAAGACCGTTGGAGAATATGTATTTACGGATCAAAGTCAACGAGATCAAGTTGATGCATGGATTCGAGAAGGCTCGATCCCGCATATTTTATTAAGTGGTAGCCCGGGTACAGGTAAAACTACACTTGCTAAAGTCCTTATTAATGAACTAGGTGTGCAGGACTACGATACCCTACATATTAATGCGTCGCGTGATAATGGTGTAGACTTTATCAAACAGCGTGTAGAAGGTTTTGTCAGCACAATGCCATTTGGTCCATTTAAAGTTGTCTTAATGGACGAAGCAGATTACTTGTCGCAAAATGCTCAAGCAGTATTGCGTGGACTTATGGAAACTTATGCAGAGTCAGCTCGCTTTGTACTGACCTGTAACTATCCACATAAGATTATGCCAGCACTACACAGTCGTTGCCAAGGATTCCATATTGAGAAACCTGACGCTACAGAGTTTACTGCACGTGCGGCCACTATCTTAGTAACAGAAGGTGTAGAGTTTGATCTAGATACCCTAGACAGTTATGTTAAAGCAACATATCCTGATCTACGCAAATGTTTAAACTTACTACAGCCAAATAGCAAGTCCGGTACACTTAATGCGCCGGGCGAAAACGACAAGGGCATGAAGGACTGGAAACTAGATGCTGTGGCTTTGTTTAAAGCAGGTAAGATTGGCGACGGACGTAAAGTTATCTGTAGTCAAGCAACTGTTGAAGATATGGACGAAATGTTCCGCTGGATGTACGACAACTTGGACTTGTGGAGCAAAACTCCCGAAGGTCAGGATGCCGCGATCTTAGCCATCCGCAAAGGGCTTGTAAACGTACCACTGGTAGCCGATCAAGAAATCAATTTAGCCGCTACTCTAATAGAACTAACACAAATAGGTTAATATGAAAATCAAAGACTTACACCTTATTGCATTTTATGTACAGAAACCAAAGCCGGGTGTGCAAACACAAATTGCTGGCTGGACTAAAGATCCTAACAACTATCAATACGATGAACGCATCGAGTTTACACGTGGCTTATCCGGCAAGGATCGTCAGTATGCAGGTGTTGTATTAAACCTTAATACCAAAACTGTTGTGTATAACAAGTTTGGTACACAAAAGACTTTCGACGATATGTTTAAGTATTTCTTAGAAGGTTATCCACAGTATGTTGCACAAGCAATGGCTGAACTTGATGTAGAATATCTAAAACAGTTTATTCCCGAAGAAGAAGAAGTTGAAGAAACTAAAGCTGAGTGATAGCGGTGCCAGGGGCTGGTTTATAGGCGATTTCCCTGAAGCTGTGCATCGTACCAAAGACTTTGAAGTATGTTGGCAACCTAATAGCCAAGAATACGATTTCGCTCCGCACTATCACAAAGTTATAACAGAAATACAGTTAGTAGTTCGTGGACGTATGATTGTCAACGGTGTAGAGTTTGGTGTAGGTGATATTTGTTACCTTGAACCCGGCGATCACTATCGTAGCAGTTACCTAGAACCCACAGATGTTGTAGCTATAAAATTCCCCTCTGTACCAGACGATAAATATCTATTATGAGCATGTTCGATATGTACCGTACTAAGAAGAAAAAGGCTGTAGATCCCAATGCCCCACCACGCCCTAACTTACTTAATCACGAAAAGCGTCTTAAAGATGCTACAGTAACACTAGACCAAGTTCAACAACAAAATGTTCAACTACAACACAGAGTTGACGAACTAGAACGCAAACTGATTAATCAAACTGCTTATCTTAATCAACTACATGCATTTGTAACACACAAGCTCAAAGGCTAATACCCGCCCATGGTGGGATTGGTCATATTCTCAAGCACCCAATCCAATCTTAGATTAAACTCTGGTCCAGACCCTGCCCGGAAATGATTGACGAACGCTGTAGGATCTGTAGTAGTTAACCATTGATTATTTCCCTTTTCTGCACGTAACTGTTCGACTATAGTCAGTAACTGATCGGGCGACCAAGCATACAGTTCTTTTATGTTACGTATAAAATAAGTACGTCGATCTAAGTGTAAAAAATCAGTGTGATAATACGGTCCAGATCCTACTCGCAATGGTAGTATTATTGCAGGTATTTTTAATGCGTGAGCGACGTGACACATACCGCCTTCGTAGCCAATGACAAAATCACACAGTTCATTTAGCATGAAAACTTTATGTTCAGTTGATATATCTTTATTGTCGATGATTAAAGGATCGTAACCGGCACTTTGTACTAGATCTATTATATGACGGTAAACATCGCGTCCATGAAACTTATAGTATGGGTATTCATCTCGCTTGACTGAATCCAGTCTGTTAAAGAACTCGTCATTTTTAACATTGTCGCCATTGTTGATAAAGATACCCACCGATTTCTTTCCACTACGTCCAACGGCAAAACTTTGCCCAAACAACTGCACATGATCAAACTGATCATACCGACTAAAAGGTTTCATGCTTTCCAAATACGAAGGATGTGGCGGGTTTAACCAAAGTTCGTGATTATTAGTAGTAGTTACTGTTACACGGTCCCCAATGTTCAAAATCTGTTTCCATGTGATATACCATGACTCTGGGCCTGTAACAATATTAACTGAACTATCAAGACTATTAAACAAGCACATAGCCATAAGAGTATCGCCCATAGTATGTCCGCCACGTAGATATAGTTCAATCATCCAGTATTTATGGGGTTAAAATGGCGATTGACCATTAAATCCATTTAATGTATAATATAGTATGAGCTCGAAAAATGGAACAACAAAATGAAAAAAATGTACTCAACTGACAATGCTGTAGCTACTGCTATTGCCGCTTATCAACATAATAACCGTATCATTTTGCGTACTATTGAAAATGGTAAGTTGCCAAACCGTCAGTTAGTTGAGGACTATTTAGACGGTCGTGGTGGTCCATTTATTGTCAATGATTTTCACTGTAAAGAAGCCGAAGGTATAATACAGTATCTGCAACAAACAATGGTCATGCAAACTCTACAGAATAAAGTTGACCGCTTTTTGGGTCAGATGACAGAGTTATTAGCTAATCAAGAAATATCAAACAAAGACATTGGTATTATTGCTTGGGCTCCGCACTTAGCTGACCAATATCAAAAGAAAGATCGTGTTCGCGAAGTAAGTGCTAGATTTGAACGTCATAGTCGCTATGTTGGCCATGTTAGGGATAAGATTACTATAGACTTCACACTTATTGAAAAGCGTTACATTAAGTCGATGGATTGTTGGGCAGTATACGGCGCCGACAATGACAACAATCTAATCTTTTATTGGGCAAAGACGCTTGACAAGGTTTGCGAGACAGGCCAGATTAGTGGACGTATTAAAGACCACAGGGAAGATGAGTATCGCGGTAATGCTAGAGTTACTGTGTTAAACTATGTAAGGGTGTTATGAGCGAAGTACACATTGACAAGCTAGGTAGAGAACTGTTGGTTGGCGATTGTGTAGCATTACCAGTAGGCAATCACTTGCGTATTGGTAGAGTAATCAAACTTACAACAAAAATGGTAAAGATCAAAGAGTTGAATAATACAAAATATCAACCCGAATGGATCAAATATTCAAACGACTTAGTAACAGTTGAAGGTCCTGGCGTTACTATGTTATTGTTAAAGGCAAATAAATGAAAGAATCAGTTATATTAGTAGATGCAGACGGTGTACTCCTAAACTGGGAATATGCGTTTGAAATCTGGATGGAGCAACACGGATTTGAAAAGATCCCCGGCGGGTCGTTAAACTACGATATGTCAGTGCGTTATGGAATATCAAGAGAACAAGTAACTAGACTAATCAAGTTGTTTAATGAAAGTGCCGCGATTGGATTTCTTCCTCCCTTGCGTGATGCCATGCACTATGTACAAAAACTACACAAAGAACACGGTTATGTCTTCCATTGTATTACTAGTGTAAGCACTGATCCCAATGCTATTCGTCTACGTGAAATGAACTTGCAAAAGCTATTTGGCGAAACTGTATTCCAAAAGGTTGTATGCTTAGATACCGGTGCACCCAAGGACGCGGCATTATTCCCTTATAGAGATACTGGTTGTTACTGGATTGAAGACAAGGTCGAAAATGCTGAACTTGGTGCAAAACTAGGTCTCAATAGTTTATTAATGGAACATGGTCATAATATGCATCACTATCATGACCATGTACGTACAGTTAAAAACTGGGAAGAAGTTTATAGTATTGTAACTCAAACCTCCTTGTAAATCTTAAGTATTTCAAGCACAGCAGGGTGGCGTTGTATATCTCGGTGATCGAACTCTACACCGGATACATATTTACAGTTCTTGTAGCTGTCTACAAGACGCTGAAAATCTAGCAATCCATTATTCTCATCACTGCGGTCTGCTTGCCGTGTATCACCTGTAACAATCATCTTACTACCTTCGCCTAATCTTGTGAGTAACATTTTCATTTGTGATGGTGTCGCGTTTTGCATTTCGTCTGCAATAATCCACGAGTTTTTAAATGTTCTACCTCTCATATATGCTAGGGGAGAAATCTCGATTGTACGGTCATCTAGCATTTTTGCGATTTCAGACTGACGATAGTATTCGCCGATAATGTCAAATATAGGACGGGTCCACGGAGCCATCTTTTCATTTAAGTCGCCGGGTAAGAACCCATGCTCTTCATCATCAACTCCAACTGCTGGTCTGGTGACTACAATACGATCAATCTGCCCTGCTCTATATGCTTTTAGCGCGGCTAGTACTGCGAGCATGGTCTTGCCTGTGCCAGCAGGACCCGTAGCAAAAATAATAAGTTTGCTAGGATCAGTTAAGAGATCTATGTATGTTTCTTGGGTAACGCTTTTTGGAAGTAGCGTTATGGAACGCTGTTGCTGTGGTGGTTTTTCTTGATACAGATCCAACCTTACTGTATTATTGCTTTTAAAACTTGTACTATTGTAACCATTTACTACAAGAGCTTCGGCTCTGTTGTTTTTACGTTTAGACAATATGTCCTCCTCGATAAACGTGTGCTACACAAATATTTAGGTTGTTATTGTCAAAGTTTAAACTGAGTGTTTATTATTTTAAAAACGGCATAAGTATTAGACTGGATGTTAATTTTTATACACCCATTCGGCATAGATTCTATTATTGGTGTCCCATTCCATTTCGGTTATTTCAAAGTTAAACAGATCAGCTAATCTAACGTGCTCGTCAAATGACCAATCATAAAATGGTATTTCTTCACATTCTGTGTTACCGTGATCTTTACGACCAGGATTACAACGCCAATAGATTCTAGAACCACATTTTTTGCGTAATAGTTTTACAATTAAACTTATTTGATATTCAATGTCGTCCTTGTTGCCAAAGTTAATACTACCCAAACAAAATGCTACATTAAAACGTATTAGGTTATTAGTTTTAACATAATCTTCTAGAGTTATTTGATAGTCGGCTTCGGGAAACGCAGGATCAATACCGATTAGGTTTGGTATATGCCCTTTAAAAGGATTTATCCCACAGCCAATGTCGATTACTCGTTCTCCAAGTTGGACTTTATCTATTAGTCCAAATCCGCTGAACTGATAGTTGCCAAAATTGCGATTTCTATTTCTCCATGCTGTAGAAAAATAAGTATTAAGTAGTTGTTGATTTATTGTCATAGTTTGTAGTATACTGTTATTTAATCGGAAATATCAATGTTCAAAAAAATACTGTTAGTGTTATTATTTCTTCCTATAGTTTGCATGGCCTGGGAGCCTACTAAGCCCGTTACTGTCATTGTGGGGTTTGCTCCCGGATCAGGTAACGAAGTTGCCTTTAGACAGGCCAGCGCGATTGTTCAAAAAAATAATCCCAAGGTTTCTTTTGTAGTAGAAAACCGCCCCGGCGCAGATGCAGTTGTAAGTCAAAATCATATGCTAACGGTTCCAGCTGATGGATATACTATTAGTGTACCTAGTCACATGAGTTTGTTTGTGACTAATGATATATGGCAACGTGACGTTAAACGGTTTGAGTATAATACGTTTATTAATGTAGTTACTTTAGGTAAAAGTCCTCTTGCAGTTGTTGCCAGCGAACGTAGTATTATTAATACTCCCGAAGCTTTTGTTAATATGCTACAACACTATCATAGACCTATTAATATTGCCATTGGTGGCGGCGCACATCAAATGGCCTACGAATACATTATGTGGCGTGTCGGCGGCGATAGAGACAACATTAAAATGATTCGTTTCCCCGGTCCGCTACAGGCAGTAACCAGTGTAGCACAAAATGATATCATGGGAACAGAGTTTGGTATTATGCCTATTGCTATCGCTCGTCCATTGATTGAAGCTAAAAAGGTTAAACTAATCGGCCTAACTGGTGATAGTATTAACGGAATGATATCAATGAGTAAAGTTGTTCCTGGTCTTAGAGTCTATGCTGGCTGGATGGTAAGTTTACCGCCGGCGACACCTAAAGACATTATAGAGTGGTATCAACGTGAGTTTAGTCGTGCTGTCCGTAGTCAAGAATACCAGACCTGGGCTAAACAAAACTATATATTCACCGTCAACTCAGAACTGTCGCCAGCAGGTACTTCTAAGTATGCTGAAGAGTTACGACAAATGTTTATCCCAGTAATACCACACATAAGCACAGAATGAAATATATTTTTGTAGCAGGTGCCCCGGGCAGTAAATGGTCTAGTGTCGCTAGAAACATTTACTACAGCCCAGACATTGATCGCACAGATCATAATGACTCTAGAGTCTATGCTCATAGCGCCGGCGGAAGCCTACAACCTATGCACGTAGGTGCTTACTTTGATCCTGGCATGGAGTTTGGTGATTTTTTTGATCAGCTTAATAAATACTCTCAAGAAGAATGCGAAGCAGAATTTAATCGGCCGTTTAGTGGCACAGGCATACGTATTATTAAAAGTCACGTGTTTTGTCATCACATAGGATTTTTAAAAGAAACTTGGCCAGATTGCCCTGTAATATTGGTACATCGCGGCGATGATGCTAGCCTAGGATGGTGGGTCAAGTGCGGACATTTTAATATCAAATATCCTAACTACGAGCCCTATTACAAAAACTTAGAACAAATGGCCAAGGAAATATCAAGACAAAATGCAGACATGCGTCCTTATTGGGAACATGCTAGTTTTGTACACAATAACTTAGAACTTTGCGAACGCTTAGGCATTCAGGCACCACCTGCAGAATATTGGCAAAATTATATAGAACATAAAGTAAGAGTAAAACTACTATGAGTGAAATAAAATATCAAGACTGGAATCCAATGAGCCGTTGGGAAAGTACTAAGAAGTACAGCCGTTGGCACTTTGATCCTAGTCGCCCTCCCCAGCCCGGACGAGACAGTTATACTTACGTTGGTAGATTTAAATATGACTACACCGAGCTGATTAAGGAATGTATCAATAAATCCAATACAAAAACTTGGGCAAGTCGCAACAAACACAAGATTCCCGGCGAGCTATGGACTGCCAGTGCTGAAGAGCAGGACTTAATCAATGCTGGCGCAGATCCCGACATGCCAATCTTTGATAGATATACTCATGCTAATAAAGATGTTACACTATTTAGAATCATGTCCGACATACTGGGACTAGAGTTTCCTGATGTTAACTTTCACAATCAAACAACAGGACAAATGCTAGTAGAACACCTGGATAACTTTCCTGCTATTAACCCAAGAAACAATGATGCACGTATTACAGAGTTTGATGAAAACCCTGATCGTATACGTCGTTTTACTGTTATGATGGCAGACTGGCAACTAGGACAGGTATTTCAACTAGGCAATGCTAGTTGGACACAATGGCGGGCTGGAGATTGTATTACATGGGAATGGCAAGATATTCCTCATGCTACTTGTAACATGGGTTGGTGGGATAGACCAATGGTACAGCTAACAGGACAAACAACATTTATAACAAAAGAAATACTAGATAAAGCTGGTCCAGATCAAGTGTTTGATCTAACCGCGTTTAAATAAGTTCGTAGACGAGCTGTCTAGTGGCGCCTACTGCACACAGTTGCGGAGTCCAGTAACCGTCGCCGAACCGCACACCATTAAACTCGTCGGCATTTTTAAAGTGTTCGTATATTACCACAGTTGATTCATTAAGCCGCGGATCAATACGAGATGATCTAGTTAGCTGTTCGTGTCGTAGCATGTTAAAAAATATAGTACGATATGGGCATTGTGGTTTGAAGTTATAGATTGATGTTAACTTAAACGGTTGATCAATACCCAATAGTTTATAAGTTTCTTGAAAAGACTTTCTTGGTACTGCCAGTGTTCGATTGTGCTCAAATACTCTAAATCGAATTGGTATAGTGTTTAGGTTTACTACTTGATTAAAAACATCTAAACTTTTATAACGGGTAATCAAAGTTTTTGTCAGTTGATCTTCGCTTAGGGATAATGACTGTGAGATCTCACCAGACTCTACGTAAGGATCTAGTAGTGCGTTTGGATGTTCATCGATGTAAAATGGACATGCCGTATCTCTTCGAAAATAATTCATGAAATCAATGATTGGCATACATATATTTATTGACACACTCTAACCTATCTGTTATAATCTAAACAATGAAAAAATTCAATCACGTTAACATTGAGCAAAATCCAAAACTTGGATTCTACACCATAGGCGACACAGTTTGTTACAGTAAAGTACAAGCACTTATTGAAGGTACTCGCACTGGACATTTTCCAACTTGGAATTTTAACAATGAGCTGTATGGTCAGCAAAACTGGCTAGAAGAACCTGCTGTAAGTTTACAAGAACTATATCGTATGCGAGCTCAACAACTTAGAGATCGTTATGATTATATTCGTATAGAGTGTAGCGGTGGTGGTGATAGTACGCAGGCATTGTTTAGCTTTTTATTAAACAATATTCACCTCGACGAAGTTGTATTCCGCTATCCCAAAACAGGTAGTGAAAACTATCGATTGAGTTCTCGCAACTTTGCCTGTGAAAATACACTGAGCGAATATGAGTATGCTGTTAAACCCCTACTCAACTGGATTGCTACAAACTATCCTGCTACCAAGATTACTGTACACGATTATTCTGCTGACATGCTAGTAGATGAAGATAGGGATGAGTCTTGGGTATTCAGCGCCAAGGAGTTTTTACAACCAAATCATGTTACTAAATTTCCCAACTATAAAACCATTGATCAACGGTATTTGGCCGACTCTGGTAAAAGTATTTGTGTACTGTACGGCATTGACAAACCTAAGATGTGTATTCGTGATGGTCAATGGTTTCTATACTTTATGGACTTTCAGGCCAACTATGCCAATCCAGACATCGGCGACTACACAAACATTACCAATGAATACTTTTATTGGACTCCGGATTTACCTGAGATTTCAGTCAAACAGGCACATGTCATAATGAATTGGTTTAATCAACCCGAGAATCATCATTTACAGTATATCTTACGCTGGCCCAATCATAATGTTAGTCAACGTAATACCTACGAAAATTTAGTCAAACCAATGCTCTATCCCGACTATGATCCATTGACATTCCAAGTAAGTAAACCGGGCAGTAACTTCTATAGTGAAATGGATTATTGGTTTTATAAAAACTTTGAAGGACATAAGTTGTATCAAAGTTGGAAAGCCGGTATTGCATTTGTAGAAAACAATATAGATCGCAAATACTTTAATATTGAATTAAATCGTCCAGTTAGTTTTGTTGGGTTTTTAAGCCCGTTTTATTGTTTAGGCGATGCTGTAACTATCCCTGCAAACAAACTAGAGTTTGGTCTAGAAATAGCCGATAGATTTTAATATTGAGATAAATAAATTTAGCAACGCCGGATTTGCCGACGTCGGACTTAAACATTGACGCCTAGGGTAGCGAAACCCTTTTACTAGCACGATATGCCTAGAACGCCGATTCCCGTAAGTAGCATATTTGCTACCAGCCTTATTAATTTAAGGAAAACAAAATGAAAACAACAACAATTCGCTGGGTTATCGCACACGAGCCTCTAGATCTTTTCTTACGTGCCGCTAAGGATTTCCAGGACTATTTAAACGAAGCACAATCAGTAGAAAAAATTGAAGTAGAAGTAATGACACTAAGTGAGTACTCGCAAAAGTACAATGACGGTGTTGTAGTTACTAAACATGACTTGCTAGACTTGATGGAACAAGGCAAAATTGAAATGAGCCAAATGTACACAACATGGTTAGCAGAGCGTTATGATCATGACATGTTAGCCCTTGACATGCCTTACATTTTTGAAGATCACGATCATGCAACACGTGTCTTAGAAGGCGAAGTTGGCGAATACTTGCTAGACAAAATTACAGAAAAATCCAATGTACGCGGTATGGCATTTACATACTCAGGTGGTTTCCGTAACGTAGTTTCTAGCAAACAAGTAAGCACACTACAAGATCTAACAGATGAAGATCAGGACCAATCGTAATCCGGTAGCCCAAGAGACTTTCAAAGCCTTGGGTGTTCAAGAAGAGAACGTGCATATCTGTGAGATTGAGGATCTCACAGATCACATACGCGAAGGCGCTTGTGATGCAGGAGAAGCTGTGTTTACTCGTGTGTATCCGTTAAAACAGAACGAAGTGGCTAAATCTGTCATCGACAGTCAACACAGTTTATTTTTAACTTCTATGCTTATCAGTGATAGTTTTTGGAATCAACTAAGCCCAGAAGTACGTGCTATTATCAAAGACGCGGCAATCAAAGCCGGACGTAAAGAACGTTTAAAGAGTATCGAGGATGGGGAAGCCGCCAAACAGCAACTCAAAGCCGAAGGTGTTCAAGTACACGATCTAACAGCTGAGCAACGTGCCGAATGGAAGAACAAAACTCAAAAAGTCTACGACAAATTTGAGCCAACTTTCACTCCCGGCCTAATCGATAGAATCAAAAAATCTTAAACAAATGGGCAACTTAGGTTGCCCATGTTGTTACAATAGTATATAATACAATCAAACAATTGGAGAAGTCATGTCAAAAATATTGGCAATTTTATTCGCCGCATTAACCATCGGCACAGCACAAGCAAAAGAAATAGTAACAATCATCTACGCATTCAGTCCAGCTGATACTATGGCTAACTATAGTCGTACATTAGCCGACGAAGCAAACAAGATTCAAGACAAATACACATTTATCTTTGATACCAAGCCCGGTGCCGGTAACTCGATCGCGGCACAATATGTAGCTCATACACCGAATACCATCCTGGCTACTAGTTCGGCGTTCTTTGTACGTCCTAACTTTTATCCAAATGAAAGCTATGATATTGACAATTATAGAGAGCTAATGCCACAATGCGATGCACCTCTTGGTGTTGCTAGTGCAAAATACAAGTCGTGGAAGGAAGTTCCTAAGGACAAAAGACTTACTGTCGGTGTAAGTGGACTGGGAGTAACCACACATTTAACTGCAACACAGGTTATGGTAAAGTATCCTAATCTAGCAGTAGTTCCATTTAAAAGTACCAACGATAGCATCCTATCAATGGTCGGTGGGTTCACCGACATTCATGTTGGTTTCTTAGGTGAAGCTGAAACATGGGGTGCAGATACTAGCAAAAATAAAGTATACATTTTAGGAACTACCGGCGACAAAGCTATTAATGGCCGTCCTACATTAGTTAGCCAAGGGTTTCCTACTATGTTAAGTCGTATGAATGCGCCGCACCATTTAGTCATTCCAAATACAATATCAGATGCTAAATCTAAAGAATGGCGAGATATTTTAGTCAAGGCCGCTAAAACTAAATCAGTGCGTAGCAGTTATGCAGTTGACCATTGCGAGCCAATGAGCGACATGGATGATGATCGCATTCAACCGTGGTATCACGCACAGGCCGCAACATGGAAAAAACTCAGCTCTGGTGTTAAGTTAGAGTATAAACAATAATGCATGGCATAGAACAAAACCCCAAGCTCGGATGCTATAAAGTAGGCAGTCAGGTATTTTATTCTAAGCCTGAGGCACTTATATACGCTACACAATCAAAACAGCCGGTAGTATGGCAATTTAACGAATTGGCATTTGCCAAGTTTGACTGGTCAGTGGAACCTGAGCAGAGCCTGACAGAAATCTACCGTCTTAGAGCACAACAGCTACGTGATCAGTATGACTGGATTCGTGTTGAAGCTTCAGGTGGTGCTGATTCAACTACTGCAATCTATAGTTTTTTGTTAAACAATATTCACCTAGACGAGATTGTATTTCGTTATCCCAAACAGATTGACAAGGATGTCACTGATGATCCTTTCAACACCAAGCCCGAAAATACCCTAAGTGAATTTCGTTTTGCGGCTAAGCCATTGCTGGAATGGGTTAAGACTCATTTTCCCAGGGTCACCGTGACTATTCAAGACTACAGTGATAATCTATTAAAAGATGATTACATGAAAGATGAGTCTTGGGTATTCACCACTAGAGATTGGTTTCAGCCCGGTCATGGTATTAAGCACAATAACTTTGGTACCGATACACACAAAGACCTAGCCGATTCAGGCAAACGTATATGTGTACTGTACGGAGTAGACAAACCTAAAATTTCCATTGTTGATGGAAACTGGTACCTGTATTTTACTGATGTGCATGCCAATCATGCCAATCCTGTTGTTGGCGACTATACCAATATCACCAGTGAACTGTTTTATTGGACTCCGGATATGCCTGAGATCGGAGCCAAGCAAGCACACGTAATACGTCGTTGGTTTGATATGCCGCAGAATCAACACCTCAAGCATATTGTACACTATGCCAATCTCAACACTGATCAACGTACCACTTATGAAAATCTAATCAAGACCATTATCTACCCAGATTATGATCCAACCACATGGCAAACTGCCAAACCAACTAATAGTTTTTATAACGAAATGGATCACTGGTTTCATGTCAACATGGCCGGCACACAGTTCTATAGTGCTTGGGAAGCTGGTTTACAAATGCTAGTGGACAAGATAGATCCACGTTATTTTGTATCTAAAATGGGACGTCCTGTTGGATTAACTACGTATCGTAGCAGTATGTATCATATTGGTGCCGAAACGCAAATAGCAAATAAAACTCCAATCTTTAAGAATAACGAACATTTAACAATAACAACAAATACCGAAGTTAAGTTAATTAAAGATAAAAAGATTAAAAAGCTGACCATCTAAGTCTGGCACAGATACGATAAATAAGTGTACTATGCCAGCAAATATTAGAGACCTATTAGACAACACAAAAGAGATCTTTATGACTGACTCCGCGGTGAGCAGTTTATTAGACTTCGAACGTGTATTAGATGAACTTGACCTATACGCTTTTGCTAACTGGAAAAACGGTGAGCTAGTTGAAGGTCCTATTTACGAAAAGTACTTTGTAAAATGTACTTTTATGTGGCCTTACAAAAAGATGCCTGACCCACGCGGCGCAGAGCGTTTATCAGAATACGACTGTGATGTTAGTTACAAGAAAGACTTCTTTGAACATCCTAAAAAAGTCAAAACCCCAATGGACTACAAGCCTGGCACTAAAGTTCCTAAGCTGGTTAAAAGTCCTATTTGGTTAGTTGAAATTGTTATGCCTAAAAAACTAATGCAAGACATCCAACAGGGTGCTTTAGAGTTAGAATCCGGCACAGTTGACATGGAAGAAATTGATACAGCATACGAAACTGGTGCTGACAATGATGCCATTGATCAAGAAAATACAATGAATGCTCCAGACGCCGCTGGTCCAGAGGAACAACAAAATGCGTAACTTATTTGAAGGCCTAGAACAAGGCGACCTAAAGCGATTGATTCACACTGAGATGCATGTGGATGAATTCAAGAGCAAACTAGGCGATGACTGCGATGTTGTTGTACTAAGTTTCAAAGTAGACAACAAAGAACCGGCACAGGACTTGGTAGCCTTTATTGAAAAGGGTTATGATTGGGTTATTGATGCTGACGTATCAGCAGGCGAAATGGAAGACGGCGACTACATTGTATTTGTTGAACTAGACCGTACTCCAGAACTTGCTGAAAACATTATGAAGTTAATGGATGACTTAATGAACTTAACAGACGGTAGCACAGATGAATGGCGTGTACGTTACTACAAGAGTCACAAAGAAACTCGTTTAAATTTAGAAGCGTTACACGATCTAATACCAGATACCCCAGAAGCTTATGAAAAAGCCTATGGTCAAGAAATACTTGACAAACTAAAGTCTGCCGCAGGTGTTGATGTTGACACTAAGGCTCCTAAGAACGATTACACTGAGAGCTTAAGAAACTTAGCCGGCATCGTTCGATAATCCCAATGTTAGATTTTATTACAGTAGTTTTCCAGCCTGAGTTACCTCTCCTGGAAATACAAGCACGTAGTTTTGATCTATATCTCAATCCCACAGACGTTAATCAAATAGTTGTCGTAGTCAATGACAACGATTTGGTTGCTGACCTAATCAATCCCGAATGGTGGGGTCAGCATAAGGATAAAGTTGTAGTTAAAACTACCAGTCATTATGATCTCTATGGTGACGGATGGGATAATCAACAGGCACTAAAACTACTGGCCGCGGCCGAATCGGACACTAAATGGTCTGTAGTTTTTGACGCTAAAACTTGGCTAATCAAAGCCTTTGACACACAGGAATCAGCATTATTTGACACCCAAGGCAGGCCTAATGTAGGTCGTATGCACTTGTCGCCACACTTTGAGCCAGCTAAG
>Ga0164296_1001646_pt1 | contig 23231 bp, 23 predicted proteins | sample GEODES057metaG_FD_113533 | JGI IMG/M metagenome (GOLD analysis project Ga0164296, IMG submission 113533) | Dystrophic lake water microbial communities from Trout Bog Lake, Wisconsin, USA - GEODES057 metaG | ecosystem: Environmental > Aquatic > Freshwater > Lake | place: USA: Trout Bog Lake...
CTAAATCCTCTGAGAGGTACTCATTGAGGATATTCTTGATGGGGAGAAGACTGCGAACAGCCGAACCGATTGCTTCGTTACAGAGAGCCTCTGCCTGAAGGAGATTCTTCTGCATTTCGATCGGCTTAGCGTCCTCTAAAAAAAGGTACGGTGCCTTCCAAAAGGACCGTGCACACTCCGAGAAGATCCGGTGAAGAAAGTGGTCCAGCTTGGGGAGCGTAATCTGTAGTTTCTTCTGGCGGCTGGAGATACGGACAGCAATCAGAACCTTGGTATGAGCGATGAAGACAGCAGACATGAGCTCTTCTAGATAGTCGCAACGACAGCTATCAAGGAGCTTGCCCACATGACCGTCGATAGCATCCTGATTCCACTTAGGGACCTCGGCACATCGCTCCTGAAAGACCACCATCACCCGCTGGTTCCCACCGCTACGAAGGGATTCCGCCCAGATCGTACGATAGAACTGAATCATGTAAGGAGTGATCCAGGTGTAGAGCTGTTTTAGATACTCGTTACGGGCCTCGGAATAGGTGGATACGGTCTCCATATTAGCAGTGTTTCAGCTTATCCTTACGTGGATTCACCGCACATAGCAGCCAGCCAGAGTGCCCGTCCACTTGCTCCACCGGGACGATTCCACTGTGAGAGAATACGCAGAGCGTGTGTATCGGTCCCCATCTTCATCCGCAACATAGCACGTGGATCAGCCCCCTGTTTACGCAGAATCCGTATGGTTTCGCACGCCCATACACCATAATTCGCATCACCACTGGTCGGTCGTCGCGACCACTGATCCTCAATAGTGGTAAGACCACAGCCGATGTTTTCGACACTGGTACGCCAGATAGCAAGAGCCTGATTGATTGCGATTCGCACATTTCCACAGCTCTCCTGAGCGATCCGTTCAGCCTGGTCAATAGGGATCTCATGGTTGGTACGCCGCAATACCTCGTAGCGGATTTCGATATAGGACGGAGCCTCGATATTACAGAGCAAACACCGTGACAATATGGGTTCAGAGATAGCCCCAGATTCACGGACCTCAAAGATGAATCGTGTAGACCCAGAAGCCGTCTCTAGTAGACGTCGCAAGAAGGCCTGTGTATCCGCCGTCAACGAATCAGCGTGTTCCAGGATCACCCACCTGTGATGACCGCGACCGTCGACACCACCACGCGCAAAGGATCGGATTGCGTCTCGTACATCACGTAGACCGGAATCGGCAATACAGTTATGTATCATGTACATGTAACCCTTCTCCATTATAGCGGCTTTGATAAAAGAGGATTTACCGGTACCAGAGGGTCCACAGATAATCGTATGCGGACAGACCTTAGAATCGATCTTGCGTGCTATATCATTCCAGATATCACTATTACCGACAATATCCTTTATTGATTTAGGTGAATTGGGATCGATCCGTTCTGTGTCCATCTGACTTATAGATCAGACGTCCATTTAAACCAGTTCATATACAAAAGATAACCACCCCTACGGGTGCTTATCTTCGGTATTTGGCGGTAGCGGCGGGGCTGCTCAGAATGCCGCAACAACGTGATTACCATTTGCATCAAACGTACTCTTCCCATCGGCAATCTTCTGACTGACACTGTGAAGTGGGATCACGTAGGGATTTGTCTCTAGACCCGCTACGACTACCGGCTGATTGCGTTCCGCACTGATGTCCAGCTTCAGTACGGCACGTGGCCGCATAGCACCGATATTGGTCTCATTGGGCGTTGGACCAACTACGCGACTTACAATGGGTGCACGATCATTGATGTAGTCAGACTCAATCTTGTCATGTTTAACATTCATGTAGTCCTCCCCATTGAAAAGGGCAATATTGCCCGATGGAGTGCGTCCCTTAGCCACGTTTTCACGCTGAGCGTAGTGCCGCATTGCCCGTTCAGCCTCCTCTGCACGAGGGGCCTTCGCATTCGCAACACCCGCCGAACCCGTGTATGCCGACTTGGCTGAAACTGCTGCCTTCTGTGTAGGACGAGCACCGTCCTGGTAGGGATTGACCAGGGGCTTCTTGTCCTCGGCATAGCCTGACCCAGTGTACGCCGACTTGGCAGAGACTGCGGCCTTCTGTGTAAGACGAGCACCGTCCTGGTAGGGATTGATCATCCCCTTGGGGTAGTTAGGATCAGAATTACCGTAGTATTCGCTGACAGCTGATAGGGCCTCACGATCGGTGACACGAGCAATATCTGTATAGGGGATATAGTTAGCCTCAGGGGCATCGCGTCCCAAGTTACGATTGTAATCCACATCGTCAGTGGTGTTACGCTGGGTGACACGGGCAATGTCTTCGGGGTCATAGACAGTCAGCTTCTGAGGCTGGTTAGGGGCCGAGATACCGACGTAGCCGTTGTCCTCAGTCGTCTCCTTGATCGTGGTGCGGGCCACGTCATCAGGATCATAGACTGTCAGTTTAACAGGACCCGCCGCCCCACCAAGGTAGTCATTGTCAACAGTCGTCTCCTTGATTGTGGTGCGTGCCACGTCATTAGGATCGTATGCCGGCCCCTTCTGAACGCTGAAGGAGACATAACCAGCCTGATTGGGATTACCGATCATCTCGTCCTTGCGAGTCTGGCGTGGACCGTCCTGTTGCGGCAGATAGACCTGCCCAGACTCATTGGGCTTGAGATTCAGGGTGGTGGTGCGATCACCAGTATAGTAGCGTTCGTTGGGAAGAATCTCAATACCGGATTTACCATAGTCGTTTTGTGGAGAATCCATGTCCTTGTCCTGATAGTTCGTGGCATCCGCATTACGGAATCCCCAAGAGCCCGCCTGTTTCACCATAGGGGCACGTGTCGATGGGACAGTATAGGTAGCATTAAAATCAGAGGATTTCGCAGCACCACCATACTGAACTGTAGTCTCTGGACGAGTCGTATCACGCAGTACCTGTACGGGCCGCTCTGTTGCCTTCAGATTCGCACCCGTCGTGGTGAAATTCCGCTCGCCTTTCTGATTGATATAGAAGCGATCGGGTGTGTGTTTGCGAACCTCACCAATGTTCTCTAGACCTACAGGTTTAGTGACAAAGTTCTTACCAGGAACCACCACACCCTCGTAGGTCGTCTTAGGATTGTTAGCGGTACGCAACTCGTCTGTAGTCCGCGGCCGTGCATAGACTAAGGAGTCAGCCTGCTGAAAACCGCCACTGCCGAAGCTAGTGAATCCCTTCCCTAGACCTTTACCAACACGGATCTTCTCAAATGGCGTTTCGCCAGCACGATTAGTAGGACCGACCACGCGTCCCTGCATAAAATCAGTCGCAATCTCTGATCCAAAGGGTGTCCCTGTGGGCTCACGCTGTGGGTCAAACATCGGACCCTGCTCCCGCTTCTCCTGTTGGAAATACCCCCCACCCGTGTAGGTATCTAGCACGTTGCGATTCGCCGTGTCCGTCATATTCTGTTTTGGGGATCCGCGAAAGAAGGGGACCATGTTGGCGTGTGTGAATTCCTCAGGCTTCATCGCTTGACCACTTAGCGGTGATACAAAAGTTGACTCATTTGCAAAAACGGGTGTCTGCTCGATATTGTCCGTTCGCTGTCTAACAGTAGCGGTAACAGCCTCGGTAGATCGTTGAGCTGCTGCTGCCTTCACGGCAGGGACAGGGAATCCTAGATAGCCACCCTGTATATCAGATTTAGGCTCACTAGGGATACGTGAGCCGGATGGAAAATTGTAGAGTGTATCAAGCTCCTTAGCGGCAGAGGAGCGAACCCCCAATGGGGCCTCGTACTTGAGAGGTGGTTGCTGAACAGCCACACCGGGTACAATCGATGAATAAGAGGTGTAATCTGTCAAGACGGGAGCGGGTTGCGACGTAAATCCCTCTTTCTTCGCAGGCGGTGTAGATGGTTTCTGTAGTGCGTAACCAAGACCGAGCATTCCTAAAAAAGCGGCTGTCTCCATGGCCTTCCTGCCGGTCTCCTAGTTATTTTTACACTTTCTTTTGACTTTACCGATTCGGTTAAATCAAAGAGAATTACAATATACAACTATCTAATTACTCGTCTTGAGTGCGGGGCCAGGTAGCACAGAACCCATCTTGTCGGTAGTAGGCATAGTATTAGTGTTGTAGACACCGCGAGCATAATCATTACGCTGCCACGCAACAGAGGGTGGACCCGTTGGTACAGGAAAGGGGACGCCGCTGATGGAGGGGGCCTCGGGCCAGGCCACATCACGAGTGTCCAACAACATAGAGTCCTTATTATTGGTCACAGCGTAGCCGACCTGTGAAGCAGACTTAAATGACCCGTCGGGAAGGACACGTGCCGGGACCTCACCTACTCCAAGAGATGACGCGTTGGTGATAGTTGTTCCATAAGCACCGGGTACATCAATAGCCGTGTGTTCGAGGTGGAGAGGGGCAGGCAGCACAGGGTGTGGTGACATAGGTGTGGGGATACAGGGGCGGTGAGCATCTTTGTGTAGGAGGCGACCGGGTATATACCAATCGAAGGGCATCATCACTCCCTCCTGTGGGTTCTGACAGAGCCACTCCCAGCGATTCCATCCAGTCCCTCTGAGTGTACAGGGAGGGTCATTAAGTCGCGAGTCTGTCTGGGGGAAGGAGGCCTCCTTAATATTTCGCTTGCTAGCCTCATTCATACGATTCTCGTTGGGATCATATTGTCCACATACAGCCTTGGAAGTGGTGCGATTCATGTTGAAGAGATCGGACTCCACGTCAGTCTTGATGAAATTGTTCACCTGAGAAGCCCCCCACTTCTGCTGGCGGATAGTGGGTTCAGGTGCAAATGCGGCATTACAGTAGCTGTTGGGAGCCTCGGACATGTAGCGGCCAGGTCCAGTTGTAATGCGAATATCGTCTTCTAGATGGCAATCATCGGCACGATTTCTTGTCCAATTTCTAGTAGCCGGGGAAGCCATCTTCTATTCTAGATTTTCAATTTATAAACATTGTATGTCGGACGATCCACAGTTGTAAAAGTTAAGTCCACTGAATCTATTAGGTATTGGCTCCTCTTCTCTTTATCGTAAACTTAAGAACTCCATTTGAAGAAAGGCGTTCTTAACTGAGATTAGAATTGTAATAGACTCAGAAGCGGTTGATCTCGCACGTCTCCTGGCCATAAGGGCGAGGCACGGGGGTACCAGGGTATGACCACGTCTGGCAGGTGCGAAGATGAGCGGGCTGAGTAGCAACAGTGCGGACCTCGGTCGTGCTCTTGTCCTTAAAAGTGATATCCGAAGGGTAGTCAGGGCAGTTGCCACCGCCAAGAGGGCACGAGGGGACGTACTGTTTGGCATTACACTTAGAGTTAAGACGAGTGATGCCAAAGAGGTCAGACTCGAGGTCGACGATGTTTCCCTTGACGTGGGAGACCTCGGAACCACCGACCATACCGAGGGCATTGCGGCACTTATTAGGATTCTCCCACTTCTCGGGGATCAGTACATAGGAATATGCATCTGCTGACTGCTGATCGCGAACATTACCACCCTCTGTGGCACCGATCCGTGTCCAGTTCTGTGTCCAGAGCGGTGTCTCAGTCGTATTAGCGGCCGTAGGACCCTTCGGGGGGACTTCTCCGTGTGAGCTCATTCTCTGCCTGAAGAGAGGATTTTTAAACTATAAGGATGTTTACAGAGAATTCAATAAACATCATTATAGAAAAAAACAGATTTAGCAGTTCAGATCTCTGACATACTGACGACTGGGAATACCGCCACGTATCCAACCGGCGGCGGCGACTTCGGGGACGAGGTTCTTAGGATTCTGAACATTCAACTGTAGGTGCTGAATCAGTGGGACGAACTGAGTCTCGAAGAAAGTCTCAGAGACAGTACCACACTCCTTTCCAGTCCGCACAAACTCGGACTGCTGGAGCTTAGACTCGAGTTCCTGATTGCCGCGGCCGCGGCCCATAAAGGGGACGGTGGTGAAAGGCCGGGACTGCACACGTAGAGGGCAGCGTGAACGACCCTCCAGAGTCGGGTTGTTGCGTAGGACGCTGTCTTGGTCAATCCCCTTCATATCAAAACCAAACCCCTCAGCGGCAATAACAGTCGGGTTAGAGAGTGCTTGGGGTACGACTACGTTGCGATCGGGTACAAGATTAGTCACCGCGTACCGACCGGGTCCTACGGACTCGCGATACTCATTATTGTAAGCACACACATCGTCGTGCTCTCTCGTAAAGCCGTTAATTTTGAACTCCTGAGACGAATTGTTGTCAGTACTCATGGGCACCCTTCTATCCACTGCGTGTAAGAATTTTCAGAACTCTACACTGACGTCTTTAACCGAATTTAAGAGATCCCTTCTCAGAATGGACTTCTCAGATTTGTAATAGAGTAGTGAACATGTCGGTCCTAACGTTGAACGGTGGGATCAGCTCTGGTTGAATATTGGCAGTTGAGATCCGTCTGATCCTGTCTTACATGCCGCCATATTGCCTTCTTTACATGTCTTACCGGGGATCCTATATAGCCAATTCTGATACGAATCGCGATCATTGGGAACCGATGTAGAGGGGGTTGTATAGAATTGGCGTTGGCCCTGATTACGATTCCATACATCACCTGGATCGTTATAGATTTGAACCGAGAACTGTTTATCGAGTCGCTCACGTACATCACCAGATACGGAGTATTTAGCAGGTGGTTTAGTGGGGAAGTCGGAGATCTCATTGAGAAGAACATTCATAAATGGGTTAGGTTCAGAGGGATCTGTACGTGATGTTGTACCTATGATGTCTTCGAGCATCTTGCCATTCGCCGCTGGTCCCTCTATGTCTTGGAACCCCTCGCTCATAGGTCTGTCAAGTACATCGGGAGAGACCCCTATACGGAGCGTTCCTTGCTGTTTCATTCCATAGAATAGGGCGATAGCCAGAATCGCGGTCAGTACCGGGATACCTAGATATACTGTCATACGGGTCACCAAAAGTAGAACTATACCAAGATAGAGACCAAAACGTGTCAGACTATTTAGAGCTGTAGTAGAACAGGCTTTTGCATCTTGGCTAAAGGGGAAAAAGTCGCTTGCATTATCGAAGAGGATTGTGGGATTTTCGGTCCAGAATAAGGGGCATTTTACTATTTCAGCCATGTTGCTGATTCCTAATGCTATTACAGGTTAAAAATCACTTCTTTTTCTCAGCGGCCGCTGCCTGCTTGGCGGCCAGCTTCTCACGAAGGCGGTCTACGGCAGCCTTGCGACGAGCAGAGGGCTCACCTGATCCTCCGCCCATGCCAAAATCACCGGCACCGCGTAGACCGGCATTCAGCTGCTCAAAGACCTGCTTGAACATCGGATTGTCCTTGAAACCCTGCATCAGCTCCTCGGCCTCGGCAATCAGCTGCTCGCGAGTTACAGACCCATTCTTGAGCTTATCCTGGATGCGAGAAGCAATCTTTTTCGCCCCACGCATAAGTAGTTCAGGATTCTTGGAAAAGATTGTCTGTAAGTACTCAAAGGTGGCTGCTGAGTCACCCCCCTCAAGCATCTCGGCGGAGAGGCCGAAATCCTCGGGCTTGAATTCACGAGCAAGATCCTCGGCGATCTTTGCAATGTGCCCCTTGAACATCTTCTCAGGGATGGGGAGCTCACCGCTCACACCCATTGCGGCACCGAACTGCTCCTTCATGGACTCCGCTGCCTCCTTGATTCCGTCGAAGAAGGAGGAGAATGACTGACCTGAGAACTGCGACCCAAGGGTCTCGAACATCTTGCGAAGATCGACATCAGCACCGCTCACGTCGAAAAACTTACTGAAATCAGGCTCTTCTTCGGCCGCACCATCAACAGAATTAGTGGAATGACGCTTCTCATAGGAGGCCAGAAGGACGAGCGAGCTGAGGAAATCCCAGATCGCCTTCTGTGTCGCCTTACCCGCATCCTTCCAGAGCTTCTTGGTCATGATAACACCAGGTGCAATAGCAGCTCCCTTGTCTGTGAAGATCGAGCCGTCGCGAGCAGCGATCTGGTGTAGGATGGGGGCAATAGCCTTGCTGAATTCTGCCCACGATGTCTTCTTAAGGGCGGCGGCGGCGGATTTCTCTAGCTCGGGGAACGTCAACTCCATCTCACCAAGAAACTGCTGATAGACTGCGGCGAAGCGGGGCGTAGACATCTTGAATGTGTTCCGGAAATAGCTCTTAAGTTCGGAACGCGACCGGTGCGTCGAGTGACCAATCCACATAGAGGATCTCCTTGTCAACATAGATTGAACTGACACTCAAACGGGTCTTCAACCGTTCTACTAGTTGCTCACCGTAGAGAGGATTCTCCAACTTATAGACCAGAATTCTGTTTTTACGCAAGTACTGCTCCTCTAGGATAGAGAGCACAACTCGTTCCACATCCAGACTGAGACGACTCTGATTGTACAAAAAGGCAAACTTGCATGTATCCATCGTAATCAGGTCCTTCGACGTAATGCTCATATTATCACCGATAACACGAGTATTGTTTAGGTCATCGCTCATCAGACCTTCTCTGCCAACACGATCAGGACGTTACAGTAATCCCAGACATGCTTCTTGTTGGCCTCCGTCATGGTCTTCCAGTGCTTGTCAAAGATCCAGAATGCGAAAGCCATATCGGAGTACTGGGAATTCAGGATCTCGTGGGCCCGCTTCACTAGATAGACTTCGTCGCGCTTAGAGATAGGGTCCTTAAACTCCGCGTGTACAACCTCCATGAACTTGTTGTGAATCATGCGAGGATTCATCTTCTTGAGGGCCTTGAGGGCCTCTGCTGCCGACTTGATATCCTTCTCCTCCGGATATGTGTCTGACATATCGTCGAAGAAGGCGATGAGCTGATTATTGAATGCCGTGAGTGCTGACATCTCTGATAATAGTTTTTTTGAATAGTTTTCTGTAACCGCTACGCGTCTTCAAATTTAGCGTCGGGTTGGAGCAGAAGGGACTTCGCTGTTCCGCTGTTTCATATAATTGTCGTATGCCGAATTCAGTGCTTTGGCCTTCTCCGACTGTGGCTCGGGGATCGCCTGCTGCTGATGACGGCCCCCACCTCCAAGGGGCCCGCCATCCAAAGAGGCGAAATTACGTTCTATACGACTAGAACCTACGCCCTTCTCGATACTGAACTGATCGTCGATGTATGAGTATGCATCCGACCATTTACCGGAGCCCGAGAGCTCAAGAGAGTAGCTGTCGGGATCTCCTGTAGCCGGTGGAGGGACCACCTGGTTAGACTGTTGAGTAGCGGTAGGTCTTGTCTGTATAGGTTCGGGCATCCGTGTAGACTGTGGAGGTGCCGGGTCATATGCGGGTGGTGCTGCGTATCCTGCGTCCTGGCGGCTGGTCACGTGTGACTTAAGCAGATCCACACTACCACCACCACCACCAGATCTGGATGCCGGGGTACCGGTCCCTTGAATGCGTCGGAGGCTGAGCCAATTGAAGACCTTTTCGTCGGTCAGAGGATCGGCCTCCCCGTCGATCACAAGAGTGGGGACAGCCTTCAACCACGATGGGAGCTTGGGTCTAGTCGGAGAAGGATCAACACAGATATACTGAAACTCCGACGTATACGGCGTTCTGGCCAACTCTTCGAGGAAGGCTTTCGAGTGGGGGCACTTCTTGCTGTAAAAGCAGACGTGAATAGCTCTTCTACTCATTGTCTTTTCAGCCTATTTTTGCTATCCCTCTTCTTTCGCACCGGTCGGTACTTTGCAGCAAAAACGGTATAAAGTTGAGATTTATCTAAGTCTCAGAGAGAGCGATAAAGAATGTCTGTACCTGTACGATTTACTGACTATATTGAGGCCGGTCCCGCACTCCTGACTAATCCAGAACGTAAAATCCAGGCGACGTTTCGAGCAGCACCGCTACATGTCACTGTTGCCAATACTATTCGTCGCCAGGTCCTCTCTGCTGTCCCTACTGTAGGATTCAAGACAGAGCCCCCTGAGGCGTCAGATATCCAAATCGAGGTCAACACTACGCCCTTGGTGAACGAGATGCTGATGCATCGTATTGGAATGATCCCTATTGCTGTCACTGACCCCTCCACGTTCAATCCTGAGGAATATGAGTTCCGTATCAATATCGAAAACGTCGGTCGTGCCCCTGTTAATGTGACAGCGTCAGATTTCGTAGTGGTCAAGAAGATGCTTGACGGTTCACCGGAGGTTCATCTCAAGACATCTGATTTCTTCCCTCCCGACCCGATCACCAAGGAGACTGCGTTGATCACTGTCTTGCGTCCTCAGTACAACATGGACTCGCCACCAGAGAAGCTCAGTATCAGAGCGAAGGCCTCTGTTGGAACGGGTCGGCAGAATATGCGGTATTCCTCAGTAGCCCAGTGCTCATACGAATATACACTAGACCAAGATGAATCAAAGCGAAATGCACTCTTCCTGAACTGGATGGCTACTAGCAAGAAGGTTCTAGATCCAAGCAAGCTCTCTCCCGATCGTATGGGTGAGCTACAGCGTGAATTCGATACCCTGGAGATACAGCGATGCTATCTTCAGAATGAGAAGGGAGAGCCATATGATTTCACATTTCATGTTGAGTCGGTAGGTGTATTCAGCGTGGGCACGATCCTCCAGCGTGCGATCACTAGTTGCGTAGATCTGGTCACTCCTTATACGGCATTGGATGTGGAACTCCCTTCCAACGTTACTGTCAATAAGGCTGTTCATCGGATGGCGGGTGGCTTTGAGATTGTGTTTCAGAACGAGGAGCACACTCTGGGAAACCTGATCCAGACCTATCTGATTGAGCGGCACGTAGAAGGTACCGAGGTGCCGCGTCTAGCTTACGCTGGATACAAGGTTCCGCATCCGCTCCGCCAGGAGATGGTCCTTCTTGTGGCTGCTACCGACGGTGAACAGACGACAGTGATCAAGGCTATTGCACAGGTCTGTACTCATCTTAAGGCCTACTTTCAGACCCTCGCCCAGACGTGGGAGAGTGCCCCGAAGGGTGACGAGCCGAAACCAGCTGAGAAGACGGAGCAGGTTGCTGTGGCTGTGCCAGCACCGACAGTTTCTAAGAGAGCGACCAAGAAGAAGTAATTTCCTAATAACCGGTAGGGATGCTTGTACTTGGATATTTAGCACTAATTGTATTGATAGTCACCGCAGGGCTATTTTACAGAATGTATCCTCAGATGCCGAAGAACCGTTACGAGGGGTTTTCTAGCCCGGCGGTCGCTCCGGCTGAGCCTAAATGTATTCAACGCAGTCTGGATGCACAGACAATTCTGCGTATACTGCCGCCATGTGGAGACCCATACAGATCACCTGGAGAAGATGCTACTGATCGTGAGGAACTGGCACTGATCCTTAAGAAGTTGACGTGTTTAGACGCAGACGTGGCCAATAACGGTGTAGCTGGTTATAATACACTCTCTCTCCAATACAATACCAGTCATGACGCAGAGCCCTTGACGAATTTTGTAGGCCGCTGCTTGAATAACGGTACACAGAGCCGTGATCTGGAGATTGTTATTGACAAATATGATAAACGCGGAAAAACACTTATAAATCAGATCACCAAGCGTATAGGGATGGACGCCTCGTCTCTAATGGATAATTACGACGCCCTGCTCAACACTACAATGAGGACACTGAAAACGAACTGTCTGGCACCACAGTCGCACTTGGATGTCCCTTTTGGTCCCCGTGATCCAGGTTACTCAACGCCTTTCTCTGTAGCCACCTTGGCACCATATTGAGATTTTCTACCGAAATTAAGAACTCCTTTCGCAGAAAGGAGTTCTTAGATTTGTGATACGAATGTAGATCAACAGCCGGGACTCATCAGCGAAATAAGAAGGGCGAGTCCGAGAATCTGCCACACGCTCTTGACAGGCTTGATGAAGGGCATAACTACAACGAGAACGTCGTTCCAGAGGAACTTGCCGACAAAGAGGAGGAGAAACAGCACTACCAGAAGAGTCAAAAAAGCGACAAGGGCTGCCTTGTTAGATTCACTCTGTGATTCAGCCGCACCTTTTTGGGACTCAAACGTCTCCGTGGTGAAATAAGGGGTTACAGCGTTATTGATAGCAGAAGAGATAAAGCCGGACATTCTAAATATTAGGTGTATTTAATTCTTAGCCTCCTCCCCACCTTCGCCCTCCTTCTGTAGCTTCAGATCGTGCTTCTCCTCCTCCTTCCGCTTATTCTCGATAAACTCGAAGATCTGGTTGGTCTTCTCCTCGTCCCCCTTGAAATACTCCTTCAGCCCCTTCTTCATGAACTTGGCTGAAATAGCCTCCTTGATCTTCCGCTTGCGATCCACTACGGCACCCTTGTTGGTGTTGATCTGCTGAACCTTGTTACCCTGCATGATGCGAAGGATGGTCTCCTTAAAGGCCTTGGACTGCTTCCGCTTCTCGCGCAGGGTGGTATTGATAGACGCGATCTCCTCCTCGATCGCAATCCAACGCTTTAGGAACTGCGGAAGCTCCTTGATATCAGGGACATCTGATGTAGTTGGGCCGTCTGCTGACATTTTTATATCTATACATACCACCGCTTTAAGCATTTCATTTTTACCGCATTTTTATGTAACCTCTATTAGAATGTCATGTCCCAATGAGGATGAATACAAGCAGATGATCTCCACCGTTCAGAGCGGGCATGCTATACGGTTGGGTGCGGGTTCTTTTGGCCAAGTCTATAAGGTTGACGATTATGTAGCTAAACGCATTGCCATAAAAGACGAACACGATAGAGAGTCCTATAATTCAGAGGTGGCCGTCTGGAAGGAGCTAACAGCCAACGGTCCGTTGAAACCCTATCTCCCAGCGTTCTGTGGTGCTCGATTGATCAAAGTAGACCTGCCTCCTGAACCTGTTGCACCTGAGGAGATGTCACCAGAGACTATGAAGGAATACTGGCGTATATTTGAAGCATGGTACACTGATAATTACGATAAACCCCGAGCTTACGCATTTATATTTCAGAGATTTGAGCCAGTAAGAGATCTTGACACGCTATTCGAAGAATGGCGTCTAAAGCCCATTTCTACGGAGAAGGGGATAGAGCTCTTTAATGCACTAGTAGACGGATTCAATCTCTTTCATAAGGCGGGTTATATACATCGTGATATTAAGCCGGCTAATATACTGATCAGAGATGACGATCTCTCTCCAATCATTGTGGATTTTGGGCTAGCGTGTAAGACACCCTGCAATGAGACAGGTGTAGTAGGAACTATGGCCTACCTCCCTCAGAATCTCTTGGCAAAAAATAATAACAGTCGTGTTAACAATGTCTGTCTCTTCCCCGTGAAAGCCGAAGAGGTGGGATTTTTAGAAGCAATGAAACGCCGAATGGGATGTTCACGTAAACAGGCTCGAAAGAGAGCCGTTAAAGTGAAATTAAGTAACACTGTAGCTGTTGCGAAGTACAATCGTGCGAGCGACAGGTATGCACTCTCAATTGTATTGAAGGAGTTGATCTCTGTCACTGATTGGACCGAATACAAGGAGTGGAAGCAGGACTGTGAACAGATAGTAGCACGCTACCGTGCAGAGATAGTACCTTTTTTGGCTGCATCAAAGGTACCTGAAATTCAGGCCTCCGCGGGGGCCGGTCGGCGTAAAACCAGACGCCGCCAGCGTCAATTAAAATAGATCCGCATCCGCTGCTGGATCTGCGTTCTACAGATAAAACAGATGGAGAGATTACGTGCTGCACAGGAGGCACAGAATGTATGACCGCATGGCACAAATACATGACTTACAGCACCGTCAATACAGACAGAACAGAGAGGATCCCTGTGTTCAGGTTCGCTGGCGGCGGCGATCCCCATAAATCTCTTGTAGACCAGAAATCGTCGATAGGTCGTTATAAACCGCTTGAAGCAGCTCTCCAATTCGTTCTCTTTATAGAAGATCTGTAGATAACGAATCAGCCCCTTGTAGATCTCATCTGTAGCACTGTTAGGTTGTAGAGATGTGATACTCTCCACATTTTTTCCGACAGCCTCGAATGCCAAAATTCTATTGTTGAGTGCGTTGTTGGCGTCTGTCATCTCCTTGACCACATTGTTGTATTCTGTAACAATCCTGTTAATAAAGGTCTTTAGATCGCTCTCCAACAGCTCGTCGCTCTCGCAACCACTGATATCCAGTTCTTTGACTATCTCTATGGATTGAGGATTGAAAAGCTCACTACCCAGAGTTTTTAAGATGCGATTGAATCGTGTGAGTGTAATATTCTCAATGTCCTCTTTTAAAAAGGGGTCAAGCTTGCTGTTGAAGTAATTGGAATTATAGAGCTTCAATAGACGTTTGATCTCCGTGTAATTCTTCTCCTCTACCGTATCGCTAAGGCGGTTTCCGAGTGTTACAAAGACGTTATCTATAGCAGTTCGCATATTGATCGCATTACTGTGACCACCACAACCAGCATCCCCATCCCTAAAATTCGCCGCAGAGAAATTACCACTGATCCCTGCGTCCACCCCGTCCAACTCGGTGCCAACATACTCCATCTCCACCTAACTGATTTATGCGAGTTTAAATGCCGTATAATTCTCTGTGTAGTGGGTAAGGATGAGCGGCAAACAGGATGCCCATAAATTACTCAGAGAATTGGAGGCCAACCTAGACGAATTACCTATGCACCTCTACATTCTAATATGGTCGATCTCAGAGATGGATCAGCGTTTCAAGGCTTCGCCTACTGACCCCGATTTCAGTAAGATCTGTTATCCATTTACCAAGGTCCCACTCTTCAATAAAACTGAAGGTGCTAATCTTGCCGATCTCTGGCGTAAGAACATAGAACCCAATAAGGGACTTTTTACAGTTTCACATGAGGAGTCACGTAAGCGGGCACAGAAAGGTGGTAAGATTCCTACTTTCTCTGAGATGAAGCAGAAGTCAGCTGAATTCGGTCAGGCAATTAATTTTGCAGTAAAGGCACTGGATCCAAAGCTGATCTCACCCGATTACCTGTTCGACTATACTACTGAACTATTTGATAATATCGACGCGGGTCTTCATGAGGCTTCTAGTACCTTTGGGCTGATCGCACTTGAATCCACCACACCCGACCCTACGCTGATAGTTCCTACTATCCCTCCATTTCCAGTAGTTATTCCTAGTCGTACAGTTCTGCCGGTGATAAACGCTATCCTGGAGTCTATCCGCATATGGCTAGGTCTGGTAGGTATAATAGACCCCCTAGGGTTGACCGTGATCCCTAGATGTATGGTGACTCTAATTATGGTGCTAATGGATATAGGTCGCGGCAATCTCTATCATGCTATATTCACATCCTTTGGGTTTATCGGATCTTTCCCTATGTTTATCGGTATCGGCCTTAAAATTATCCGAGACGGACTGATGTTAGTCTCACCTGATCTCCGTACAGAGCTCCGTTATCTACTGTTCAAGTCTTCAAAATCGATGGTGGTTGGGTTTGCTATCTGGCTTTTCACTACGTTGTCGCCTCAATTCGTTAAGGCCCCACTACGAGCCCTATTTGATTCGGTGGCTGTAACAATAGACAATATGAATCAAGAATTAGACATGGCTGAAACAGAGGCAAATCTCTCTCCCGCAGGTCGTTTAGCAACCATCAAGCTACCGCGAATCCCTGGTGATAAGATCCCAGATGTCGATAATCTCTATGCACTGCGTGAAGCTATCCGCGAACCTGCTATCTATTGTGATCCTAAAATTGCTGATCTGATGAGTGAATTACGCGGTGTGCCACCCTACGCACTCTTTTTCGATCTAGCATTGATCCCAGCTCCAGGTACACCACAATTTATAGAGATGTGTACACCTTTCAAGGGTCGTAGCATGTCCGATAATTTGGCAGCCCTAGCTACTCCACAGATCATTCCAAAACAATTAGACCTCCCACCTGGGTTGTCAGCCGGTTTGGATGGTTTAGCTGCTCTAAAATCAATCACAGACAATCCAGAGGGAGCAGCTCTGGGTGCTCTAGCCTCCTCTTCACCCTTAGGAGCCCTTGCCGCTCAGGCAGCCACTGACCCGAAGGGGGCAGCTCTGGGTGCCATAGCCTCCTCTTCACCGATGGGAGCCCTTGCCGCACAGGCAGTCAATGATCCGAAGGGGGCAGCTCTGGGTGCCATAGCCTCTCATTCACCAGCCGCCGCCACAGCCCTACACGTGGCCAGTGATCCAATCGGTGCTCTAGCAGCCCATATAGGAACAAAGGTCTGACGCGTTCCACAAAACCGACAAAAATTCGGTAACCATATCAATGGAGGAGGCTATAGCCAACGGTGATATAGAATCTGTTCGGTTCTTTTTGGACGCAGGGCATAATCCCAATCCACCGACAGGCACCCCGTATCTCTTTCTCACCGAGGATCCCGCAATGATCAGTCTCCTTCTCTCTTATGGAGCAGATCCAAAGATCCCAGATGAGAACGGGTTTTTGTTGACCGATTATATCGATGATCCAACTCTCTTAGCATTATTGACTACAGAGAAAAACGTTATAATAGCGAAACCCTCTAAATTTACAAAATACAGAGGGACTCTCAGGAGAGCATCGTCGCGTTCTAAGACTAGGCGGCAGACCCGTGGTCCTAGACCACAAGACCAGCCAACTGAGAGATCATCGTAAAATACTCGTCACTGAATCCATAATGGCAGCCATTGGGTTCCTTGTCATCAGGGACACGCCGACTGGTGAAGTTCTTACCGTGTAGGAAACTCACAATCACCCCATCAGGTGGAATCTCGGCAGTCATCTCCTCTCGTCCCTTCAGAAACTCCTCCCCTTCAGCCACACTCACGTTAGGGAAACGCCGTTCAGTCCAGAACGAACGTTTGAAGCACAGAGTCGCTTCGCTAACACGTTCGCAAGGACCCAGTGTAAGTGGAGGTACGTTCATAGCCGAGATATATCGCGTAATATCGTACATCGGTAATGTGGACGCATAGACGCAATCCTTACCAGACGCTAGAAGCCATGACCATCGCATTGCAAGGGAGACCGTGGGATAATGGTCGTCATCATCCATAAAGGCAAATACCGAGACATCTGGTCTAGTAGCCGCTGCTGCCATACAGCCACGGTTCCGCTTTTCGCCAATAGGGGTCTTTTTAGGGAGTGAAACATACTGAATCTGTAGATCCGGTAGGCCAGCAACCACTCTTTCTACTTGTGCGTCAACACGAGCCTCACCATCGTCGACAATCATCCATATCAACTTGTCACGAGGCCATGAAGCAGTCTCGATATTACGCACAGCGTGACTGAACCACTGTGGTCTATTATGAACTAGTGTAATCACGCCCATGACTGGATAGTCTGTAGGAGGACCTCTGGGCACGTATAATGATCCTGGTGAAGCAACATCTACGGTCCAAGCCACTCCAATATTTTTGCGAAAACTCTTTGTGACTTTCATTAACATCTCCTTAGTTACGCTGGGTAGACGCGGTCGTGTCTGTAGCAAGGATGTCATTGCCGTCACAACAGCTTCATCGGTAAACGTTCGACGAGGATCCAGCATCTCTGTCGGCTCCTCAGATAGACTGGTTTTGATACACCCACTCGCACCAAGAAGCCCGGACCAGAGCTCTTCGTATACGGGAAGGTCGGATCTCAGAATTAACGTATTATGATATAGTGCTTCTAGCATAGTATATCCTAGTCCCTCTGCTTCGGATGCTACGACATGGTACCGCGAGGTAGCCATCAACTGGTTTTTAACAGTATCAGAGAGATATCCGCGTCGCCATTCCACATTGGAACCCATCTCGGTAGGTGCCTCGGATGCCGAGAGAACCGTAAGTGGTGGCCACTCAGCCTTCCAGGTCCTCACAATGGTTCCAGCCGCCGCTAGCTTGTGTTTAGAGCCACCCACTATATAGAGTGCCCGCTCAGTTTTAGTCTCCCGATTATCGCTCATACCCAGGCTAGGCCAGCCGATATACGTACCCTTGACGCCGATCGCAGAAAACAGCCGTTCACAGTGCCGTGTGCGAAACCAGAACTTAGCCCCAGATTCCAGCACCCAAGACCAGGCCGCCTTATACCACCATTCCGCGTTAGGCACAACGATATTGACACGTGCCCATGCGAATGCCACTCTGCACGGTACTTCAAGATAGATATGGATATCAGCCACCGCAGGTCTATCACGTCCGACAAAAGCGTGCGGGTCCTTATGACTCACCACAGCAGAAGGCTCTAGATCGCCTATTATACGCTCCAGAATCTTCGCATCGCGACCCAGTCCATATTGCTGATTGCCCGCACCCCATGAAAAGATCACTACACGCAACGGCATATTAAGACTTAATATAATACTATCATTTAGGTGATGGAGACACGCGATCTAGGATTCATCAAGTGGACTGATCAATACGGTGCCCTGGAACACAATGGTACCGCTTTGATAGCAGCAATCAAGGAAGAGGAAACCCGTCTGGATACCTATGTTGATAAATTGGATAAAGACAAGATCAAGGTCTGGCAGGAGCTTTTCGCCAAAGAGCCGAAGACCCATCCAGCCTACTACAACTATAGATGGCAGGAGAATACTATCTACGTAAGCGAGTTCAGTCGCTATATGCCAAACTATACAGTCAAACCACCCGAAGGTAGACCATTGAATCTGGAAGGGGTGCTCTCTTTTGGTACTACAGAGCGGCTTCTCTGGTCTGTAGAGGATAAGTCAGAAGGGGGTGAGCAGCTAACGCTCACTCTCTATAATGCGAAGCTCGATGAGTTGCTCACTATTAAGGATGTTGGTGATTCGACAGGCCACAGAGGTGACACTATCTACTATCTGGGTGCCGAGGAGGTGCTCTGGTTTAATAGTCTGAATCTGATCCGAAATAAGCAGTCCTTTCGTATCTACAAGGAAGAGATACCAAAATACAGTCTCTCCATCATACAGCCCAAACACCAACCGGATCTCTTCCTCCTTCGCAAGTCAGCACTCTACCAGGATCTAGCTCTAATAACCCCCCAAAGCAGACTGGAGTGGATAGCACGTGGGTACGGCCGCAAGATCCCCATCACCCGCAATATAATTGCCTATGATACCTATCTGAAGATAGAGAAAATGCGTGTTAGGTACCCGCCTCATCACTACATTCTAGAGGGCTATAGAAAAGGGGACACCATCTATTGTACGTTCTCTATTGCTGCGAAACAGGCCATTCTGACCTACAGTCTGAAAACGAAACGTTGGTCGACAGTGGTCGCACCCTTCGTAGGCGAGGTCTCTATTATCGACTCTATAGAGGGTTTTGTGATAGGCTATCCTAATAAGCCTGATATAGTGATAGCAGAATCCAAGGAGGTGATCTTCAGAGATGAAGGCCCAAAGTATGCTATAGAATCCGGTCTCGAACCCGTCCCGTGGTTTCTCGTCCATCCAGGCCGAAAGCCACGCGGCCTTGTGGTTGTCGGCTATGGTTCGTACGGAATGCACACAAAGAAATCACAGACCCGTCTCTGGCAGCCCTGGTTGGCCAGAGGCTACGCAATTGCCACTCTCTGTGTTCGCGGCGGCGGCGAAATGGGCGATGAGTGGTGGGAGGAGGGTCGTGGTCCACAGAATCTCTACAATCGTGTGAGAGATTTTATACAAGGAACGCTCTATTTACAGAAGCGGTTCGGCTTCGATAGATCTAACACGATCATCTATGGCCGGTCTGCCGGTGGTTTCCTAGTGACAGCCGCGTCCTATCACTTGATGGACAAAGTCGCAGCAGTCTATGCAGCGAAACCCTATACTGATCTCTTGAGGACTACGACCAATGGTCGTGCCAGACAGACCTTACAAGAGACTGACGAATTTGGTTATGTAGAACGCGATCCAGTGGGATTCAAGTATATTTTTGAGATATCACCCTATGAGAACGCACCATCGAAACCCGGTGTGAATCCAGCGGTCTTAGTAACAGCAGGTACTAATGACGCAGAGGTCCCTCATTTTCAACCCGTCCGTTACTCAAAGCGACTAAATGATCTGGGATGGAAAAACGTATTCTGTCGTATAGCACAAGATGAAGGACATTTCACCAAGCAGAAAGGCGAATCTAGTGAAGCTCTAGACGCAGCTATTCTAGAATCATTCTTAGACGACAAGCCCTGAAAGCTGACCGCGAGCAACCAGTTCTCTGACACAAATCACTAAGCACGATACATCGTTAGAAGCGTCATGTAGATCAGCACCGCTCACGTCGTACGTAACACCGAAGATGCACTTATAGAGCTCTTCGAGTTTAGGAAACTTCATACCCCGTCCGTCGTTAAAGGGGATACGGCAGAACCCCTTTGTAGCAACCATAGTACAGAGATCGGGTTTAGACCAGATTGTATTGGGCCGCACTCCAGTCCCGGCTTCATAGAGTCGCTGTGCTTCAGCCAGAACCACAGTCTTATCGAATGCCAGATTGTGGCAGACGATTTTATCTACATTTTGAATGCTGGCGGCCAGGTCAGCCAAGACTTCCGACGGTGTCTTACCTGTACGAGCGACAAGACTCTCCGGAATTCTGTGGATACGCTCCGCCTCGGCATTCCAGGGGGCATCAGTCTTTACAAAGTAGTTGTGTCGTTCAAGTACAGTCCAGGAATCCGTGTCAATCACCTGCCACGAGAGTTGAATTAGCCGAGGCCAGCACTCTGTTGCGGTAAATGGTGCGTAGCGATTTGTGGGAAGACCGTTCGTCTCTGAATCAAGGAAGAGCAGTCGCATTTTTATCCGACGTTTAAAAGAACACCCCGACGACTCAATTTTTTCTCATTAACTGATATAAGACAAATGGACTTCCTGGGCCTTGGTAATGCTAAGACTGCGAACGTGACACCTTCGCCTGCCGCTATCAGCTCTGCTGGCCAGAGCCTTAAGAACGCGGTTAAGTCCGCGAAGACGGTTGCGGAGGCCCTTAACGCGGTCAGTGCGCAGCTCGCGTCTGCCTCGGCGGAGCTCAAGAAGAACGCCCCTGCCCTCACGAACGCGGCGGTCGAGGTCGTGAAGAACAACGCCCCGGCTGTCGCCCAGGCCGCCGCCCCCATGATCGGCGGCTTCCGTGCGGCTGCTCTTATGGCGATGCCCAGCTCGGTGATCGCTGGTGGTGCTCGCCGTGCCATCAACGAGGCGGCGAACCAGATCAAGAACCTCTCGGTCGCTGCCAAGCAAGCGTCGGCCGCTGTCAACAACGGTGTCAAGTCGGTCGGCAAGGGTGCTAACTACGTTGCGAACAACGCGAAGAAGGTGAACAACAAGACCCTCAACGCCATCAACAACGCTGTCAACTCAGTCAATGGCCCCCTCAACAAGGGTGTCAACAACCTCAACGCTGCCGTTGGCAAGAACGTGGTCAAGAACGTGACCCTCAAGGCCAACCTCAACAACAACCACACGAACGCCCTTGCCGCTGCCGCGAACAACGTCGCGAAGGAGGCCAACAACAACAACTCGTGGAACTGGAACAAGAACATGAATAACAAGAAGACGGGCGGCCGCCGCCGCACGCACCGCGGTGGTGCCAACGTCCACAACAAGACGAAGAAGGGCGGGTTCTTCAGCCTCTTCTAAGCAGTTGGCGGTACAGATAATTTTTATACTAACTTCTACCGGCTAACGTCTTGTACTGAATTTAAGAACTCCCTTCGGCGAAGGGAGTTCTTAAGTCTGTGATACACAAACCAGACCAGTGTCAAAGTTAAGAACTCCTAGAGGTTCTTTAACTTCGGTACTTGGCGGTAGTACAAAAATTAGGGTCGCGTATGGCTCAGTCGATACCAATCCACTTAGCTTGGGTACTGTTCTGTGTAGCCTGGCCCCCAGAACAAGGAGCAAATGACATACGATGTAGTGGCGTAGGACCGAACTCCTTCAGACCTGCCATATGCTTCGCCGCACCATATCCCTTGTTCCCACGTAGACTGTAACGAACATCCCATTCAGGATGCTCGTCACAGACAGACTGGACCCAGTTATCACGCTCCACCTTTGCTAAGATCGCCGCCCCCGCGATAGCAAGGTATTTTGCATCGCCCCCGATCACCTTATGGACTTCTACATCGTCGTGACCGGCCCACGGCTTCCAACAGTCGCCATCAACCAGAACGCGTTGTACAGGGACAACAAGCGAGTCCAAGGCCTTATGCATTGTCATCAGGTCGGCTTGAAGTACATTGTGTTGATCAATGGTCTCGTTTGAGCACCAGACGACGCTGTAGTCGATAGCACACTCTTTGATGTAGTCATACAAGATCCCCCGCTTCCGCTCAGTCAGCTTCTTTGAGTCCTTGATCTCGCTCAAACCTGCTCCGTTATCAAAGAAACAGTCGAGCTCGCTTGGCAGAACGACAGCACCTACGTACATTCGGCCGAAGAGAGCACCACGTCCGGTCTCATCGATCCCCACTTCTACCAGATCATCGTCCTTGAATCTGAGGTCGTATGGCATTTTATTATAGTGAAAAATACAACAGCGTACGTCAATTTTACTGCCAAGTACCGAAATCACTCCTCATCAGTCGAGTCGAAGAGTGTGTCGTCGGAGACAATATGCTCAACACCGATCTGCTTTGCTACACGAACGTACTTGCGATTAGGCTTATCGCTGAGAAGGATCATCAGAAGCATTGCCAGCCGAGCGTTCCGCTCTTCCGTACCAGCAATAAAGGCAGGCCGTCGGCGACAACAGATGCTACCGACAAGTGTGATTAGAAGCATAGTAGCAGCACCGGTAATATGAGGAAGAAAGGGGCGGATCTCTTGTAGATTAAACTCCATTTTACATTCTCCCAGTGGCCCCCGCCGCTTTCAATTTTAGATAAAACCACGTTAGACAACAGGAGACCATGAATCCCGGTACAACCATATTGATTTTGTTAGGGATTATCGGGCTATTGTTGTACGCATCAAAGGCACTGTCTATACGCAATACGGAGGGCTTCTCTCCTGTCGATGAATCGCAAATATCAAATGTAGGACGCACTGCTCTAGAGAATTTAACTCAAGGACCGAATGGATTAAATGCCCTACTTGGTGCTTTTAGTACCCCGGATATCAATACCCCACCACCTGCAACAGGTGGTCCTCCTTTGGACGCTCTTGTAGCAAATTCAGCTAGCCCCTCATCCATATTACCTCTAGCAGCACCGGCACTAGCGGCACCACCGGCACTAGCAGCACCGGCACTAGCAGCACCGGCACCAGCACTAGCGGCACCACCGGCACTAGCAGCACCGGCACCAGCACTAGCGGCA
>Ga0164296_1001647_pt1 | contig 23217 bp, 25 predicted proteins | sample GEODES057metaG_FD_113533 | JGI IMG/M metagenome (GOLD analysis project Ga0164296, IMG submission 113533) | Dystrophic lake water microbial communities from Trout Bog Lake, Wisconsin, USA - GEODES057 metaG | ecosystem: Environmental > Aquatic > Freshwater > Lake | place: USA: Trout Bog Lake...
ACAAGAAACAGAAACCCAAAACCATGCCAATTGGAAATCCCTTCGAATCACGCTGAACCTTCAGGATAGATAACAATACGAAAGCGGCAATTTCCTCATCTGTCGCAATGAATCTCAGGATCGAGGCAAGGGTCACCGTCCCGTCGCTTCCAACAATTACTCCAGGTAGCCATCCAGGCTGGATGTGTACTGACTTTAGATCAAGCCCAACCAAGGATAGCTTCTCCCGAATCTTATCCCGAATCGGATCCTCCTCCGGCACAAGAATCTTGGAGTTCTTAATCTCCTTTTCCATTCTTGTGCCAAAGAATAATCCAGCGGAAATCGCCATTACGGCAGAAAGCAATGCGGCTACGGGGTGACCTTCGTGATAAAGACAGGATCCAATGACAAAGAATACAGCGCCAAGGAGCAACACCAAACAAGCGTTAACGACATTACTCTTTGGTGCAGCACAAGTCGCCAGTTTTGGCTCTTGCTTGACCAATTCAAGCGTTCGCTGGCCTTTGTAATAGTAAAGAGCAACTACCGTTATGGCTCCAAGTGAAGAAGTCACGATCCAAAATTGAGTCCAGCTCGGACCATGTGCGAATTGGTTTCTCGGCCACTGGAGCAATTTGAATCCGAAATGAATGGCCAAGATAAATGGCAAAAATCGGATTGTTAGAAAACGAAGCACAGATTGAGAGGTCGTCAGTTCCAGCGGCTTATCTCTTCGACAAACCAACACTCCATTTTCAAACAAAAGTCTAGGCTGAGGCTATCGTAAATGGAGGAACGTGCTAATCGGAATGACAAGTGCTAATACCAAATCTGCAATCCATACATCCCACATTCCGCCAGTGATGATACAGTATTGTGTTCACAAAGTGAAGAAGGTGGTACGTGGAGTGCACGCTTTGCTCTTCCGTACTATTTATGGGAACGCCTTCCCCTTTCCATTGGCATTCGACCCCGAGCATTAGCAACCGTTGGATCCGCTCCCCAATCCAATAGAGCCTCGATGACCAATTGATTCTTGAATCGGTGAGCCTCATGTAATGCGGTGGCTTTCATCACACCGGATCTTAGATTGGGATCAGCACCACCCTTCACCAAAAGTTGGATCACTTCCGCATTACCAGTTCTTCCACACGCCCGGTAAAGAGGCGGATGTCCAGAGGAATCAAGTTCATTGGGATCTGCACCCTGATCGAGCAAAGTCTTCACCATCTCGGCGCTTCCAGCGCCCGAGGCGTGGTGCAACAAGGTCCGCCCATTGAATCGATGATGAATTAAGGGTTGATCTTCGAGTACGGATCGTACTGCGTAATCCATAAGAATTGGTCGTCCAGCCTTTAGGAATCGAGCGAGAATTCCGATGAAGATCGTTCTACGACATCGGAAATGTTGAGCGCCATGAATCGCCTGTTCATCTTCTTCCTGACAAAGTGAATGTACCAACTGATCAAGCAACAACTGTCGAGACCATGTTGCAGCCAACGGGGATTCAGGTGGTAGTGGTGAATCTCCCGTGACGATATAGATCGATGTACATTGAAAAAACATAACCAGATATGAATTCAATGAATTGTCTCGGAACTGCTCTTGGATGGCCTCCAACATCAGCCGCAACCACTCCAATCTCTGGCTTTCTTGAATTTGGAATCGAGCATGCGAGTCACGCAGACTGAGCCACCATCTGTACTGACAATGGGATTCGTCACCATCAAAAAGCATCACCAGAAACGCTGAAAACTCCTCAATAGCACAGCGTAGGCTCTTGCCTGGAAACAGTGGCTTCAGAACGTCGCTCTTTCCCACCTTTAGATAGAAAGCCCGACTGAGGTTTAGACAACCCTCCTCACACCCGATCTGATCAAAGACGTCAGATTCATTAAGGCGGGTTGAAATTTCAGTTTTCACAACTCAAACCTGCTATCTGTGTTTTCGGAATACATCACACGATTCGCTTTAAGGTTCAAAGGTTAAGGCAAAGTGGACTCGTTTCCCTTCACTCGCTTTCGTTTCATGTATCGAAGAGTGGTCCAACCACCAAACAAGCAGAGACCCACGCCAAACCCATAAAGTGCGTACGGAACTGGCTTGGGATGAAAATAGAGGTCGTCTGCAATGGCCTCGCCAAAATGTGGATCAACATAGTAAGCCAAATGCAAACCACGTGGTAGCTCTCCAGACTTCAAATGAAGCTGCTCCTCAATTTTGGGTAGTACCGCGTCGTCAACGTTTGCTTCCCAGTCAGAACTCACCCACTGCTCTTTTCCACCGATCAAACCTTCGTAACGCTCAGCTGATAGGAAGTAGAGAGACAGTTGAGCTGAATCAGTTGGAGCATTTTCAGCAGGCACGTAGTATGGGTTAAATGGGATGTCTGTCTTGAAGCTCATACGGACTGTTCCCGTTGAAGATTCAAATCGATCTCCAAGGACACGAAACAGAGTGAGATACCATCCTTTGTCGATGTATTTCTTGGTCCAAGTTTGAATACCAGTTGAAGTGACATAGTCGTGTTCCTTCATCCACTTGCCCAACTCAGCAGAGTCACTTGCCTTAACCGTCGTAGCATGGTATCCGGCAACGTCCATCTCCTGAACGACAGTAATTCCTTTGGATTTGGAGGCTGGTTCAGCCCCAGCGCCTACCTCAAAGATTGGATTTGGTTTCAGCGATGCCAATAAGCGGAAGACCTTTTCATCAACAGCACTGAGCAGGGGCACACTTGGAGTCGGAGCTATAAATCCAAAATCGGCAGCTTTAGAATGGAAATTTGCCCGCCTCACGAAATGCTCCATGTGCTGCGCAGAATCCCAAACCACGAGGTTCATTTGACTGGCAAAGCGTATCGGAATACCTGCTGGGCCCACGCCACAACATGGCCAAACAGCGCCCGAAATCAATAGTAAAATAGCACCCGTGAGACACCGCATGGTGATTAGTGTAAATCGACAACCGGAAAGTTCAAGGAATCAACCTGTAAAACAGTCTCCTTAACCACAAGAATCCGTGGGGCTGGTATGACTCTAAGAGGTAAGGTTCATCAAGAATGTCTGCCAAATTGTCGAGCACTCTTCCCAGTCTTTTGATCTTCCTTTCAAGTGGGTGTATCACCACTGCCAAAGCTCAGAATGAATATCTTGCTGGGTACCTGATCATCCCAGTAGAGGGTCGTGCAAACCCCAACTACAATCAAGGGTATTCGATGTATGTGGCGGCGTGGCCGCTTCAACGCACATACCCTGGCCATAGATTTCAGACCGGTTTGCCAGGAACTTGGATGTTTGCCCAGCAAGACGGTCCGCCTCCAAAGGATTTCTATTCAGATATCGAAGGTGGCCTCGGTTGGTGGACAGATACACGCTTCCCCACCGAAACACCGAAATTCATCATGGGCGGTGTTGGTGCGAACTTTTCTGAAATCGCCAATGGCCCCTCTCACGGCTGGGGAGACTGGAAGGATCCGCGTGGATTGTATGGAGTTGCTCAGCTTAGCCCATGGTTATTGTTCCCCATTGATGGATTGGATGTTAAGCAAGGCACCTCTGGTGAGATGTTCGGTTATGGTTACCTTAATCTCCCCTTACTCGATCCGAAGCTAAAGCCTGAAAACCAAGATGTCAAGACTGGCAGCAACTGCTGGACACTCTTCCTGAATACTGCCAATTTCAAAGGTCCGGTCGCGTTTTTCACCCCTCGTTTTTTTGCCCACTCAGCGATCAAGGAGCCAAGACTTGCCGGACATCTCCTAGACGTCCGCCCGTCAGACCCTAATCGGGCGGTTCAGATGGAGACCCAATACATTCCGTGCCGAGTAGCAAAGGATGCTGACGGCACGATGTATGCGCGAATTGCTCCAACATCCTTCCCCCTTAATGCATCTGGGAATTCCCTTTTCCTCGAACAAGACACTGTGTACGGCAAAGACGCTCTCTGGACTGCCACAGAATCTTGGTTCAACGGCGGCACAACTTCAAACGGGTTGATCAATGAGGCGGGCGCCCACATCCGAACTTATGGAAAGGGAGGATACGCAACCTGGGAAATCCGAGTACCTGATTCGAATGGTAAGGAAGTGAAAGTTCCGATTGACTGGAACTCGTTCAGCTCTCCCTTAGTGCCAAGTGAAGACCAATACGGCAACCAATGGAACAAATCACTCGTTAGTCAAACCACGATGGGACACGGTCCGTTGGCAACGTTGCCTCAATATTTCAGACTTGAGCTGCAATCGAACGGAAAGAAGAAGATTTGGCGGCCCATTTCAGAAAAGCTTGTCCCCAAAGAGACCAACCTCCAAACTATTCAGTGGACAAGGCCTTCGGAGCCACGCAGCGAACCTTACACAACTCCTGAAGTACCAGGAAGCAGTTGGACGAAACCAGGCCCGGTTGCAGGTCCATATAAGGCTTGGTTGGGAGATGGAAGTGTCGTCACATACTACTGGTATCGTTTCGCTGATCAACCAGCCATCCTCAATGCTGGGCTTACAGATGCAGAGCGTGAAGAGCTTCAAAAGCGAGTGGAAAAGATTCACCGAACATGGAAGAAGGATCAAAACTACTTGGCACCGCCACACGCAGGCAAATTGGCAAATTTGGATCCAGCACAAATAGTCAAACCTCCCAAGGGCTATGAAATTGGATACGTACCGATCGCCACTCGGCAAGAATTTAAGGGGTAGGGGCAATCAATTCGCTCTGGCTTCCAACAAAGGAGTGCTTGGGCAGCTTCAATCAAAAAATACATCTCTGAATTGCAAACTTCGTAAATCGGCACGAACAAATGATGGTAATCCAATGAGGACGCAAGAAATCGATATGGCCAAGATTCGCCCTATACGACCCGATAGCCAAGAGGAAATCCGATTGGTTGCTGAGCGGATGCGCCTCACTCTTATTGAAGTGCTAGGGGCGGATCGTGGCGGTCAAATGTACGAATTGGATTGGCTGGAAGATCGAGTTCGGTTTCACTTGGATGGTAACGGCTGTACCGGTCAGGTGTTTGTCGCTGTTTCCCAAGCTGGGGAGATTATGGTGCACACGATTGTTAGACTGGAAACTGACGATTCATCATCAACTTACGGTTTATTCTCAACTATCTATGTTGCGGAAGATTTTCGAGGAGTTGGAGTTGCTCAAGAACTCATTGAGGCGGGTGAAGACTGGATTCTTGGTCTTGGTCAATCAGTAGCCGTTACTTACACTCATCCTGAAAATCATCGTCTTCATCGGTTATTTGGCGGTAGAGGATACGCTTGCACTCCGATCAACGATGACTTCGTTAAGCTAGAAAAGAACTTTCCTAAGAGCTGAATGGCACGCCTTTGATTTGAAGCCATTTTGTAACCTGGGATTTACGATCAACCGTGTCGAGCGCAACGGTCAACTTCGTTATCTCTTGGCGTTTAAATGTTAGAACGGAGAATGACATCGCTCCAGATTGCTCAGACTCGAAAGTAACTTGATCAATCTCGGCCCAAGGAACAAATCGGATGGATGCGCCCACACCGACGGTATTCAGATTCACACCCTTTTCAGATAGGATCACTGTAGATACGGCAATCATTCCCACGAGTCGAGGCAGTATCCGCGCAATGAAGAACGAGAAAAAGATTGCGAAGGGAGTATATATCGCCCACGATGGAGGATGAGAAGTAGAGTCCTGATTGAGGCCAACGATAACTCTAAGCCCCATGAGGATCACATAGATTGAAAGCGTGGTCCGAAGGGTTTCCTTCGGACTTATCTTCTCTTTTTGGCGAAATTTGTGTTGGCCGTATCCTTTGGGTTCGATCCAAGTGAGTTGTTCTATCACCATGAGTTGCTACAACACTCATATTAGCCGTACAAGGATTCCCGGAAGGCTAATTGTCCACGGTTTCGTGACCCAGCAAGTGTCGAATTGAATAGACTTGCCCAGTGTGATAGGCAACATGAAAGACTTGGTATTCCAGGGTGAATCCCCATGTCCAATCAACTCGGTTAGGATTCGACTCCTCTGAGTCGTGTGGGTTTGATTGAAAGGCAGATCGACAGGCATCGTGAATCCGCTTGACTTCATCATAAACGGCCTCAGAGCCCAACTCCAATTGAAACGGCTCTTGAATGTTGGACGAATAATAGCGGGCTGCGTGGATGGTTAATTCACTCTGAAATCCCTCGCCAAAGAATGATTTTGCTTCCCAGTAAGCGATGTGAGCTGCAATCTCACCGATGCTCAAAAGCTTGGGGTGGGGACGCTTCCAGAGATCTCCGTCTGGTAATCCTTTGAAACCTTCTCCCAATTCCCAAATAGAGGTATCGAGTGCCTTGATGAGCAGGTCCAATTTTGCCATTCAGCGATTCTGGCATAGCGATTGTTAAGAGACGACCAAATCTTTACAGTCTGCTAGCCATTTCGTTGATCCAGATCGGAACGTACGGTGAGGTACATCCTTTGGAGACCGGATAATCTTTATACAGTCCAATTTTCTCTCCAATCGCTAGCGCACGTGCCCTGTGTTCTGGGAACTTGATTCCAATTTCTCCCAAGCAGAAGTTCATCGTCCATTGAGCCGCTTCAGGAGCGTTGCCCATTTCCAGTTCTATCCGATCCAGCAACTGGTTCAAATCGAGAGAACTAGGATCTTTGGTGACCTTCTCACCGGTCAAGCTCCAAGCCGATCGCCTTAGCATGGGGTGTGTTTTCTCCATCCAAAGCAATCGCAACGACTCTTTGTCCGGGTGCTGCTTGACAACGTTGGAGTTCAACCAATCGGCGAGCCACGTATAAACAACCGACTGGACCATTTCTTCTAGCTTGGACGGCTCGATCAATTTTGGCTTGACAATGAGCGTGGCAAGGAGCTGAGCGTCCATGTTCCCCGTCTCCCAAAGACCCATTCCCAGTTCGTGATCCGACTTTATCGTTTTGGCAATGGCCCGGATATCGCCCATCTTGGCACCAAATAAGTTCTCCTGAGCTCCATTCTTGATGTGATGAGCTTTCATTTTGGGGTCACTCTTTGTAGCCAAAAGATCAAGAACTTCACTGGTATTCATGGCCCAACATTATGAAGGCAAACTGGCATTTCCATCAGCCATGGTCAAGTAGAACTTGTCTGGCTTTTGATATGATCACCGAACGATGCAAGTGATTTTGTGGGCTGCTCTTACTGCGAATGGCATGTATATGCATGGCGGCAATGGATATCACTGGCCCAATGAAGTCTTTGCGGACTTTAACGAATCTATGGCAAAGTCAGGTAATTGTGTCCTTGGCAGAAAAACCTATGAGGAATATGCCGGTAGTGGGGGTTCCTTTGGAAATGCAGATGTGGTGGTTTTGAATCACGCGGTCCATGTTTCGCCCCAAGTTATCACGGCCCATTCTCCGCAAGAAGCGATCAATATCCTCCATGATTAAAACCATCATTCGATCTTGATTGGCGGTGGGGATTCCGTCTTAAATGCATTTCTGCAAGCTGGTCTGGCTGACGAACTCATTCTAAACATAACGCCTGAGTTGGCCCCACTCGGAAGTCAACTTGCCCTTACTTCCCTACCGATACAGTCGATGAAGCTGATCAATAGTCGAGAACTTGGATCTGGCGTTGTCCGATTTCATTTTCAGATTCTTTGATCCGAAACGTTAGCAGTTACAAACTTTCGTTACCCGACCACAAGGTGATACGTCCAAGGGGCATGAGATCACGATTGGTTTCCACTTTGCTCTTTATCGTTCTCACTGCCATTGCCTTCGGGCACCATATCGATCACCCCGTAGCAACTCAACAGGGCGGTGGCGGTGGATTTGGCGGAGGCGGGATGGGTGGAGGTGGAATGCGAGCGAGCGATGTCGAACAACAAGATGTCTTCCCTCTTCGCCAAAACGGTGACGTTTCTGATCGCGAAAGATGGGACTCCAAGTCCATGATCTTAACGCCGGGTGACCGAGTCGAATGGAAAGTGAGCGGGAAAAAGGGGCAAACAGTCTTCCTCACGGTGACTAGCACGGTATTCGACCCCGCTCTGGCGATCCTTGATAAGAACGACAAGCAATTGGCGTTCAACGATGACCAGCAAGACGGAGATCAAAGTCCGTATCTGAGCTTCTATTTCCCCGATGATGAGGAATACAAGATCATTGTGAAGAACTATCACTCAACTGCTGGTGGTTCTTTCAAGCTATTTAGCTGGTTTGCACCCACGATCAATCTTGGCAATGGGTCCGTAAGCCAACCTCTCAAAGGCTTACCGCTTGAGTTTCAGGCAGAAGAGCAAATCTACAGGATTCACGCTACAAAGGGAACCATTTATGGCATCGATTCCCCTCAATTCACTTCCCAATTCATGCGTAATTACTCCTACTTCGTACGATTGATTGGTCCCAGTGGACTTGCAAAACAAGACTTCGAAATTCTGCCTTTTCCAGGGCAGCACTTGGTATTTGAAGCCAAAGCTGATGGCGATTACTTCATTGGTTATGCACGCTGGTACGGATCACCTGGCACTGAAGACCGCATTAGCCTGATTACCAATCTTTCGAATACGAAGGTTGTTCCAATCAAACAAGAGTCAACCACCACCCTCAAATTAGAGCCACATGAGTTTGCCTTCTTTCAGTTTCCCGTTGCCAAGAAGGACATTGTTCGAACCAAGGTTACGACCAGTAGTCCATGCTCCCAATTCGTACACCTTCGCCCCAAGGATTCCATGCCGGGCGAAGCACGCAAGCGAATGAACGACGACGGCTTTCGAGCATTTCCTGCTCTTTTATCAAGTGGCGATGATGTCGTTCGACTCTTTGGTGATAAAGGGGACGTGCGAATCATGGTTCATACAGACAACAAACCATCTGAAGTTCATATCGTTTGCACAAACGTACTTCCGGAGTTGAAAGATGGAGCAAGCGTGTCGGATGTCCAGTTGGGGCAATCTGAATTTCACATTCTTCAAGTCGAAAAGGGAGAAACTTTGACTCTATCCGCAACTGGCACCAAACTTGAACCAGATCTCACCATGATCTCGTCAGAGGGCCAAGCGACAAAGTATCTTGATCGTCTGGCACATCATCCGGTTGCGAAGCTCCACTTTACAGACAAGGAACGATACTTACTTGTCTCGGGTGCTGCCGGAGGTGGTGGTGCAGGTGTCATGTCCATTCGACTTCAGCGCGCTCACGCTAAGTCGATTGTAATGGGACAAGTTATCAAGGGTGACCCATCTGATCAAGTCATGAATAACTTCTCCATACCGCTTCTAAAGGATCAGTATTATCAAGTCCTGATTCAGGGGCCAAGTTTCGAGGTTGAGATTAATGATGGTGACGGCAAAGAACTTCAAATCGAAGCAAATGGAACGTTAAGAGGGGTTCGCTTCATCTACTTTAAGCCTTCGGTAGGGGGAGCTTGCCGAATACGCTTGCCTGAAATTGGGCCAGATACCGTGTTCAAGATCATTCCCGTCACTCCCCCAACCGTTGGTTAGTCTCAGATGGGTCCGGGCAAGAAACATTTCAATTTCTAATTTGATAAGAGAAGCTATCAGCACTTTCAAACTTGCCCGGACTTGTTTCCGCCTTGAAGATGATCGTCACCTTTGGACCGTTGACGTCAACCACGCAATATCCGAGGGTCTTTTCAACGTGCCCCAGTCGGTTTAGCTTCCAGTCACCATCTTGGGCGTTGAGTTGCTTACCTTTCACAAAAGGGGCTCCGGCGGTTCCAACGACGAACTGGTGAATGGATTGATCTTCAGTCCAGCCCGACAGGCTAGCGGAGACGTGATCATACAAGTGATCGTGACCAAAGAATACAGCTCTCGCGCCGGCTTTTGAAAGTGACTTGATAAACGCATCTCGAGCATCTGGAGCTGTAAACATGCCGTCCGTATGATTCCCAGAGAAGAACGCCATTTTGTGGGCAAAGGCAAACACATGAGGAGGGTGAGGAGCATTGAGCGTCTTATCCAACCACTCCTGATTGATTGCAAGCTTGCTAGTTTGGAACTGGTCAAGCGAGAGGAAAAGCACGTTCTTATATTGAAAGGCGTACGTCATCTGCTCTTCACCTTTTGGGCTGGATCCGGGGCTCTGATGACTTCCTGAGAAAACATCTAGCCATACTTTGCTGGCGTTAGGACAATGCATTTCATGATTTCCTCGGGCGGCAAGAACCTTGATGCCAGCATCATAGATTGGTTGCATTACCGAAAGCCATGTTTTGAATTGGCTGGCTTCTTCCTCGTCTGTTTCACCACCACCAACAAGATCTCCGTTGAACAATAGGGCGTCTGGTTGCTCGCCAATAATCGCTGGCACAAGTCGCTTCATCGCTCCAACGTTGACACCATTTTCATCCAGACCTGGGCGGGGAGCATGGGTATCCCATCGATCATCACCCGTAACAATGAATCTCACGTGATCCTCAAAATGTGGGCGCAGAATCGCTGAAAGAAAGAGGATTGACGTGAATACCATGTCTAGATTGATACACCCCTTGTGTTAAGGGAGCCTTACCCTTTGAAAATTGTAGTCGCAAGGGACTTGGTTCGATCAACCAAAGCATGATGCGATTCATCATGCTTAGTGTCCGTGCAGAACCATTCCAACCATGATCCGGTGACCTTCGGGAGTTCTTAGCCCGAATTCGCGCATGCCCCACGGCTTATTCGCCAGGACCATGCAAACGTCTGCTCCTGTCTGACGAGCCTGCGCATGGAGCGAGTCAACCTCGTCAACCAACAAGTAAGCAAAGTAATTGTGATCGCCTAGGTCAATTGCGGGTACGGCATCTTTACATTCCCCAAGCATGATCATGCAGTTATCCCGCTTCACGAAAATCCAACCAGGAGGTTCTCTATGGATGCTGAACCCGAGCGTGTCGACGAACCATTGAGCGCAAACATGAAGATCATGCACGGCCAAGACATAGTGATTAGCGACGATTTGGGACATGTCGGCATTGTACAGCCAATGTCGTAAGATGAGCTTATGGCGATTGCGGTTCCAAACGTGCCTGGCGATGATCTCTCTGCCATGCGGCACTTCTATGTTGATCTCCTTGGATTCAACGTTTTGTTTGAGGCTACGGAAGATGGAGCCCGTGGATTGATGGGCTTAGAGCTAGTTGGAATGAGGCTCCATATCGACTGCCCTATGGAGGGCCATGGTCGCCAAATTTGCGTTTCATTGGAAGTTGAAGACGTGGATGCCTGGTATCAACGATGGTCGCCAGCTATACCAAATCTTCCAGCTCCGATCAATCAAGATTGGGGTTCACGAACCTTTGGATTTCAAGATCCCGCTGACAATACTATCTATGTTTTGGGACCGATTAGTTGAGCTTCAAGCTCTCTGACAAGCTACGAATACCCAGTGAGTAACATATAGGCCGTGTCAAGTTCGTTTGCAATCATCGGCGGCCATGTTGTCAGCCCCATCGCGACCTATCGCAGTGATTTAGTCATCCAAGACGGAAAGATAACCTGGATAGGTGACCTCAATCGAAAGCCAACGGGCAACGATATTGATGCATCCGGACTACACATCTTCCCTGGCGCCATCGACACTCAGGTCCACTTTCGAGAACCGGGATTGGAATGGAAGGAAGATTTGACTTCCGGAACTCGGGCAGCAATTGCGGGTGGCGTGACGACCATCTTTGAGATGCCAAATACCAATCCAACCACCACGACCAAAGAAGCCTTGGAAGACAAACTTGCTCGTGCGGCTGCTCGATGCTGGTGCGATTACGGCTTTTTCTTTGGGGCATCGACCGATAATCTTGGCTATCTTGCTGAAGCGGAGAACCTCCCAGGGACTCCAGGGATCAAGCTGTTCGCAGGATCATCCACCGGTACTCTCCTTGTCGAAAATGAATCCGACATTCGACAGGTGTTTCAAAATGGTCGTCGACCTGTTGCAATCCATTCGGAATTTGAGCCACGCCTAAGGGAAAGAAAGGCAAACATCACTCCAAACGGAGTTCAAGATCACCCCAAAATCCGGGATGCTGAAGCAGCTCGACTTTGCACAGAGATGTTGATTCGACTGAGTGAGGAAACTGGGAGGCACATCCACGTTCTTCACATTTCAACGGCTGAGGAAGTTGAACTCATTCGTGAAGCTAAGAGGAGAGGCGTGAAGATTACGTGCGAAATAACCCCTCAGCACTTAACTTTTTCGGCAGACGATTATGCGCTGCTGGGCACCAAACTTCAACAGAACCCTCCCATCCGAGCAAAAGAGCACCGGGCAGCGTTGTGGCCGGCATTACTGGAAGGGATGTTTGATGTATTCGGTAGCGATCACGCTCCTCATACTTTGGAAGAAAAAGCCAAGCCTTATCCCGACTCACCCAGTGGAATGCCTGGAGTACAAACCATTTTCCCATTACTGCTGGATTACGCACTCAAAGGTCAATTCTCGTTACATGCCTTGGTTCGAATGATGAGTGAAACGCCGGCCAAATTGTATGGACTTAGGAACAAAGGTGTCATCGCACCTGGCTACGATGCAGATCTATGCTTGGTTGATCTGTCAGCTTCTTGGATGATCCAAACAGCTGATCTTCACTCTAAATGTGGTTGGTCACCTTTTGAAGGAAGAGAACTCAAGGGTCGCATTCAGAACGTTTTTGTACGAGGCATCCAAGCAGATTTGGCACCTATCGGACAGCCTGCCGAATACACGTGGAAATAGCCGTTTCCACTGAAACGTGATGGGCCAGCAAAGGTCATGAATCCGAAATCATACGGACCAACAGGATTCATTCTCGGGAAACTTCGATCAAACGACAGCTTGGCTAACGAGAATCCTAACAATATTCGTTTCAGGAATTACCCTCATTGCTATCCCTGAAACGAATACTAGTGAACGGCTCGCTAGGCTCCCTTAAGTTGAGAGATACTGGTTTCCCCCAATACTTCGAAGAGCCTACAATACACCTCGTGACCACGCCAATAACTATCCAATCTCATGAACTCATTGGGACTGTGGGCTCGTTCATCATCCAATCCAAAGCCAACCGGAATGGTATAAGCACCAAGCTGGCTTAAGAACATATCTGTGATCGGCAAAGACCCGCCAATTCGAACGAAGTACGGGGTTGCGCCATAAACATCTTCTAACACCTGAGCGACAATCAACGCACCAGGTTGATCGATAGGCACCTGATAGGCATTCGCCGTCGCATTGTGCCGTACTATTTCCAGGCTAGCACCGATCGGACAATGTGCTTCCAGATGTTGTTCAATACAATCCAGAACTCGCATAGGATTTTGATTGAGCACCAAGCGGCACGTGATCTTGGCGTGAGCCTCGGCAGGAATAACGGTTTTGACCCCTTCCCCACAGAATCCACCCCACATTCCATTGATCTCAAGAGTTGGTCTTGCCCAGACTCTCTCATAAGGGGTGTAGCCCTCTTCCCCTACCAAACTCGTGATTCCCAATGGCTTGCAGTACGAATTCTTGTCGAACGGCACAGCACCAAACCGCTCCCTTTCACTTTCAGTTAGAGGTACGACATCGTCGTAAAAACCCTTAACAAGTATGTTTCCCTGTTTATCATGGAGGCTTCCCAGTAATTCAGCAAGCGCATGATTGGCATTGGGCACTATTCCACCATACAGCCCCGAGTGCAGATCCATATCTGCTGTTTTCAGATTGATCTGAAGACCTGCCAACCCTTTAGTTCCCATCCACATCACCGGTTGCTCTTCAGACCACTGCAAGCTATCTGGGGTCAGGATCAAATCACAAGAAAACATCTCTCGATGGGATTCGATTAGTGGTCCAAGGTCTCTACTTCCGATTTCTTCTTGTCCTTCAAACAGAAACTTGACATTAACAGGAAACTGACCACCAGACTTGAGAATCGCCTCAAAAGCATGGATCGTGACTAAAAGGTTCCCCTTCATATCCGTGGCCCCGCGAGCATAAATTCGGCCGTTCTCGACTCTAGGCTCGAAGGGGCCCGATTCCCAAAGTGCCAAAGGATCTACAGGCTGAACATCAAAGTGTCCATAGATGAGGATGGTTGGCTTTTCTGGGGCATGTAGCCATTCTCCGTAAACAGCAGAATGCACTCCCGTCGGCAAGATTTTAACATTCTCTACTCCAGCTGTCGTTAGCCGATCAGCAACCCATCGAGCAGCACTCTGAACATCACCTACATGTTCTTCGGCTGTAGAAATGGAAGGAATCTTGAGCAGGTCTACGAACTCTGCCAGGTACTGACTGCGATTACTGTAGAGGGTTGTGGGCCAAGTTGAGACGGACATCAATTCCATTCTATCGGAACTGATCCCGAGTTCGATCTGTGAATATCTGGCACAGTATTCAAATCAATGCCCCATAAATCGTATGGGGCCAAAGCTCTCAGCGTCTGATTAGGAACGAGTCTTTAGAACGCAAGCATTATAGAGCCCACTTCCGCCTGGCGGATGCAGGAGCTTAGTGGCGACCGCCACCACCACCCATACCTGCAACCATCTTGCCGTCCATCGCAATCGTCATCGAAGCCGTCTCGGAGTAGTGAACTTGCCACCCCTTTGGCCCCTTTACCCAATCATTCATGTTTTTGGCATTCAGTTCATAGGTGTGTTGCTTCTTATCTGGCCCAGTCATCGGCCATACCATCTTAGAACTGAAAGTTATGTGGGCAGTATTTCCACTCAATTTGAATGTCTTGATATCTTGAGTCCATTTGACACCGTTCATGAGCTTCATTTGGGATTCAAAATCTCGAATAACTTGCACCCGTGTAACCGTTGTTGCTACTTGAGTCATAGGCGGTCTAGCAGGGATCTTCGACGTGAAATCATCAGCAAAAATGGATTCAAACGACCTAGAGTCCTTGGATGCAAATGCCGCGCTCATGCTCTTAAATTTGGCCTCAATCGCTTTCCTTGCTTGAGCTTCAGTGTCACCAAGTACCAAAGAGGAAACTGTCAGGATAGCCAGAACAGCATAGGTTTTCATGGCCCGAAGTCTACCTACGCATAGAATTTCAAGTGATTGAAAATCGAGCAAAGCTTTATGCTAACACTCTCATTTAACTAGACATTAGTCTATACTTTTAGATATGTCCCCTACCGAATCACTTCTCGAATCTTGGGATCGGCAATGCCGAATCGTACTCAGTGCAGCATCACTTGTTGACGAAAGCAATCGCCAAGCCAAGCCCAGTGAAGATGGTTGGGACCTCGCAACCCAACTGGCACACATCCATGAAGTTAGACAATTCTGGCTAACAAAATTGGATGCCGACCGAGCAAAGGCGCTTCCCAACTCGTTCTCGGAACCATGGACGACACCCATTTCAGAACTTTCCCAGATCAAGGATTGCCTAGAGCTCAGTGGTCCAGCAATTCGAAATGCAATGGCAGACCATCTTATGCGAGGCACCCAAGCAATCGGTGGGTACGATCATCCTGTTCTTTTCCTTCAGCATATGATTTGGCATGAAGGGTGGCATATTGGATTGATCTTCTTGGCGTTACGGCTCAATGGTCAGGAGCCATCCGAAGAATGGTCTGAAGAGAATGTTTGGGGACTCTGGCGACGAGAAGAATGGTAAGCAACAATTCCGCGATTCCATCTGCGTTCAATCTGCGTCTTAGCCGGTTATGAGGTTTGGCGGATTTTGCATATTGGTCGCGGTGGTAGGGCTATTCGCCCTGTGGCTGAAAAATTTCTCATCTGACCTTAAAATGCCTGAGACGCGAGATAAGGCAATTGTCGGAACGTGGCGTGCAAAGGATCACGCCAGTAATGTCAAGTTTTCCGAGATTCAGTTTCTCTCTAATGGCACGGCCTATTGTCCTGGCCTGAGCCATATCACGTGGGGCACCATTAACGGAAAGCTACACCTTATTTGTCGTGCGTCTGGCTCAGACTGGATGAACGGCGTTTATCGCTACGCGGTCGACAAAAACCACCGGAGGATAAAGTTTGAAAAACCACCCCTGGACATCATTCCAATGACCCTAGTGCGCCGATGAACCCCAACCATTCACGATAATTGATTCCTTATCGCCTCCAACGACCTGGTAACGCTTTCCAACATATTGAGGATCTATTCGGTTGGAAGTAATAACTGCGTTTTGGCAGTCGATTAGGGTCAGTCCCGGGCTCTTGGGATGCATTGGGGGCAGACTTTGGGTCTGCTGAATCGTGTTGTGGTGGAAAGTAAGGCCGTCCACGGATTTTGCCCAAAGCACCGGTGCATCAAAGACTTTGAACCGATTGCCCTCGATATGAATACTGCTGTGAAATGCTTTACCCCCAGACTTCGGAATTTCTGGATGAATGCTAATGACTGCATCTCCAAATTGATAGGGGCTGGAATTGCAATTCACAAAGTCATTGTTGCGAATGGTCAGATCATGTACCGCACCAGACTCGAACCAATAGTTCGCATCTCCGGGAACGAGAATTGCTGCTCCACTTGAACGAAAAACGTTATGCTCGATAAGCACCGTTTTGGGAGTACTGACCAGCAAGCCCCTGGCTCGAACACAGCCAAAAACCGTGTTCCGAATTGTGGCCGAAGGTGTCCAACTCAGGTTCTCCAGAGAGTCGCCATCATGCAATCTTGGATCGATTGGATCGACAAAATGCAATTCAAAATCTTCGTCTGATAGGATCTTCTTCGAACCAAGTTTGGCTACACCAATCGTTTCCATGGTCTCATGATTCAGCAAAGCAATACTGTCACCTGAGTCACCAAATCGAAGCCCCACGCTTTGAGAATGCATGAATCGACAAAGTAGCGTTTTGTTATCGACAATCTTCAAAACCCGAACAGAAGTTCCATGGATGTTGATCGGGTCATCCATGAGGCCTTCGAAGCGACACGAGTCGACCGATATATGCCCTTTGCAGTTCGAGATGTGAAAGCCATCATCATGTCCGGCAAACATTCGATCAGAATTTGGATCCGGTGCAACTTCAACGTGATCGAAAGTTAGATTTTCAGTGTATTGACAAAGCACGCCGAGTCCTGAAGTATGTCGATAATTCACATGGCTTAATTGAATATCCTTGCTATCGGCCACAAAAGTGCCAGCGTGGTCTCGGGTTCCATGTCTAGCAACAAGAATATTGCCGACCTTTGGAAATCGATTTGTAGAAAAGTCAAAACGAACTCGACCTTGCCCTAAATCGGAAACTTTAGCTCCATTCCAATCTCCGTCGGTGATTCCCTGGTCGCCTGTGTTGGGTGCTACTCCTCGAGATTGTGGGTCGAATTCCATAAAGGACCAGACTCTTCGTTCCCAATCCTCACCTCTAAAATAGAGGTGACCAGACTTCACCGTGAAAGGATATTTCCCAGAGTCAATTTGAAGGGTAAATCCTGACTGTCCAGATTCGATCACACGCCCCTGAGACATCAATGGCCTTTCCCAATCGACGGTCACGTTCTTCAAAGATATAGCCTGGCTACCCAAAATCGCAAAGGGGATGATGCGGTCATGAAAAAGGAACGTGGACCCATTCCCTTCAATCGTGATGTTCTTCCTATTCTCAATGAGAACAGCAATACGTCGCGGATTCGAAACATCAGAATTTGAGAGGTAGAGATTACGCTCCGCCCCTTCCGATCGGTAAAAGTGATAGGTTCCCTTGGGAAACACTACTGTGCCACCTGATTCCGTCAACGATCCTATTGCCTTTTGAACCGCAAACGTACATCCAGAACGACTTCCTGGAACGGCACCAAAATCGACAACACTGACTAGCTTTGGGCTCATGATCATACTGGAAATGACAGCAACAAGAATCACGTTTCAAGCTTACCGATTACTACCTAAATCTAGGTCAAATGCGATTTAGCATCCCATCCATATGAAACGTAAGTTGTCTTCAGATCTGTGGGGGATAAGTCAACAACCAAGAATCCTTCTGGGTGGACTCCCAACCGCCAACCTTTCCACCAATCCCCACAGACTGCTCCTCCCGTAATATAACGAGTTCCCAGATAGTGACAATCTTCGACAACATGGGTATGGCCCTGCAATACAGCCTTTACACCATGTTTAAAGCAAAGCTGTTGAAGGTCTTTGCCGTTTGACAAAACCAAAGTGTCGGTCGCTGCCGAGGTCGCACCATCAGTGTATTGAGGGAATAGGGTCATCGCTGGAAAGTGGGAAATGATGATTTTGGGTCTTGTGCCAGCGCTTGCCAAATCCCGATCCAACCAATCAAGTTGCGTTTGGTCAAGCATTCCATGCCAACCGATTTTGGGTTCAGGCTGGACCCCATCCAGCAAGACAAAGTGCCATCCATTGAAATCAAAGGAACGATACGCAACAGAGTGCAAGAACCTATCCTCAAGCATTTTCTTGCCATATTCTGGATCTGTACGATCAATATCTTTAGTTCCCCATCCAAAAACATCATGGTTACCAACCACTCCGTGAATTGGCATTTCCAGAGGCTTCATAGCTTCCTTCAGGCACCTGAATTGATCGTCCGCTCTTATATGCGTTGCTTTAAGAAGGTCCATCACGTGATCGCCACCCGTGATCAAGAAATCTGGCCTAGGACTCAGTGATAAAACCTTCTTGACGGCAAGGGCAACTCCCGCCGCAGCGCCCAATTCAGGCTGAATATGTAAATCAGAAAAGAAGACAAAACGGGTCGTCCGTCCAAATGATTCAACTGCTTCTGCAAGAAGTGAACTTGGAATGGCTGCGGAAAGTAATCCGGCTTGCAGCAGGTGACGTCTACTGAGTGACATATCAACTCAAAAGACGAAATGCACCCAGAATTCGCATGGCCCTTATATTGCCAGTTGCCGAAAAGGAGCATGAACGGCAACCAGCAAACTGTTAAGGTCGAAGGATGAGCACGGAATAGGGCTCTACAACCACTTGGTGAAGTGAGACAGAACCCAACATGACTCGGTGCATCACACCATGCCCCTGTGCCCCAAGAATCAGCAAATCCGAATCTGATTCTGTCATTGCATGGTGTAATCCTTCATTGATGTGAGCGTCGACAGTTTTGCCGCTGGCGGAATAGCCGGCATCGATCAGTTTTGAAACTACTTGATCGGTCTTAACTTTGGCTTCTTGCCAAAGAGCTTCTTCCACACTGACAGACGAGTAAATCGGATCAGGCTGGTCGACTGGAACCTTACTGCCGACATGGAGAACTGAGACAACTTCTATGTGATTGAGTTTCAGCTTAAGATCAATAAGCTTGAAGAGGGCTCGATTGGCATAGTCAGAATGATCTGTAGCGAAGACTGCTTTTACCTGACCTATGGGCAAGATTTTTCCCTTTGTTATTAGCACCGACTGGTGCGCGCCAATTGCCAGTGCTCGACTCACACTCCCCAAGAAGAAAGATCCGAGTCTTCCCTTCCGCTCTGAATGCACTGCAATGATGTCGACCTTGGCATCGTCGGCAAAGTGCGCCAAAGATTCTCCTGCGCCACCGGCCAACAAAATAACTTCAGGTTCGAATCCCAGGCTGTGAATGTAATGCTTGGCATCATCTAAAGCATTTTCACCCGTAACATTGGCAACTTGAACAAATTCCTCTCGATAGGCAGCCTCTGCCGCACTGCCATACGCCACCACTGGCATATGAACTTCGACGCTGTGGGCAAGTGTCCAAGAGGGTTCTGGTAATTCCAGTCTGTACACCATATTTATGGCCGACTGATAGTGATGAGCCGAATCGACTCCTACGAGAATCTTCATTGTTTGTCCTCGCTAAATCCCAACTTCCTCAGGATTTGAACCAATTTTGGCCTTTTGAAGCCTTAGAACAAAGTCGCCATATTGACGTCATGAGAAGCCTGTCATAGGAAGAGTGGACACTACCAAAAGCTCCAATCTCCACCTTATTGCTATGTTTCTGCATCGCTAGACATCTCTGTATCTATGATTAGGACTCAACTTCTCCAACAGGTGACTTTTTATCAGGATTTGCTCCCAAGAACACGCCATGTTAACGTAGAATGTGTTGTCCCATGCCATCTGAACGCCAAGAACCCAAGTTATCCCCTCGGGAGCAACAGCTGATGAACTTTGCTGCTCAAGGGCTCACAGATTCCGCCATTGCCCTAAGGCTCGGAATCAGTGAAGCTACTGTTGGAACTTATTGGGGTAGGGTACGGATTAAATTCGGTCCTTTTAGCCGCACAGAACTTGTAGCTATGATGATGAGATCAGAAAGAGAGCAGGCACTCGAAGTTCTGAGAAAGGAAAACGAGCAGCTGGTCCGGGAACTCCAATCCAAGGTTGCGAGTGGAACCAATTCCATCTACCGAGAATTGATTGAAAACGCACCTGATGCCATGCTTTTGGTTCGGCAAACTGGAATCATCGAGCAAGCAAATTTTGCAGCTCGTGAATTGTTCGGCTACAGCCGAGAAGAATTATTGGGTGCTGATGTAACCTTACTCATGCCCGTAAAATTCCGAGAGCAGCATGCCCAGCACCGCGAGGACTATGTTCGAGAACCTCAACGGCGACAAATGGGTTCCCATCTGGAGACTCCAGCCTTACGTAAGGATGGATCAGAGTTCCTCATCCGGGCTTCACTGTCAGCAATTTCCACTACTCAAGGGATGTTGATCACCTGCGCAATCCGGCCAGTTGAACCTAAATGACACTCAATCCCATGTCATAGAATCATATGACGGGACAACTCCCGACTTGTTGACGATTTGTTGCGGGCGTATCCTTTTTCAACCAAGGCAAGATTAGCCGAGAAAGAGGAAATGATGATCCCACAATTCCAAACAGCTCCACTTCAGACATGCCACCCTTTTGACCTTTTGATGGCCGACCTTTTCGGTTGTGCCGTCGATGACTCTACTCCCAAGGTCGAAGTAAAGGAAACCAGCCGAGAACTCGTCATCTCGGCAGAGCTCCACGGTATGACAAGTGATCATGTCAGCGTTGACTTAACTGATCGATTCCTAACCATTCGGGCGAAGAGAGAGGGCTCAACTTCGGGCAATCTCCACCGCACATTCCCGATCGATTTCGCTACTTCTGCAGACGATTTGAAGGTGTCGCTGAAGGGTGGACGACTCAAGGTCGTTGTGGCAAAGATGATAAGCAATCAGTCGTATCGGATGCCTGTCGCCGTTGGTTAAATAACTTTCCGAAGACATCAAATTGAACTGGGTCAACAGTTATCAACTGTTGACCCAGTTCAATTTAGCATCCCACTAATGTTTCCATGACTCCTTCAACACGTTAAAAGCGGGGCTCTTTCATAAAATTGTTGGCAGGGCTCAATTATCTTCCTTCGTAATTGCAAGTAAAAACAGCCGTAGAACTCCCATGATCTTAACAATCACGAAGTATATAACCATTTACCCTTTACAATTACACCTTACAATCCACATGAGTAATCAGTCTTCCCCTTGTACATTTTCCACTCACAATCATCTCAATTGACTCAGATAGCCATGGCCCTGATGTCCTAAAATACAACGCGCTTACTCCAATTGGATCCCAGCTTGTTCACCACGAGATCAGTACCTGACCAAGCCAACCCTTTGACATTACCAGCCAAACCATTGCATCGTATAACCTACATTTCGCAAGAACTGAAGTGCATGATTTAGTCTCAGCTTCCTAGACTCAGTTCAACTCAATTTCGAGTTACAACCGCTGTTCAAAAGGTCGGCACCAGCGCAAAGCACGGTTAGACGATGCTCACTCTAAAATCGCCGGTGTATATTCGGTCATATTAACCGCAATTTCAGAGCAGGTAAATTCTCTAGTTGACAACCGATTGATACTCCCTGAAATGGGCGAAATGGTGTACACTAGGGAATGAGAAGGGTATGTCAAAAAGGGCATGCTCAACGAAAAAATCTATAATCGACTGCACTCTTTTGTATTCGCGCAAAACCAATGGACATAGCCCCATGAGAAAAGCCTTTACCCTCATTGAACTTCTTGTTGTGATTGCCATTATCGCAATCCTTGCCGCCATCCTTTTCCCGGTCTTTGCGCAAGCTAAAGCGGCGGCAAAGAAAACCCAAGCGCTCAGCAACGTTAAGCAGCTTGGCCTCGGCGTTACCCTTTACGTTCAGGACACCGACGGAGTCTACTATGAACATGCTCAGGGCATGTCAGTTGGACTTCAGGGACCGAACTCACTCATCTGGAACGGTTATCTTCAGCCATACATGAAGAGCACTAAGCTGGCCCTTGATCCGGCAGCTAATAACCCACAGAGTTCATACGGTGGCTCAAATTTCACTGGCATGTATTACGTTCCAGTTGACTACAAGCAGCTTTCCATCGGATACAACGTGTACTTTACTTCGGAGTTTAGCTACAAGTGTTCGGTTGACTTCTCAGCAGACCAATCTCCATGTACGCAGATGTGGGCTGAAGGACAGTTTGCGTTCCCTGCGCAGCAAGTTGTTTTTGGAAGCAGCGCTCAGCGCACTCCAAACCAATCCGGTAACGGATTCTGGGTTAGCCCTTACCATGACTTAAACGCTGACAGTGGATTGTCCGATCGACACAACAGTTTTAGTACGATCAGCTTCATGGACTCCCACGCAAAGGCGATTAAAGCACGAACCATGCTCGTTGCCGATCAGGTTGTTGAGTTGAATGCCAGCGCAAGCGGTCAATGTGTGAACTATAACGTTGCTAACGTTTATTGGGATCCATCAGCTCCACTTCCTACTGATCAACCCCTCTGCGAAGGTCACGGCATTCGCTAGTCGATCGAGCTAATCAAGTTCAAAGAAGGTCAAGGCAATTCTGCCTTGACCTTCTTTTTTGTTTACTCTCCACTAATGATGGAGCATTCAACTCTCATCTTTGGGCGCTGGATAATCTCGCGATCAAGCTACATATACAATTTGTGATGGAATCCTTAGGAAACCTGGACATTCCTGATATTGGCCGTGCTCTCCAATATCTTTCTCCATGTCGAGTAGCTATTCAATTCACATCGAGCTTCCAGGGCTGAACAATTCCAACCCTGAGATCATCTTAAGGGTTTTGGAGCCGTTTCAGATCTTCCTTGCAGTGTTGAATCGCTTCAAATTGGTTCTTTGGGCAGGGTCCCTACAAAACAAAGTCCCCAACTGGATATTCCAGTCGGGGACTTTGTTGACTGAGCTTTACAGCTCAGCATTTAGCTTCAGTGCTCTGATTACAGTGTGACTGCGAAGGCTGTCTTAATCGACGAACCGTTTGCAGTGACTGTAACATTTACAACTGTTCGGACCGTTACCGC
>Ga0164296_1001650_pt1 | contig 23177 bp, 17 predicted proteins | sample GEODES057metaG_FD_113533 | JGI IMG/M metagenome (GOLD analysis project Ga0164296, IMG submission 113533) | Dystrophic lake water microbial communities from Trout Bog Lake, Wisconsin, USA - GEODES057 metaG | ecosystem: Environmental > Aquatic > Freshwater > Lake | place: USA: Trout Bog Lake...
CGGCGTTGATCCAGTCGAAGAAGGCGCGGTTGCCCTGCCGGGTGCCGTCCGGGCGGCGGGGGCTCTCGACCTTCACGACGGTCGCCCCGGCGCGCGCCAGTAGCTGCCCGCACAGCGGACCCGCCCACATCGACGACAGGTCGGCCACCAGTAGGCCGGCCACGCCGCGCGCCGGCGCGCGCGAGCCCATCGGCCGGATCCGCGGTTCCGCGGCGCAGGCTTCACCCAGGGCGGCCGCCGGGATATCGAGCAGGGCGGCCCGTTCGGTGACGGCGGATGACTCGTTGTCCGCAGCCCACCGGGCCAGTGCGGGCCAGGGGTCGCCCGAAACGGCGTCGGCCTGCGGGTGGTCGGCCTGCACGAGCGCGGGCACGGCGGCGACGTCGTCGGGGCGGGACAGCGTGATCGCGCACCACCCGCCGTCCCGTGTCGCGAGCAACCGGGTGGCGCCGCCGGCCGACACGTGGCCGCCGCGGGTCAGTCCGAGCAGACCGGCCCGACCGGTGAGCAGGCCGGCCGCGTCGATGGCGACACCCAGGCGGCCGCCGGTGGCCGTGGCCACCCGCTGGGCGCGATCCAGGACGGCCGCGCGGGAGAAGTCCGGCGCCCCGTCGGGCAGGCCGGTCAGGTGTGCCAGGCCGCAGCCACCCCACTCGCGGACTCCCCGGGCCACAGAAGAACCGGCTCAGAACTGCAGCGCGTGGAAGCGCCAGTCCAGGACTTGACGGTCCGGCTCACCGGCATCATCAGAAGCCGCGTCACTCACGGCGTAGACCAGTGACCGCAATCCGAGGACCCCGCCGTGGGCGGTCGGCTCGGCGGATTCGACGTGCAGGTCGCTGTAGAGGGTGTCGCCCTCGTGTACCGGGCCGGTGTGATCGCAGGACTGCCAGCCCAGCACGGTCGCCACATTGGGGAGCAGCCGGGTCGCCTGGGCGAGGGCGAGCCCGATCGTGTGACCGCCGTACACCAGCCGGCCGCCGCCGACTCGCGAATCATGATGCGTGGCGGCGATATTGAGCGTCAGTCGCGCCAGCTCGGGCGCGCTGCTCACCACGTCCCCGGTGCTGCGCAGCACCGCGCCGGCCAGTGCGGGGTCGAAGTGCGGGCCTGGCACCCGGGTGCGGAAGACGCGGCCGTCCCAGTGCGCGGTCGGGTCGGCGGCGGGGCCCGTCGCTTCGGCGCCGACGGCCGACAGGTCGTCGCCGGGGTCCCCGGAGGGACTCCAGCCCGGGCTGGCCGGCAGCATGGCGCACCGGTGGAAGTCGAGCACCAGCCGGTCGGCCTGATCGATGGTGATCATCCGCAGCGCCGCCAATCCGGTCGGCGCGCGGCCCGGCTTCGCCGCGTTCGCGCGCAGCCCGACGACTTCTGTGCGGGTGTAGATGGTGTCGCCGACGACCGGGAAACGGTGGAACGTCAGGCCGCGGTAGAACAGGTTGGCCTTGACCCGCTGGGTGGCCAGCGTCGACTGCCCGATCGCGACGTCGCACACCAGTCCGGGGTGCGCCAGCGGCCCCGGCTCACCGATGACGGCGGTGGACAGCACGGCGTCCAAGGCCAGGCGCAGCCGGTCGCCGACGATCGCCTGATGGGCGGCGGCGAGCCCGGACGTCAGCGTCGCCGCCGGCGCGAAGTCGAACACCTGGCCCACCGACAGGTCGTCGAAGTAGGGGCCGCCCTCGCGCTGCGCCGCAGAACCGTTGGTACTCACAAGGCGTCATGCTGGCAGTTCACGCAACGACCCGATCCACCAGCCCCCACTCCAGCGCCGTCTGCGCGCCGATGGTGCGCCCGGACAGCACCAGATACGCGGTGCGCCAGCGGCCGATGCGGCGCGTGACGCTGACCGTGCCGCCAGCACCGGGGATGAGCCCCAGGTCAAGTTCCGGCAGCCCGAACACCGAGTCATCGCGCGCCTGCACCCAGCCGCAGAATGCGGCCATCTCCAGTCCGCTGCCCAGCACCCTGCCGTGGACCTCGGCCCGGCAGGAGTGGCCCAGCCGGTCGGTCAGCGCGGCCAGTGCCAGCGCGGGGCTGTGGCGGGTGCGGGCCAGGTGCGCGGACGCCGGGTCGGCGAAGGTGCCGAACTCGTCGAGGTCGCCGCCGCTGCAGAACGACGGACCGTTGCCGCGCAGCAGGACGCCCGTCACCGACGGGTCCAGTTGGGCGACGGTGAGCGCCTCCAGCAGCGCGGCGCGCGCGTCGGTGGAGAAGGCGTTGTGCCGCAGCGGGCGGTTGAACTCGACCACAACGGTGTCGCCGTCGCGCCGCAGCCGCACCGGGTCGGCGATCTCGGGCATGCGGGCCGGGCCGCGCTCGGCAAGCCAGGCCGCGAACTCCGGGCCCGCCTGCAGCGTCGAGTAGGCCAGCGACTCGGTGACGATCCCGGCCAGCGTCGGGCCGGCCGGGTCGACGGCGCGCAGGACGTCGTCACACACCGTGCTGGCGTCCGGCCGGCGTTCGCATCGAGCGGTCAGCTCCGCCAGCGCGTCGGGCACCGACGCGACGGTGACTGCGCGCCGGTCATCGGTGCGTTCTTCGGTGAGCGTGACAGTGGCGTGCTGCAGCCAGTAGTCGGGCGCTCCTGCGACAGGGCCCACAGCGACCACCACGCCGGGCGGCGCATCGGCCTGGGCGTCCTGAAGCGGCGCGCCCAGATCGATGACGCGCAGGGTCACGCCGAATACTTCTCGATCAGACCATTCTTATAGAGCTTTCCGGTGTCGGTGCGCGGCAGCTGCGCCTCGAACTCGATCGACCGCGGACATTTGTAGTGCGCCAGGCGATCCCGCAGCCATGCGACAAGTTCGGCGGCGAATTCCTCGGTGGCGTCGGCCGGGTCGACGGTCTGCACGGCCGCCATCACCCGCTGCCCCATCTCCTCGTCGGGGACACCGAACACCGCGGCGTCGAGCACCTTCGGATGGGTGACGAGAAGGTTCTCGGCTTCCTGCGGGTAGATGTTCACCCCACCGGAGATGATCATGTGATGCCGGCGGTCGGTCAGGTACAGGTAGCCCTCGTCGTCGACGTAGCCGATGTCGCCGACCGTCGTCCAGCCATGCCGGTCGCGCGACGCGGCGGTCTTCGCTTCGTCGTTGAGGTACTCGAACGAGAGCCCGCCCTCGAAGTAGATCTCGCCGGCCTGCCCCGCGGGTAACTCCGCGCCGTCCTCGTCGAGGATGTGGATCTGGCAATTCATCGGTTTTCCGACCGATCCCGGGTGGGCCAGCCAGTCCTCGGCGGCGATCAACGTCGACCCGATGGCCTCCGAGGACGCGTAGTACTCGTCGATGATCGGACCCCACCAATCCATCATCTGCTTCTTGATCTCCACCGGGCACGGCGCGGCGGCGTGCATCGCCCGCTGCAGGCTGGACACGTCGTACGACGCCCGCACCGCCTCGGGCAGTTTCAGCATGCGGGTGAACATCGCCGGCACGAACTGGCCGTGCGTGACGCGGTGGCGCGCGATCGCGTCGAGGCAGCCCTCGGGGTCGAACTTCTCCAACACCACCGTGGTGATGCCGCCGGCCTGGGCGTTCATCGACCACACCGACGGCGCCGTGTGGTAGAGCGGCGCCGGGCTGAGGTAGACGGAGTCCGGGTTCATCCAGTAGCCGATCAGGGCCGACATCATGCCCGGAGCATCGGCCGGCGGGACGTGCGGAAGGTCGCGTTTGATGCCTTTGGGCCGGCCCGTCGTTCCCGAGGAGTACTGCAGCAGGTCACCCTCCCACTCATCGTCGATCGGGGTGTCTGGCTGCCCTGCAACGCATTCGGGATACCGTTGCCAGCCGTCGAGGCCGTCCTCCCCGTCGGCGCAGGCGATCAACAACAGCTCGGGCAGGCCACCAGGCAGGTACTCGGCCAGGCCCTCGCACGTGGCGCGCAACGCGGCTGAGCTGATGATCGCCTTGGCGGCGCTGTTGTCGATGATGTAGGCGGCCTCCGCGGCAGTCAGGTGGGAGTTGATGGGCACGTAGTACAGGCCGCTGCGGCGCGCCGCCCACATCACCTCGTGGTAGTGCTCGTTGTTCTCCATGAGGATTGCGACGGCGTCGCCCTCGTGGAGGCCCGCGTTGCGGAAATAGTGCGCAAGCCGGTTGGCGCGCGCCTCGAGTTCGTCGAAGGTGATCACAGTGCCGGCCGGGTGGAGGATGATCGCCGGCTTGTCGGCGCCACAATGCTGGCGAATGTGCATGCGGCCGACTGTACCGCCGTGGCAGATCGGTAGAGTCCTGACTCTGGTGGATGCTGACGACTGGCCGTTGGTGCGCCGCGAGCCTGAGTTCGCGGCAGTCCTGGCTGCCCTCAGCGAGGAAACCCGCGCCACCGGAGTCGTGATCGTCGGCCAGGCGGGCGTTGGGAAGACCACGCTGGCCCGCGACGTCACGGGTTCGCTGCCCAACCGGGTGCGCTGGGTGGCGGGAACGGCGTCTTCGCGCAACATCCCGCTGGGCTCGTTCACCTACCTTGTCGGGGACGCGACCACCCGCGACCCGGCTGCCTATCTGGCCTCGGCCCACGACGCGCTGACCGCAGATCCCGGCACGGTGCTCGGAGTCGATGACGCTCATCTTCTCGACGACCTCTCCGCGACCCTCATCCACCAGTTGGCGCTGGAGCGATCGGTGCCGATCGTGGCCAACATCAGGGCCGACCAGCCGGTGCCCGACGCCATCACCTCACTGTGGAAGGACAGCTATCTGCGGCGTATCGATCTGCGGCCCTTCACCCAGGAGCAGTGCCTAGCGCTGGTCGAACGGGTCCTCGGCGGGCGGGTCGAAGAGTTGAGCGCGGACGTGATGTGGCAGGACTCCGGCGGCAACGCGCTGTTTCTGCGCAACCTGGTCGAGGGGGCGGTGGAAGCGGGCACGCTGCGGCAGGTCCGCGGGATCTGGCAACTCCGCGGACGCGCCGTGGTGCGTGACGAGCTTGCTGATCTGGTGGACGAACGCATCGCCACGCTGCCCGAGGACGTCACCCACGCGCTGGGGCTGCTGGCGTTCTGCGAACCCCTCGAACTGGACACACTGATCGAACTTGCCGGAGAGGGTGCCGTCGAACAGGCGGAACGGCGGGGCCTGATCCGAATCACCGACGACCGCGGGCTCAGCGAGGTGCACTTCAATCAGCTGCTGCTGAGCAATGTCATGCACCGCCGCCTCGGAGTTGCCACGGGCCGCCGGCTGCGCGGTGAGCTCGTCCGGGCGTTGTCCGCCCGGCCGATCCGGGGTCCGGGCGACAGGATCCGGCTGGCCGAGCTGATGCTCGACAGCGATACGCCCCCCGCCGTCGACGTGCTGGTGGCCGCCGCCGACGATGCCATCGCGCTGACCGACGTGACGCTGGGCGAACGCCTGGCCCGCGTCGCCGTCGATCGTGGGGGTGGTCTGGCCGCCGGCGAACTGTTGGCCCGGTCGCTGGTGTGGCAGGGCAGGTGCGACGAGGCCGAGCGAACTCTGGACGCCTACGACCCGGAGGCCATGAGCGAACCCGAGCTGCTCGCCTGGGGCGCCGCCCGGATCGCGAACCTGCACCTGTCGGCGGGCGATGTCGACGCGGCCGACGGCGTGCTTGAGTTGCTACGACGCCGAGTGCACGATCCCGGGCTGAGGCTGGTGGTGGACGGTCTGGCGTCGGCTTCCCTGGCGGTCGCGAACCGGCTGGAGGAGGCCGCCGAGCTGTCCCGCCGCGTGCTGGCCGATCCTGCGGCCGCGCCGGGCGCGGTCGCGTGGTCGGTGTTCGGGGGCGCCCTGGCGTTGGCATCGACCGGCCACGGTGCCGAGGTCGCAGCCCTGGCAGAGCGCTGTCGCGGAATCGACGGTCACGTCGACGGGGTGGTCCGGCACCTGATCAACTACGCCGAGATCTGGGCCCTGGTCCTGCTCGGGGAGTTCGATGCCGCCGAGCAGCGGTCATCCGACGAGGGCCGGATCCGCTCGACGTACCAGTACCTGGACTGGGGGCTGGACACCATGTCGGCCGGCACCGTCGACCTCGCCCGCGGGAACTTCGCGGCGGCAGCGGCGCGTATCGAGCAGACCATCGCCGCGCTGACCACGGAGTCGGCGGCGTGGTGGAGTGTGCCCAGGATCTCGCTGGCCAAGGCCTATTGCGGGCTCGGCCGGGCCGACTGGGCCGCGGTGACCCTCGCGGAACTGCAGACCCGCACGGCAGCGCACCGTACGGTCTTCCGCCCCCAGCTGCGCATCGTGGACGCCTGGCTGGCGGCGGCGCAGGGAAACGTCAGCGCCGCCATCGCCGCGGCGCTCGACGCTGCCGACTTGGCGCGGGAGTCCGGGCAACGCGCCATCGAAGCGCAGGCCCTTCACGACGCGGCCCGATTCGGGGACCGCACGGCGCTGCAGCGTTTGATCGACGTCGCGGGGACCGTCGATGGCCGCCTGGCGGGCGCCTACGCCGCCTACGGCGCGGCGCTGCTCGACCGCGATCCGGTGGCCGTGGCCGCGTCGAGCGCGGAGTTCGAGCGGATCGGCGCCGGACTGTCCGCGGCCGACGCGGCCGCGCAAGCCGCCGCGTTGTTCCGCGCCCGCGACGACCGCCGCGAGGCCACCGAGGCGGCCGTGAACGCCGACCGCATCGCCCAGGCGTGCGGCGGCATGCAGACACCGGCGCTGATCGCGGCCGCCCAGCCGCTGCCGCTGAGCAGCCGGGAACGCGAGATCGCCACCCTGGTGGCGGCCGGGCTGACGACCCGCGAGATCGCCGAACGGCTGACCGTCTCGGCGCGCACCGTCGAGGGCCACGTCCTGCACGCCTGCACCAAACTCGGCGTGTCAGACCGCAAAGCCCTGGCCGCGTTCATGCGGCGTTCCACCCGTCCCTAGCGGCCCGCGGGGACCACGTAGCCGGGTGCACCGGCAGCGACCGGGCCGGGCAAAGTCGCGTAGCCAACTACGGATGTGCGCCACGCCGTCCTCGCCATAACGTGGCCGTATACGCCGCGTATCAGCGGCGCAACCGAGGAGGTCTGGTGCTCACTGACACAGTCACAACCGGCTCAGTCACAACCGGCTCAGTCACGACCGCGGTGGTGATCGACTTGTTCGCCGCAAAGCGCGCCCAGCTCAGCAAGAAGTACGGCACGATGCACCCAGCACTGCTCGGGCCGCGGACATCCGTCCAGGCGATCAAGCACCACACACGTTGACCGGGACGAGGGACTCGCCCCTGAGGGGTGGGGCGAGCCCCTCGTCAGGTCCGACCGCGCAGGTCCGACCGCGCAGGTCCGACCGATCTCGCGCTAGTCGGCCTCGGCCAGCCGCTGCTTGAGCGCCTCGAACTCATCTCTGACGCCGGTGGGCAGCCGCTCGCCGACGAATTCGAACCATTCCTCGATTAGCGGCAGTTCCTGGCGCCATTCACTGGCGTCGACGGCCAGCGCCCGCGCGACGTCCTCGGCGGCGACGTCGAGGCCGGCCAGATCCAGGTCCTCGACGCCCGGCACGACACCGATCGGGCTGTCCTGCCCTCCGGCGCGGTGCTCGATGCGGTCGACGATCCACTTGAGCACCCGGCTGTTCTCGCCGAAGCCCGGCCACAGGAACTTGCCGCCGTCCCCGCGGCGGAACCAGTTGACGAAGAACACCTTCGGCAGCTTGGACTCGTCGGAGTTCTTGCCCAGGTCGAGCCAATGCTGGAAGTAGTCGCCGACGTGGTAGCCCAGGAACGGCAGCATCGCCATCGGGTCGCGGCGCACGGCGCCCACCGTTCCCTCGGCGGCGGCCGTCTGCTCGCTGCCCATCGTGGCGCCCATGAACACGCCGTGCTGCCAGTCTCGGGCCTCGGTCACCAGCGGCACCGTGGTCTTGCGGCGGGCGCCGAACAGGATGCCCGAGATGGGCACGCCCTGCGGGTCGTCCCACTCCGGGGCCAGGATCGGGCATTGCGACATCGGGGTGCAGTAGCGCGAGTTCGGGTGCGCGGCGTTGCTGTCCGTCTCGCGGAAGTACCAGTCGTGGCCCTTCCAGTCGATCAGGTGCTGCGGGTCGCCTTCCAAGCCCTCCCACCACACCTCGTTGTCGTCGGTGAGCGCGACGTTGGTGAAGACCGTGTTGCCGGCGGCGATGGTGCGCATCGCGTTGGGGTTGGACGACCAGTTGGTTCCCGGTGCGACGCCGAAGAATCCGAACTCGGGGTTGACCGCGTAGAGCCTGCCGTCCTTGCCGAACCGCAACCAGGCGATGTCGTCGCCGAGGGTCTCGGCGCGCCAGCCGGGGATGGTCGGCGCCAGCATGGCGAGGTTGGTCTTGCCGCACGCCGACGGGAACGCCGCGGCGAAGTAGTAGGCCTTGTTCTCCGGGGAGATCAGCTTCAGGATCAGCATGTGCTCGGCGAGCCAGCCCTCGTCGTGGGCCATCGCCGATGCGATGCGCAACGAGTAGCACTTCTTGCCGAGCAGGGCGTTGCCGCCGTAGCCGGATCCGTAGCTCCAGATCTCGCGGGTCTCCGGGAAGTGGGTGATGTACTTGGTGTCGTTGCACGGCCACGGCACGTCCTGCTGGCCCGGTTCCAGCGGGGCACCCACGGAGTGCAGCGCCTTGACGAAGAACCCGTCGTCGCCGATCTTGTCGAGCGCGGCCTTGCCCATCCGGGTCATCACCTTCATCGAGACGACGACGTAGGCGGAGTCGGTGATCTCCACGCCCAGCTTGGGGTCCTCCGCGCCCAGCGGGCCCATACAGAACGGCACCACCCACATCGTGCGGCCGCGCATGCACCCCCGGTACAGGTCGGACATGGTGGACCGCATCTCAGCCGGAGCCATCCAGTTGTTGGTGGGGCCGGCGTCGACCTCACGCTCCGAGCAGATGTAGGTTCGCGACTCGACCCGCGCCACGTCGGACGGGTCGGACAGCGCCAGGAAAGAGTTGGGGTATTTCTCGGCGTTCAGCTTTCTGAAGGTGCCCGCCTCGACGAGTTGCTCGCTGAGCCGCTGCCACTCCTCGTCGGACCCGTCGGCGAACACCACCCTGTCGGGAGTGGTCAACTCGGCGACCTCACGCACCCACGCCAGCAGCCCCTGGTGCTTGGTCGGCGCGGTGTCTAAGCCGGGAATGGTCGCTGAGGTCATCGAACTCTCCTGAATTCGTCTGCTCACGCGAACGTGACTGTCGCGCGCGCTGGCCTGATGTGTCCTACAGATTATCGCGGACAAACCGCCGGGAAACTCCCGGGCAGGTATCGGGCTGCTCACATCGCTGCGGCCGGTAGTTCGGCTCGCAGGGCGTCCAGCGCCGCCAGGATCGCGGGCATCTGCCGTTGGCGTGCCGCCGCAGCGCGCGCCGCGGCGGCCGTGTGCTCGCGCAGTTCGCCGTCGATGGCACTGAGCAGCGCGCTCACCTGGGCCTGCGCTGCCTCGTCACGCGCCAACAGCGCGGCCCCGTGCGCCGTCTCGGCGGCCAACACGCGGGTGGCGACCTGTTCCTCGACCACCGAGCGCAGCGACGCGGCCGCCTCGCCCACCCAGCGGTCCAGCAACGCCCGGTCATGCAGCACTGCGCGGATGCGCACAACCATGACGGTGACCACCAGCCCGGTCACCACGCAGGCCGCCGCGGCGGCAAGGGCCAACCCGGGTGCCAGCCGGGAGACCACGCCGCCGACCAGGCGGCTCAGCGTCAGGGCCAGGCCGACCCCGAACCCCGCGCCCAGGATGGTCATCAGCCAGGCTTCCTGCCGTCGCGACGCCAGGGGCGGGGGCGGGACCGGGACCGCCGGCGGCTGCTCCCGGGTAGGCACCCAGGCGGGCACAGCCACGCCGACCTCACCTGCCGCCTTCCCTGCCACCTCATCTGCCAGCGTGGCCAGTCGCGCGTCGACGGCCTCGCCGATCTCGGCGACCACCTCCGCCAGCCGGGTGCGGACGAGACCCTCGAAAGCGGGGATGCGCCGCCGCGACAGGCCCGCGGCGTGTTCCTGCAACTCGGCGCGCGCCGCCGCGCAGCGGTTGCGGGCGAGGAAGGACAGCTGGACGCGTGCCTGCTGGATCCGGCTGCGCAGGGCGGCGGAGCGTTCCGCCGTCTCCCGGCGCCGGTCCCGCAGGGCGGCCGCGCGCCGCTCGCGCAGCGCGTCCACCCGGACCCGCCGGTCGGCGTCGTCCACGTCGGCGTCGAGCCGCCGGGCGGTCTCCCGCAGCCGGGATGCCGATGCCCGCAACTTGTTTCGGCGGGCGAGACCGGGATCGGCCAGCTGGGCGCGGACCGCGCGGACGAGGTCGTCGACGTCCGGCTCGCCGAGTTCGGGCTGGGCGGCCACGCCCACCCACGGCACCCGCGCGTAGCGCGGTGCGAGAGACGCCAGTACGCCGCGGTTGGCGGCGATCACCTCGCGCCAGCCGCGGTGCACGTCGCTCTTCGACACCACGCATATCACCGCGTCGGTGTTCTGCGCGGCCGAGTCCAACACGGCGCAGTCCGATCCGGTCAGGTGGGCGGCAGCCGAGACGACGAAGACCACCACCGCCGCCGCCTCCGCGGTGCCGTCCGTCGCCTCCGCAGTGCCGTCCGTCGCCTCCGCAGTGCCGTCCGTCGCCTCCGCGACCGCGCCCTGCGGCACGTGTCGGCGCAGCGCCGCGGCAACCGCGCTCACCCCAGCCTGCCGGGGGCCGACCACCAGCACCGTCTCGCCGCCACCGCTCACCGGCGGGCCCGCGACCACAACAGCAGGGAACCTCTGACGATGTCGGACCCGCACGCGCGGTGCAGTTCATTCGCCCCGGCGAGGCGGCGCTGCCAGCGTGCCGCGCGCTCGAGGTGACCGACAGGGTCACCGGGTTCGAGCCCGGCGGCCTGGGAGAACTCGGCCGCGGCTGCCATCCGCGCCAGCACCGTGTCGTCCCGGCACAGATAGGCGCCGACACTCGCGGCCAAGCGAGTGCGCGGGACGGCGAGGGCCTCGAGGTCGGCGACGGCGTCGAGTACCCGCCGGTAGCGCACCTCGGCGCCTAACTCGGCAACGCCGCGCATGACGGCGTCGACCCCACTCAGCCGGCGCAGCACCGTCCGGACCTGAGTCGGCGTCCAACCCCGGCGCAGCGCCGCGGTCGCCACGGCCACGCCGAACAGGTCCAGGGTGTCGAGCAGGCGCACCCGCTGACCGGCCGGCACCGGGACGGGCGCCGTCAGGAAATCGGCGTAGGAGCCGGCACCCCCGGGGTGGGTGGCCAGCGTGCGCAGCGCCGCCCAGGAGGCGCCGTCCAGGCCGTCCCTGGCGGCGACGGCGAGCGGGGCGATCATCGGCACCAGGGGCACGCCAATGGACGCGGCCAGCTCGGCGCAGCGCCGCCGCGACGCCTCGAGCGGCCCGTCCCGCATCTCTCGGCCACCCGACAGGGAGCCGATCAGGTCGGCCTTGTTGAGGACCACCACCACGCGGCGCGCGTCGGCGATCGCGGTGGTGTCCTCGGGCTTGAGCACTTCGGCGGTGACGTAGACGACAACATCGGCAACATCGCCCACAACATCGCCCACATCGGCGCCGCCCTCCTCCTGCGCGCCGCCCAGGGCCCGCGCCACGGAGGTGCAACCCACTCCCCGCCGGCCGCGGACAACCACCCGCAGGGGTGCTGCCGTCCGCGCCGCGACCTCCGTTACGTGCGGATCGGCGTGGGCGGCGGCAAACCGCGTCAACCCTCCGGCGAAGTCCATGCCGGCGATGGTGGCACCCGCGCCCCCGCACCGCGAGCCACCCGCTCGGTCTGCTCACAGCCCATGGGCCACCATAGATAGATGCACGCGAGCACCGGGATCCCGAGCCATTCCCCGGGCTACCTGCCGGCGACGAGCTCCCGCTCTCGGCATTCCGCCCTGTCGGCCGCCCAGCGCGAGGCCTGGGACCGGCTCTGGCCCCGGCTCGGCCTGTCGGTGGCCACGCCCGGCATTGCCGGCGCCGAGCCCCCCGCGCCACTGGACACGGCTGAATGGTTCGGCCGCCGCGCCCCGCTGGTGCTCGAGATCGGCTGCGGCAGCGGCACGTCGACGCTGGCGATGGCGGCAGCGGAACCCGGCGTGGACGTCATCGCGGTCGAGATCTACCGGCGCGGGCTCGCACAGTTGCTCAGTGCGATGGACCGCGCGGGGGTCGGCAACATCCGGCTGGTCCGGGCGAACGCATTCGTCGTCCTGCAGCACCTGCTGGCCCCGGCGTCACTGACCGGTGTCCGCGTCTTCTTCCCGGATCCGTGGCCCAAGGCCCGCCACCACAAGCGCCGGTTCCTGCAGACCGGGACACTCGGCCTGATCGCCGACCGGCTGCTCCCCGGCGGTGTGCTGCACGTCGCGACCGACCATCCCGGCTACGCCGAGCACATCGGCGACGCCGGCGCCGGCGAGCCCCGGCTGATCCGCGTCGACGGCACGGGCGAGCTGCCGATCTCGATCGCGCGCCCCGCGACGAAGTACGAGACGAAGGCACACCAGGCGGGCAGCGCCGTGACCGAGTTCATCTGGCGGAGGCGCTGATACCCATGGCCTCGACCGAATCTGTCGACGGGCAAGCCCCGGGCGGACGCGTCCTGCTGGTGTGGGACGCCCCCAACCTGGACATGGGCCTCGGCTCGATCCTGGGTCGCCGCCCTGCCGCCCTGGAGCGACCGCGGTTCGACGCCCTCGGCCGCTGGCTGCTGGCGCGCACGGCCCAGGTCAGCGCCGCCCGACCGGGAGCCGTTATCGAACCCGAGGCGACCGTGTTCACCAACATCGCGCCGGGCAGCGCCGACGTGGTCCGCCCGTGGGTGGATGCGCTGCGCAACGTGGGCTTCGCCGTGTTCGCCAAGCCGAAGATCGATGAGGACAGCGACGTCGACCGCGACATGCTCGCCCATATCGAACGGCGGCACGCCGAGGGGCTGGCGGCGCTGGTGGTGGCCTCCGCCGACGGCCAGGCCTTCCGGCAACCGCTGGAGGAGATCGCCCGCGGCGGGGTCGGGGTCCAGGTGCTCGGATTTCGCGAACATGCCAGTTGGGCGCTAGCGTCAGATACCTTGGACTTCGTCGACCTCGAGGACATCGCGGGCGTTTTCCGGGAGCCACTGCCGCGGATCGGCTTGGATTCGCTGCCGGAGCAGGGGGCGTGGCTGCAACCGTTGCGCCCACTGTCCTCGCTGTTGACCGCACGTGTGTGAGACTGGGAAACCAGTGCGCGGGCCGCTGTTGACCCAGTGACCCAGTAAGGAGCTTGCGTGTTCGCCTGGTGGGGTCGGACGGTGTACCAGTACCGGTACATCGTCATCGGGGTGATGGTGGCCCTCTGCCTGGGTGGCGGCGTTTTCGGCCTGAGTCTCGGCAAGCACGTCACACAGAGTGGTTTCTACGACGACGGCAGCCAGTCGGTGAAGGCGTCGATCCTGGGCGACAAGGTGTACGGCCGGGACCGCACGGGCCACATTGTCGCGATATTCAAAGCGCCCGACGGCAAGACCGTCGACGACCCGGCGTGGTCGAAGAAGGTCATCGACGAGCTCAACGACCTGCAGAAGGACCACCCCAAGGAGGTTCTCGGCTGGGCCGGGTACCTGCGGGCGAAGCAGGCCACCGGCATGGCCACCGCCGACAAGAAGTACACGTTCGTGTCGATCCCCCTCAACGGCGACGACGACGACACCATCCTCAACTACTACAAGGCCGTCGAGCCTGACCTGCAGAAACTCGACGGCGGCACCGTGAAACTGGCCGGCCTGGAGCCGGTGGCCAACGCCCTGACCGGCACCATCGCCACCGACCAGAAGCGCATGGAAGTCCTCGCGCTGCCCCTGGTGGCCATCGTGTTGTTCCTGGTGTTCGGCGGCGTGATCGCGGCCGTCCTGCCGGTGATCGTGGGCGGGTTGAGCATCGCCGGCGCGCTGGGCATCCTGCGGCTCATCGCGGAGTTCGGACCGGTCCACTTCTTCGCCCAACCGGTGGTCTCGCTGATCGGCCTGGGCATTGCCGTCGACTACGGGCTCTTCGTGGTGAGCCGATACCGCGAAGAGATCGCCGAGGGCTACGACACCGAGGCTGCGGTGCGCCGCACGGTGATGACAGCAGGACGCACGGTGGCGTTCTCGGCGGTGCTGATCATCGCCTCCGGAGCCAGCCTGCTGCTGCTGCCGCAGGGCTTCGTGAAGTCGCTGACCTACGCGCTCATCGCCGCGGTGGGGCTCGCGGCACTGCTGTCGATCACCCTGTTGCCCGCCAGCCTGGCGATCCTGGGCCGCAACGTCGACGCCCTCGGCGTGCGGACTCTGTTCCGGGTGCCTTTCCTGCGCGACTGGAAGGTGTCCCGGGACTTCCTCAACTGGCTCGCCGACCGCCTACAGAAGACCAAGACCCGCGAAGAGGTCGAGGCCGGATTCTGGGGCAACCTGGTCAACTGGGTGATGAAGCGGCCACTGGCATTCGCCATCCCGATCGCGGTCGGCATGATCCTGCTGGTGATCCCGCTGGGCAACCTCCAACTCGGCGGAATGAGCGAGAAGTACCTGCCACCCAACAACTCGGTGCGCCAGGCGCAGGAGGAGTTCGACCGGATCTTCCCCGGGTACCGCACCAATCCGCTGACGCTGGTCGTGCAGAGCACCAGCGACCAGCCGATCACCGACGCGCAACTCGCGGACGTCCGCGCCAAGGCGATGACCATCCCCGGCTTCATCGAGCCGGACAACGACCCTGCGAAGATGTGGCAGGAACGCCCGGAGGCGCCAGGCGCCTCGAAGGACACCTCGGTCCGCGTCCTGCAGAACGGTCTGGGCAACGCCGGTGACGCCCCGAGGAAGATCGCCGACCTGCGGGCGATCACGTCGCCCAAGGGAATCCAGATCCTGGTGGGCGGGACGCCGGCTCTTGAACAGGATTCGATTCACAGCCTGTTCGCGAAGATGCCGCTGATGCTCGTCGTACTGCTGATTGCCACCATGCTGTTGATGTTCCTGGCGTTCGGGTCGGTGGTGCTGCCGCTCAAGGCGGCGGTGATGAGCGCGCTGACGCTCGGGTCCACCATGGGCATCCTCACCTGGATCTTCGTCGACGGTCACTTCGCGAAATGGCTGAACTTCACCCCGACCCCGTTGACCGCTCCGGTGATCGCGCTGGTGGTCGCGGTCGGCTACGGCCTGGCGACCGACTACGAGGTGTTCCTCGTCTCCCGGATGGTCGAGGCGCGCGAACGCGGCATGTCGACGACGGAGGCGATCCGGATCGGTACCGCGACCACCGGGCGCCTCATCACGGCGGCCGCGCTGGTTCTCGCCGTGGTCGCCGCGTCGTTCGTCTTCTCCGACCTGGTGATGATGAAGTACCTGGCGTTCGGCCTGATGGCGGCCCTGCTGCTGGACGCGACCGTGGTCCGGATGTTCCTGGTGCCGTCGGTGATGAAGCTGCTCGGTGACGACTGCTGGTGGGCGCCACGCTGGGCCCGGCGACTGCAGAACAAGATCGGGCTGGGCGAGATCGACCTGCCCGACGAGCGCAAACGCACCAACGGGCGGGCACCGCGGCCTCCGGTGGCGGCTGGCACGGTTGTCCAAGCCGCCCGGCCCGTCCCGGCGGTGCAGGCTCAGCCGGACTCGCCGGCTGAGGCCAAGACGTCGCGCCTGACGGCGCCCGATGCTCCCGAACGGACCCCGCCGGCGCCGTCGGACGGTGCGACCCGGGCCATCCCGGTCCCGGTGACCAACGCTCCCACCAAGGCCCTGCACGAGAACGATTCCGAGCCCGCAACCGAGAAACTCGACGCCCGCGTCATCGATGACCGCGCCGTCGATGACACGGCCGAGAACGGCGACACACCCCACCAGCGGCGCCGCGCCGGAGGTGGCGTGTCAGCCCAGGATCTGCTGCGGCGCGAGGGTCGGCTGTAGCTGTCGGTCTCAGCCGGCCTCAGCCGGTCTCGCCCGGCCCGGCGCGAGGAGCGCCTGGATGGCGGTATTGAAGAACGCCGTCGTCGGAACCGCCAGCAGCGCGCCCACGATCCCGGCGAGCACTCCCCCGGTGGAGATGGCGAGCACCACCCCGAGCGGGTGGATCGACACCGCACGGCCCATCACCAGCGGCTGCAGCAGATGCGCCTCGAGTTGGTTCACCGCGATCAGCAGGCCCAGCGTGAGCAGCCCGTACACCACACCCTTCGCCAGCAGCGCCACCACCACGGCCAAAATCCCGGCGATCACGGCGCCGACCAGTGGGATGAAGGCGCCGAGGAACACCAACGAGGCCAGTGGCAGCGCGAGCGGGATGTGCATGATCGCCAGACCCGCGCCGACACCGGCCGCGTCGGTGAGAGCGACCAGGAACGTCGCCCGCACGTACCCGATCAGGGATCGGTATCCGGCACCACCCGCCGTGCGCACCCGGTCGCGGACGCCCGCGGGGAAGATCTTCACCACGTAGAGCCAGATCCCGCGCCCGCCGTACAGGAAGAAGATCAGGGTGAACAACACCAGCAAGGCGCCCGTGAGGAGTTCGGTGACGGCGGCGGCGGTGGACAACGCACCGCTTCCCACCCTCGCCTGATTGTTGCGCAGCGCCTCGATCGCGGCGTTGCGCGCGCCGTCGATCTGCTCGCTGCGCAGGTGCGCCGGCCCGTTGATCAACCAACTGCGGGTCGACTCGATGCTGAGCGTCACCTGCTCCGTCAGGGCGGGCAGACCGGCGATGAACTCGGCGATCACGAACGTGAGGATGCCCCCCAGGATCGCGAAACCACCCAACATCACCAGGGTCACCGCGCCTCCGCGCGGCACGCCCCGAGCGTCCAGCCAGTCGACCACCGGCACCAGCAGCGCGCTGATCAGCAACGCCACCAGCACCGGGACGACGATGATTTCCAGCTTCTTGAACACCCACAGCAGGGCGACCAGCGCCGCCAGGAGTATCAGCAGGCGCCACGCCCAGGCGGCGGCCTTGCGGACGAGGGGATCGACGGACTCGCCATCGAAGTGTGCCGCCATGGGGCAAGACTAGGCCGTGCCGGCTGGCACGATCCGATCACGACCCCGACACAGTAGTCACTGCGTCCCGGCCAGCCCGCACCTGCGGCGTTACCCTGAAATACGTGTCGTACGACGCACGCGTCCCCCAGCTCCACCCGCCACGCGACGACTCCGCGCGCGGCGGCCCCTACTGGTGGGTGCGGTGGGTCATCCTCGGCATCGTCGCGATCGTTCTCGCCGTCGAGGTGTCGTTGGGCTTCGACCAATTGGCGAAAGCGTGGATGAGCCTCTACGAGGCGAACTGGTGGTGGCTACTGGCCGCGGCGGCGTCGGCCGCCGCTTCGATGCACAGCTTCGCCCAGATCCAGCGCACCCTGTTGCGATCGGCCGGGGTGCAGGTCAGGCAACTGCGGTCGGAAGCGACCGTCTACGCCGCCAACTCGCTGAGCACGACGCTGCCCGGCGGGCCGGTGCTGTCGGCCACGTTCCTGCTGCGCCAGCAGCGGGCCTGGGGCGCGTCGACCTTGGTGGCGTCGTGGCAGCTGGTGATGGCGGGGGTGCTGCAGGCCGTCGGACTGGCCCTGCTCGGGCTGGGCGGGGCGTTCTTCCTGGGCGCCAAGAACAACCCGTTCTCGCTGCTGTTCACGCTCGGCGGGTTCGTCGCGTTGTTGATCCTCGCTAAGGCGGTGGCGTCGCGGCCCGACCTGATCGACGGCATCGGTAGCCGGATCCTGGAGCGGGTCAATGCGATTCGCGGCAAACCAGCCGAGACCGGCCTGGACCGGTGGCGCGAGACACTCATGCAACTGGAGTCGGTGAGCCTGGGCCGGCGCGATCTGGGGGTCGCTTTCAGTTGGTCGATGTTCAACTGGATCGCCGACGTTGCCTGCCTCGGCTTCGCCGCGTACGCGGCGGGCGATCATGCGTCGGTTGCGGGACTGATGGTCGCCTACGCGGCCGCCCGGGCGGTCGGGACGATCCCGCTGATGCCGGGCGGGCTGTTGATCGTCGAGGCGGTCCTGGTTCCCGGCCTGGTCTCCAGCGGCATGTCGTTACCCAACGCCATCTCGGCGATGCTCATCTACCGGCTGATCAGCTGGCTGCTCGTCGCTGCGGTCGGCTGGATCGTGTTCTTCTTCGTGTTCCGCACCGAGAACATCACCGTCACCGACGACCTCAAAGACGACCTCACCGACGACCTCATGGACGGCCCGCGCGCCGTGGACCGCCCCGACGCATGGGAGAGCGGAGCCGCTTAGCCCCAGGGAGAAAGTCGGCGTTGCCGCAGTTCAGCACCGCCGTCACGCCATCAGCCACAGCCCGCTGCGGTATCCTCGCCTGCACGCGTCGCGCACGACACCGGGGAGCCCACAATCCAGCAGTTGATGTTGCGCCTGAGCCGCGGCCTGCGTCAGCACCGCTGGTGGGTTTTCGCATGCTGGTTGCTGGCGCTCGTCCCGGCGGTCTACCTCGCGGCGACGCAGTCCGGCAACCTCACCGGCGGCGGTTTTGAGGTCGCCGGCTCGCAGTCGCTGCTGGTTCACGACCAACTCGAGGATCTCTACCACGACCAGGGGGCGGCGTCGTTGGCGTTGGTGGCCGCGCCCCGACCCGATGCCAGTTACCAGGACATGAACGACGCGGTCACGCTGCTGCGCCAGATCGCCGCCGGGTTCCCCGGCATCTCGGAGGCGCCCAACCCTGCGCAGCGGCCGCCGGAGCCCGACCGGCCCTACGTGGTGTCGCTGCGCCTGGACGCCCGCAACTCCGGCACCAGTGACCTCGCCAAGCAGTTGGGGCGCCGGGTCGGCATCAATGGCGACCAACCGGGTCAGACCGCCGACGGGCGGGTCCGCCTGTACGTGATCGGGCAGGGCGCGCTGAGCGCCGCCGCCGCCGAGCACACCAAGCACGACGTCGCCGCCGCGGAGCGCTGGAATCTGCCGATGATCCTGATCGTCTTGCTGGGGGTGTTCGGTTCGCTGGCGGCCACGGCGATCCCGCTCGGACTGTGCATCTGCACGGTCGTGGTCACCATGGGCCTGGTCTACCTGCTGTCGGAGTTCACCACCATGTCGGTGTTCGTGACGCCGACGGTCTCGATGTTCGGCATCGCGCTCGCCGTTGACTATTCGCTGTTCATCCTCATGCGCTTCCGGGAGGAACTGCGCACCGGACGTCGCCGCCGCGACGCCATCGACGCCGCGATGGCCACGTCCGGGCTGGCGGTCGCTCTGTCCGGGATGACGGTCGTCGCCTCGCTCACGGGGATCTACCTGATCAACACGCCCGCTCTGAAGTCCATGGCCACCGGCGCAATCCTGGCGGTGACGGTGGCGATGCTGACCGCGACGACCCTCACGCCCGCGGTGCTGGCGACGTTCGGCCGGGCCGCCGCCACACGGTCGCCGCTGCTGCACTGGTCGAGCCGGCCGGAGACCACGGCGTCCCCGTTCTGGAACCGCTGGATCGGGGGGGTGATGCACCGGCCGTGGATCTCGGCGCTGGCGGCCGCGTCGATCCTGCTCGTGATGGCCGTGCCGGCGTCATCGATGGTGCTCGGCAACAGCCTGCTGCGTCAGTTCGACCCGTCACACGAAATCCGCGCCGGGGTCGCTGCGGCGGCCGAGGCGCTCGGGCCCGGGGCGCTGGGCCCGGTCCGGGTGCTGATCACCTTCCCGGGCGGCGACGCCGCCTCATCCGAGCACGCACACGCGCTCGACGCGATCCGCCAGCGCGTCACCGAGGCGCCCGACATCGCGTCGGTGTCGCAACCGGAGTTCGCCGAGGACAACAGCAGCGCGCTGCTGACCGCGGTCCTGTCGGTCGATCCCGAGGACTTGGGCGCACGGGAGACGGTCGGCTGGCTGCGCACCCAACTGCCTCAGGTTCCCGACGCCGGCACCGCGCGGGTCGATATCGGCGGACCGACCGCGCTGATCAAGGACTTCGACGAACGGGTGGCGGATAAGGCTCCCCTGGTACTGCTCTTCGTCGCGTTGATCGCGTTCGTGATGCTGCTGATCTCGGTCCATTCGGTGTTCCTGGCCCTCAAAGGCGTGCTGATGACGCTGCTGTCGGTGGCCGCCGCGTACGGGAGCCTGGTGGTGGTGTTCCAGTGGGGCTGGTTGAAGGATCTCGGGTTCACGCAGATCGGCTCGATCGACAGCACGGTGCCCCCGCTCGTGCTGGCAATGACGTTCGGGCTGTCCATGGACTACGAGATATTCCTGCTCAGCCGGATCCGAGAGCGGTTCCTGCACACCGAGTACACCCCCGATGCGGTCGCCTACGGCGTGAGCACCAGCGCCCGCACGATCACGAGCGCGGCACTGATCATGATCGCGGTCTTCGTCGGCTTCGCGTTCGCCGGCATGCCACTGGTCGCCGAGATCGGGGTCGCGTGTGCTGTCGCGATCGCGGTCGACGCGACCGTCGTGCGGCTGGTGCTGGTGCCGGCGCTGATGGCGATGTTCGCCGACTGGAACTGGTGGATGCCGATGTGGCTGTCGCGGGTGCTGCCCTCGGTCGACTTCGACAAGCCCCTGCCCGGCGGGGATTTCGGTGACATCGTCGTCATCCCCGACGGCGTCCCGCCGCTCGCCAGGTCCACCGACCTGCGGATGGTGCGCAAGTCGGCACTGAAGCTCAAAAAGTTGGCGCCCGATGCGGTGTGCGTCGCCGATCCACTCGCCCTGCCCGAGCGGAGGGCGGTCCGCGGAATGGGGTGGCCCGTTCACCCGGTCACGTTGTGGCTGGGGCGGTTGGCCGTGGCCCTCGACGCTCTCCAGAACGGCCACGCGGACCAGCGGCGCGGCCCCGTGGAGACCACACGCGTTCAGCTACCCACCGGCGAGCGACTGCTGATCCCGACGGGCGCAGAAGCGCTACGGCTCAAGGGCTACCTGATCCTGAGCCGTAACAGTCGCCGCGACTACGCCGAGTTCGCAGACATGGTCGACACGGTGGAGCCCGAAACCGCCGCTCTCACGCTGTCCGGGATGGACAGGTACTACTCTTGTCAATCATCAGAGCAGGAATGGATGGCCAGCCAACTCGTCCGCCGGCTCGCAGACCCCCAACCGTCCGATCTTCCCGACGATAGGGTGCCCGAGACCGACGCCGAAGCGGACTGGGAAGGGGTCAGGCGGCGTTGCCTGTCCGTGGCCGTGGCAATGCTGGAGGAGGCGAGGTGACGGTGGTAGCCGACGGGTCCGCCGCAGCGCCAACCCAGCCGATCGACTCGGGATCCGGACAGGAGTATCTGCACGACCAACCGGTGGAGTTCTGGCCGACCGCGGCTATCCGCTCGGCCCTTCAGACCGGTGACATCGCGACCTGGAAGCTCATCGCCGCCGCACTCAAGCGTGACCCCTACGGGCGGACCGCCCGCCAGGTCGAGGAATCCCTGGGGGGCGGCGGGCCGCACGGCGTCGCCAAAGCCCTGTGGGAGGTTCTCGACCGCGCCCGCGCCGACCTGGCCGACAACGAGCGGGCCGAGGTGGCGCGTCACGCGCGGCTGTTGGTCGAGCGATCCGGTCTGGGCCTGCCGGAGTTCGCCTCGCGCATCGGAACGACCACCGACGAATTGTCCGCCCACCTCGACGGCCGAACCACCCCGACGGCGGCAATGATGCTTCGGATGCGCCGGCTGTCGGACCGTTTCGTCAAGACGAATTCCGAGCGGTCTACCGAACTCAGCGGGAATTGATCGGCAGCACCCCGGACACCAGCCAGCCGCTGCTGCGCTTGGTCAGCACCACCCGCAGCGCGGGTGCCGTCCGACTGGTCGGCTGGCCGGGCGAGGTCTGGGTGACCCGCAGGATCACCACCACGCTCGCCTCCGACGGGCCGAGGGCCTCCACGCCGGCCGAGAGGGTGGCGGCCTCGGCGGTGACGTTGCGCTCGGCGAGTTCGGCACCGTTCTTTTTGTATTGCTCGCGGAACCCGTCGACTTGCTCGGGCACCAACCTCGCGGTGGTCGTGTCGATGGAGTTGGTGGTGGCGTGCGGGGTGAACGACGCCATCGCCTCCGCGACCCCGGTGGCCACCTGCACCACCTCGCGGGAGTCCCGGGTGAAGTCGCGGTCGGGCCGCGTCCAGTGCAGGTAGCCGGTCAGCACCGCCGCCGACAGGGCGGACGCGCACAGCAGGGCGATCGCCAACCGCAGCCGGGGCGCGTCGTCGTCGGTTCCGACGCTGACCGAATCGCGGCGCAGCAGCCAGAAATCGACCGCCATCGCCTCGGCGATCAACAGGACCAGCACCGAGCAGACCGATACCCACCACAGCGGCCAGGCCAGCACCACGCCGATCGCGAGCAACGCCCCGATGGCACCCAGCGGGGCGACGACGTCGAAGGCGAGCAGCCGCAGGATGTTTCGCCTCTTCATGTGAGCGTCATTTCACCGAGCCCAGCCCGGCGATCATCAGCTTGCCCTCCACGTCGGACACGTCGAGCCGGAGGTTCCAATGCACCGTCATGGGCTTGGCGCCGGCGTTCTCGCTGACCGACGTCGCGACCACCAGCACCGAGTCCGTCCGGGTGGCGAACGGCGGCAGCTTGACGGCGACGACATCCGGCTTGTGCGCGTCGGCGGGTTCGGGGCTTGAGGCCGGTTCGTGCCGCACCGTCTCGATGGCCACGGCGTCGATGCGGCCCGTGCTCTTCGCCTGGAGTTTCTGCACCACCTCGCGGTAGGGCGCCATCGCCGCGCCGAAATCGGCGTTGAGTTCCCCGACCGTCCCGTCATGCAGCCGCTGCAGGCTGGCGTCGAGGTTCCCGCTGTTCATGTTGATCAGCACGTTCGTCCAGTCAGCGGCGGCCCCCATGACGCGACTCAGGTGATCGCGTTCGCCGGCGCTGTCGCGGTGGGTCGACCAGATCACCGCGCCGAACACCACGGCCGCCACCGACACCAGGCCGAGAAAGGCCGACACGACGCCGTAGCGGGAGAGCTTCGGGCCGGTCGCGTCGTCGTCCTGCACGGGCAGATCGTCGCACAGGGTGATGGAAGAATGGCAGGGTGACCGTAGAAGCCAGCCGCTCAGGCATCGACCTGAGCCACGTCGACGCCCACATCCGTCCCCAGGACGACCTGTTCGGACATGTCAACGGACGCTGGCTGGCCGACTACGCCATGCCGGCCGACCGGGCGACCGACGGCGCATTCCGGCACCTGTTCGACCGCGCCGAGGAGCAGGTGCGCGACCTGATCGTCGAGGCCAGCCGGCAGGGCGC
>Ga0164296_1001651_pt1 | contig 23170 bp, 20 predicted proteins | sample GEODES057metaG_FD_113533 | JGI IMG/M metagenome (GOLD analysis project Ga0164296, IMG submission 113533) | Dystrophic lake water microbial communities from Trout Bog Lake, Wisconsin, USA - GEODES057 metaG | ecosystem: Environmental > Aquatic > Freshwater > Lake | place: USA: Trout Bog Lake...
AATTCCGTTGAGTACAACATCGCAAGCAATGGCTGCAATCTCAGATGAGGCTTGTGGACCATCGATCACCACAATCTCGCCTGCGATAGACCTGGCGTACTCTCCCCCGCTACTTACTCCAACGACAGGAACAGAGAATTTACGAGCTTGCTCCATCAAGAGATCTACATTCGCACCGCCAGCAGTCAATCCGACTACACGGAAACGATCTGGGTTAGCTGCAATTACTTCCAGCGCTTGCACACCAATAGAACCGGTAGATCCGAGGATCACAACTTCTTTGGTTGCTAGGTTGTTGCTCATAGCTACTTGTTGAGTTCCGCCGCTGCTAACTGACCGCACGCGCCATCAATTTCGCGGCCACGAGTATCGCGAACAGTTACAGGTACGCCATAACTTTCAAGCGTCGAGACAAAGGTTGCTTCATCGCTCGGACGCGAGGCGGTCCACTTGGAACCCGGGGTTGGATTGAGTGGAATTAAATTCACGTGAGCATTGCGATTTTTAAGCAACCGACCGAGCAGATCCGCGCGCCATGCTTGGTCATTGATATCGCGAATCAGCGCATACTCAATGGAGTAACGGCGGCCAGTTTTGTTGGCATAGTTATCGGCGGCCGTAAGAACTTCCTTCACTTTCCAGCGAGAGTTAATTGGGACCAATGAATCACGGAGCTCGTCATCTGGGGTGTGCAACGAAACAGCGAGAGTCACCGGAATATCTTCGGTCATCAATTTCTCGATGCCATTGACGAGACCAACGGTTGAAACCGTGACCGAGCGCGCACCGATTCCAAGGCCATCGGGTTGTGGCGCGGTGATGTTACGAACCGCACGGATAACCGCGTTGTAGTTTGCGAGGGGTTCGCCCATTCCCATAAATACGACGTTCGACAATCGAGTGGGACCACCAGGAAGTTGGCCAGAGTCGCAGACGCGAGCAGCCGCAACAACTTGTGCAGTGATTTCACCGGCAGTGAGATTGCGGGTCAACCCACCTTGACCGGTAGCGCAGAATGGGCAGTTCATGCCGCATCCAGCTTGGGAGGAGATACAGACCGTAGTGCGATCGCTGTAGCGCATCAAAACACTTTCAACCAAAACTCCGTCGTGTAGGCGCCACAAATCTTTACGTGTTGTACCGCCATCGCATTCGATAGTACGAACCAAGGTGATGAGTTTTGGTGTGAACTTTTCGGCCAAGAGCGCGCGCATCTCTTTCGGGATGTCGCTCCAGCTTTCGGTTTCGTCGTTGTGATGAGTAAAGAAATGAGTTGCTACTTGGTTGGCGCGAAATGCTGGGATGCCTACTTCTAGCGCGAGTGCTTTGCGGCCAGCAGGATCAAGGTCGGCAAAGTGGCGCGGTGGCTTAACTTTCTGCTTGGGTTCATCAAAGACGAGCTTAAGCTCTTTAGGGGTCGACGCAGAAGAATCTGGTGAAGCGCTATTTTCGTTGCTCATATCAGCTCTCTAGGTGTCGTAGTCGTTTAATAATTACAGTTTGAAGTGCTTGATTAGTTCAAAGACGAACCAGACCGAAGGCGCCGTAAAGAGCAGTGAGTCCACTCGATCCAGAACGCCACCATGCCCAGGCAGGATGGTTCCCATATCTTTGAGTTTGAGATCGCGCTTGACCGCGGATTCGATCAGATCGCCACACGTAGCAGTCACTACGGCGAGCAAGCCAAGCAATGCGCCGAGCCACCAGTGATCGTGGAGCGCGAAATGAAATACGAGTGATGCGCCAAGAGTTGTTGCAACAATTGCGCCAATCAAACCTTCCCAGGTCTTCTTTGGCGAAATGTGTGGCGCAAGATGATGCTTTCCAAAGAGTAAACCGGAGAAGTAGGCAAAGGTGTCGTTGCAGCTGACGAGAACAACGAGCGTGAATATCTTGCCAATTGGGTTTGAATCGTGCGCAAGCAGCAAGACAAAGCCAGCGAGAAAAGGAATGTAGAAGAGGGCAAAGACTGCCGCGGTAGAGCGCTTCACAAATTCCACCGGGGATTTAAAGAGCAAGAAGACCATGACGTTGGGAATTGCAACGGCGAGTGCAACGGCAAGGCCAGAGACTTTTCCGTACCAGGTAGCGCCAAGTAGCCCAGCGCTAGCAAGGTAAAGCGGCCAGAGTGGCAGTTCGATTCCACCGAAGGTGTACGCACGAACCATCTCGTTGATTGCAAAAAGAATCGCAATGGAAACGAGTGCTGCAAAGAGAACGGGTGCGATCTTGAGTGAACCAAAGACGACAGCCAGGATTGCTAGTGAGACGCCAATTGAGGGCAGGAGTTTGCGCCCTGCGCGTTCATTAATTGCGTCGTTAAGCGAATGCAGATCTTCCATGGCGGGCGCCTTCTAGGAGGTTTAGACCTCGAGAAGTTCGGCCTCTTTATGCTTCAAGAGTTCATCAATTTTCGCGACTTGGTCAGCGGTCTGCTTCTCAAGTTCTTTTTCGGCGCGGGCAACATCGTCTTTGCCGACCTCGCCATCCTTCTCCATCTTCGCCATTGCGTCCATGGCAGCGCGACGGATATTGCGGATTGCAATACGAGAATCTTCGGCCTTAGTGCGAGCTACCTTGATGAAATCTTTGCGACGCTCTTCGGTCAATTGTGGGAAGTTCACGCGGATGACTCCGCCGTCGTTGGCAGGGTTCACGCCAAGATCAGATTCGCGGATTGCTTTTTCGATGGAAGCAATTGCGCCTTTATCGAATGGTGAAACCAGAGCCATGCGAGCTTCTGGAACTTGAAAGGTAGCGAGCTGTCCGAGTGGGGTAAATGTGCCGTAGTAATCGACCATGATCTTTTGGAACATGGCAGGGTGGGCGCGGCCGGTACGGATGGCTGAGAAATCTTCCTTGGCTACCTCAACCGCCTTGCTCATCTTTTCGTTGGCATCGGCCAGAGTGGTGTTGAGATCAGACATTCGCGCTACTCCCCTAATTTGGTCTTGCTTGTCGTGCTGACGTAATAAAACTTAGGAGACAAGCGTACCAATTGCTTCGCCACGGACTGCGCGAGCGATATTTCCCTTATTTTTAAGATCAAATACGACGATTGGCAGGCCATTTTCGCGGCACAAGCTAAAGGCCGCAGCATCTGCGACCGCGAGTGACTTGGCTAGGACTTCATCAAAGCTGATCGAGTCATACTTGGTGGCGGTTGCATCCTTCTTAGGGTCGGCTGTGTAAACGCCATCGACACCGCTCTTTGCCAAGAGCAGGGCCTCGGCACCAACTTCGAGTGCGCGCTGCGCTGCAACGGTATCGGTGGTGAAGTACGGCATTCCGGCACCAGCACCGAAGATCACAACGCGACCTTTTTCTAAATGGCGAATAGCGCGAAGTGGAATGTATGGCTCGGCAACCTGACCCATGGTGATTGCGGTCTGAACTCGAGTAGGAACTCCAGCTTTTTCCAAGAAATCTTGTAGCGCTAAACAGTTCATCACAGTTCCGAGCATTCCCATGTAGTCGGCACGAGCGCGGTCCATACCAAGTTGTTGTAGTTCAGAGCCACGGAAATAGTTTCCGCCACCAACAACGATTGCTACTTGAGTGCCCGACTTAGTGACTTCTGCGATCTGTTCAGCAATATCATGAACAACTTCCGGATCTACGCCAATACCTTTGGCGCCACCGAATACTTCTCCAGAAAGTTTAAGGAGCACTCGTGTGTAACCTTTTCGGTTGCTCATGAGTGCTCCTTTTCTAGTACTTCAAACAGTACGTTCTGGTGTTGTGAGATAGGAGAAGATTACTGTCCTACTCGGAAGCGATGGAAGTTAGACACGGTGGTCTTAGCCTCATCGAGGATCTGCTTAACGGTCTTCTTGGCATCCTTAGCGAACGCCTGCTCGAGCAAGCTGACTTCCTTGACGAAACCTGTAACGCGGCCTTCGACAATCTTTGAGATTGACGCTTCTGGCTTGCCTTCGTTGCGGGCGGTCTCTTCTGCAATGCGGCGCTCTGCATCGATCGCTTCTGCAGGAACAGAATCGCGATCAACATATTGCGGAGCAAAAGCAGCGATGTGTTGAGCAACATCCTTACCGGCTTCAGGAGCATCGGCTGAGAGCTGAACAAGTACGCCAACTTGTGGCGGCAAATCTGGGTTGGTGCGGTGCAGGTAGAGCGCTACTGGTGAGCCCTCGAGTACTGCAATGCGGCGAAGTTCGATCTTCTCACCAAGGGTTGCGTTACCTTCATCGATGCGAGCCTGAACGGTCTGGCCTGATGGAAGGGTTGAAGCCAAGAAAGCATCGAGTGATGCGCTCTTCACTGCAGCAAGGTGATCAAGTAGCTCGTTAGCGAGCTCAATAAAGCGCTCACCCTTCGCTACGAAGTCGGTCTCGCAGTTGAGTTCAAGCATGACGCCGAGGTTGTTCTCGGCCTTTGCAAGAACAACACCATTTGAGGTGGTGCGGCCTTCGCGCTTGGTAACGCCCTTAAGACCCTTTACGCGGATGATGTCGACGGCCTTTTGGAAATCGCCATCTGCTTCATCAAGCGCCTTCTTGCAATCAAGCATGCCCGCAGCAGTTGCTTCGCGCAGCTTCTTTACATCTTCAGCTGAGTAGTTAGCCATTTAAATTTATTCTCCTAGTAATTTTACGAACGTATGGTTACGGAATTTTCGAAACTAGTTAGCTGAAACTTCGGTAGCAACTTCTGCAGCAGCGTTTGCATCTACAGCAGGAGCTGGAGTTGTAGCGTCGCCAAGAAGTTCCTTCTCGACATCGGCTACAGCGGCAGCTGCGGTTGAAGCAGCCTTATCTGCAACTGCAGCAGCGGCAGCTGAACGAGCAGCAAGGCCAGCAACAGCAGCATCAGCGATAACACGAGTCAAAAGTCCGATTGAACGAATTGCATCGTCGTTACCAGGAATCTTGTAATCGACTTCATCTGGATCGCAGTTTGTATCCAAGATTGCAACAACTGGAATACCGAGCTTGTGAGCTTCTTGAACAGCCAAGTGCTCCTTCTTGGTATCTACTACCCAGATTGCGCTAGGAAGCTTGGTCATGTTGCGAATACCTTCAAGGTTCTTGGTGAGCTTCTCGCGCTCACGACGGAGAACAAGGAGTTCCTTCTTGGTAAGAACCTGATCGTTCTTCTCTTCAAGGAGTTCGAGTTCCTTCAAGCGTTGAATACGCTTGTAAACAGTTGGGAAGTTGGTGAGCATGCCGCCGAGCCAACGCTCAGTGACGTATGGCATGCCAACGCGAGCAGCTTGCTCGATGATTGGCTGATGTGCCTGCTTCTTGGTACCAACGAAAAGAATGTGGCCGCCCTTAGCGACTGTGTCCTTCACGAAGTCATAAGCCTGGTCGATAAGACCAAGTGACTGTTGAATGTCGATGATGTAGATGCCGTTACGCTCAGCAAAAATAAAGCGCTTCATCTTTGGGTTCCAACGACGGGTCTGATGTCCGAAGTGGACGCCGCTGTCGAGGAGTTCTCGCATTGTTACAACTGCCATGGTGGCAATCTCCTTTATTGCGCGCATGCTCGCGCGCACTCGGTTGTCGAATCAACGATTTGTTAATTCCCTAGCATCCGAACACCGACTCGCTCGCTCTTTCGAGTGTCGCAAGACCGAATTGGTTACTTAGTTCGATGGCCCGAGGGTTTTCTAACTAAGTCAGATGCGTGAAGTCAGGACCCGATTTCTCAGGTGACCTGCTGGGGCTAATCCTACGGGAGGTTGGAGGGTGCAAAATCCAATCAGGCCCGAGGGTGGGCATCCTTATAGGCTCGTTCCAGCCGTTCAGGTGAGACGTGGGTGTAAATCTGGGTCGTGGCGAGCGAGGAATGGCCAAGAATCTCCTGGACCGTGCGTAGGTCCGCCCCGCCTTCTAGCAAATGCGTGGCCGCCGTGTGGCGTAGTCCGTGAGGGCCCATGGTGGATCCGACCGCCTGCATCGCTCCATAAACAACTTCCCGCACAGTGCGCTGATCAATCCGCTTGCCACGAGAGCCCAGAAAAATGGCCGAACCCGAGAGCTCATTCACTAATTGCGGCCTAGCTTCTGCCAAGTATCGCTCAAGTGCGCGAACCGCCGGCAGTCCGACCGGTACGACTCGCTCTTTGCTGCCTTTACCCAAAACTTGAAGAGTATTGCGAGATTGATCGAACGAGCGAAGATCAAGTCCGCATAATTCAGAAACTCGGATGCCGCTAGCGTACAAAATTTCAATCATCGCAAGGTCGCGAATCGTGAGCGGAGTTGGGTCTTCATCTGCCCGGCTTTGCATGCTGGCAATCACAATATCTGTGTCAGCGATATCGAGTACTTCTGGCAGAGTGCGATGTGGCTTGGGGATCGCAAGTTCGGCACCAAGATCACTTTTAATCCACCCTTGGCTTGCGGCCCAATAGGTGAAGGCGCGGATGGAAACAATTCTTCGTGCCATGGTGGCGCGCGAGGTTCCTCGGGCTTGTAGATCTGCGAGCCAGGAGCGAATATGAGAAAGTTCTAACTGCGAAAACTCTTCGATCTTAATTTTTTCAAGGTGAGCGAGAAAAGATTCTAAATCGCTGACATATCCTTTGATCGAATTATCGGCAAGGTTGCGCACCAACACTAAGTGTTCTTCGTACTGTGCAATCAGCTCTTTGCTCACGCTAAGAGAGTACTACTACTCCGTGGCTTTACGGCTTCACACCTTGGCGCATGAGGCCGAATGTCACTGCATCTTCCAGCGCCATTGCAGACGCAGCAATAACGTTCTCATGAACACCGAGCGTGTTCCATGAACCATCAGCGTCGCTTGTTTCAACAAGTACGCGAGTAACAGCACCAGTTCCTAAGCGCCCCTCAAGAATGCGAACTTTGTAATCAGTGAGTTCAAGCTTTGAAAGACCTGGATAGAACTTAGTAAGGCCAGAGCGAAGTGCGGTATCGATGGCGTTCACTGGGCCGTTACCGGTTCCGGTAGCAACGATTGTTTCTCCGTGCGAAACGATGGTGATCGTTGCGGTTGAAGTGACTCCGCCAGCAGAATCACCGTCGACCGTTGTCTGCCAATCTTTAATCGTGAAGTACTCGGCCTTCTTGCCGGAAAGTTCTTCGCGCAACAGAAGTTCAAAGGAGGCATCGGCTGCTTCGAAGGTGAAGCCGCGAGACTCAAGGTCTTTCACGCGATCAATCACGCGCGTGATCAGCTCTTTATCGCCGCCCAGATCAATTCCGAGTTCCTTCGACTTAAGTTCAATAGATGCGCGACCAGCCATCTCGGAGACCAACATGCGCATATCGTTACCGATGCTTGCTGGATCTTCGTGTTGGTACATCATTGGATCTACCTTAATAGCAGACGCATGCAGGCCAGCTTTGTGAGCAAATGCTGATACGCCGACATAAGGCTGACGAGCCGACGGAGCAACGTTTGTTACTTCGGCTACCGCATGAGAGATTCGGAATGATTCGCGCAGGGCTCCAGCAGGAAGCACTGGCTTCTTCATCTTGAGTTCTAGGTCGGCAATGATTGTTACCAAGTCTGCGTTGCCGGTGCGCTCTCCGTAACCGTTGAGAGTTCCCTGCACATGCGTTACACCTGCCGAAACAGCGGCGAGTGAGTTAGCGACTGCGCAACCGGTGTCGTTGTGGCAGTGAATTCCAAGACGAGCAGCAGATGCTCCGAGCACATCGGTGATGATGTCAGTAAGTTCAGTAGGAAGCATGCCGCCATTGGTGTCGCAGAGCGCCACTACATCCGCGCCGGCTTCGGCAGCAGTGCGGACAACTTCTAAAGCGTATGCACGATTTGAGCGATAGCCATCAAAGAAGTGTTCCGCATCAAGAAATACTCGCTGGCCACCATCGCGAAGAAACTTAATGGAACTGCGGATCATCTCGAGGTTCTCATCAAGAGATGTCTTGAGTGCAAGATCGACGTGTCGGTCATGGCTCTTTGCAACCAGGGTCACTGCCGCTGCTCGTGAATCCTGCAGCGCACGAAGTAGCGGATCATCCGCGGCTTTCACGCCTGGGCGACGAGTAGCACCGAAGGCCACAAAGGTGGCGTTCTTAAGATGCAGCTCTGTCTGAGCGCGCTTGAAAAATTCAGTGTCTTTCGGGTTCGCGCCAGGCCAACCACCCTCAATAAAACCAACTCCGAGTTCATCCAAGTAGCGAGCGATCGCCAACTTGTCGTGAACAGAGAGATTGAGACCTTCTTGCTGCGCACCATCGCGCAAGGTGGTGTCGTAGATATGAAAGGAGTCGTTAACCGACACGAACGTTCCAACCATGGTTATCTGCGACGGTTCCATGCTGAATGCCAAGCAAGGTCTCGCGAATCTGCATTGTGATTGGGCCAGGCTCACCGTTAGCGGTAGTCCAGGATCCGGCAGCTGATTTAGCAGCGCCAATTGGTGAAACTACGGCCGCGGTACCGCACGCAAAAATTTCGGTGATCTCACCTGAAGCAACGCCATCGCGCCAATCATCAACCGAAATCATTCCTTCTTCTACTTTGTAACCAAGGTCTGCTGCGACTGCGAGGATCGAATCGCGAGTAATTCCTGGAAGCAGTGTGCCAGTAAGTTGTGGTGTGAAAATTGTTGCGTTCTGGCCGGAACCTTTGACGAAGTAAAGATTCATGCCGCCCATCTCTTCTACCCAACGGCGCTCGGTCGCATCTAGCCAGACAACCTGATCGCACCCTTCGGCAGCTGCTTGCTTTTGAGCAAGGAGTGAACCCGCGTAATTTCCACCAGTCTTAGCAGCACCGGTACCACCAGGAGCAGCACGAACATACTCAGTCGAAATCCAGACAGTAACCGCCTTGCTTGGATTGAAATATGCAGAAGCTGGAGTGGTGATCACTAAGAAGGTTGCGTGGTTGGAAGGACGCACGCCTAAACCAATTTCGGTAGCGATCATAAATGGGCGAATGTAAAGCGACTCACCAATGTTATTCGGGACCCAGTTGATATCCTGCTTGACGAGTGCTTCAACTGCACCGACGAAATCGCTTACTGGAATCTCTGGAAGTGCCATACGACGAGCGCTTGAATTAAAGCGTTCGGCATTAGCTTCCGGACGGAACAAGCTGACTCCCCCATCAGGTTGGCGGTAAGCCTTCATTCCTTCGAAAATCTCTTGTCCGTAATGCAACACAGATGTCGCAGGATCTAGTGAGAGCGGGCCATACGCTTTGAGCTCGGCATCTCCCCAACCATCGTTCTCGCTCCACTCAGCAATCACCATGTTATCCGTGTAGTACTTACCGAAACCGCCAGCAGCAATCTTTGCTTCACGGTCTGCGTCAGTTGCTGGTGATTGATTGGGATTGAGAGTGATTTTCATTTAGATAGCTCCTGCCAAAGCGTTTCCGATTTCTACTGTGCTGCGCTTAGTGCTGCCACGCGCGATCAAATCTGCAGCAACCGCTGCTTCTACATCGGCAGCAGCTTGATGCTCACCCAAGTGAGCCAGCAACATTGCAACTGACATCACTGTTGCAGTTGGGTCTGCGAGCGACTTTCCTGCAATATCTGGCGCAGAACCGTGGACCGGCTCAAACATGGATGGGAACTTTCCGGTTGGATTGATATTTCCGGAAGCCGCCAAACCAATTCCGCCGCAGATTGCTGCTGCAATGTCGGTCAAGATATCGCCGAAGAGGTTGTCGGTGACGACAACATCAAAGCGCTCTGGATTAGTGACAAAGAACATCGATGCAGCATCAACGTGGAGATAATCGGTAGCAATATCCGGGAACTCTTTCGCTACTTCGTTGAAAGTACGTGTCCAAAGTCCACCGGCATGGGTCAATACATTGTTCTTGTGCACCAAGGTGAGCTTCTTGCGAGGGCGAGCAGATGCGCGAGCAAAGGCGTCACGAATCACGCGCTCAGCACCACGACGAGTATTGAGCGACTCTTCGGTGGCGATTTCGGCATCTGTTCCAAAAGCAAGATTTCCACCAGCACCTACATAAGGACCTTCGGTACCTTCGCGAACTACCACGAAATCAATCGGAGCAGTTGTCGCTAGCGGAGATTGCACTCCGGCATGGAGTTTTGCAGGGCGAAGATTGACGTATTGATCAAAAGCGAAGCGGAGCTTAAGGAGCAATCCGCGCTCGAGCACTCCACTTGGAACAGTTGGGTCGCCCACCGCTCCCAAGAGAATGACATCGCACTTTGCGATCTCTGCCATGGTCTCATCGCTCAACACTTCACCGGTCGTGTGCCAATGAGCAGCGCCCAGGTTGTAGTGAACCTTGTTGAAAGTGAGCTGATATTTCGCAGCTACTTTATCCAGGACCTTGAGGCCTTCGGCTACTACTTCTGGACCAATTCCATCGCCAGCAATTACTGTAACGTTAAAAGTTTTTGACATGAGTTACCCCACCAAAGTTACCGAACGCACAGAAATCGCGCCGGTCTCTTTCTCGACAGCCGAAACAATGTCGGAAGCGATCGCAGAGTCGACGGTGATAGCCATCAAGGCTTCTCCCCCAGCTGCACTACGAGCTACCTGCATGCCAGCAATATTGACACCAGATTTACCTAAGAGGTTACCGACGATGCCCACAATTCCTGGACGATCGGTGTAACGAAGAATGAGCAGATGTTCTGAAGGTGGCAGATCCAAATCAAAACCATCGATCTTGATGATCTTTTCAACCTTACGAATTCCCATGAGCGTGCCATCAACAACGACGCGCTTGCCATCGCTAAACGCGGCATGCAACGAGATCATGCTGCGATATTCCGGGCTTTCGGGATCGGTTGTCACCGATGAGGTGATGTTGCGATCTGCTGCCATTCCTGGAGCGTTGACGTAGGTGACTGATTCTGCGCCGATTGCAACGAGTGCGCCTTTAAGAACGCTCGTTGCGAGAACAGAACAATCATGCCCAGAGATATCACCGCGTACTTGGAGATCAAGTGAGGCAGGGAGTTCACCAGCAAGAATGGTGGCGATCTGCGCCATCTTTTCTACCAACGGCAAGCTTGGGCGAATATCTTCGTGGATAGCGCCACCCTTGACGTTAATCGCATCAGGAACAAGCTCGCCAGCAAGCGCTTTGCGGACAGAAACCGCTACAGCAATTCCGGCACGCTCTTGTGCTTCGTCGGTTGATGCACCTAAGTGAGGTGTAGCAACAACGTTATCGAGTGCGAAGAGTGGTGAATCAGTACATGGTTCGGTTGCAAAGACATCGAGTCCAGCTCCGCCAACGCGACCTTCCTTCAAAGCGTTGTACAACGCTTCTTCGTCAAGAACGCCACCACGAGCAGCGTTGATAATGCGTACTGAAGGCTTGACCTTTGTGAGCGCTTCTACGCCAATCAGGTTAGCTGTCTCTTTGGTCTTAGGTAAGTGGATGGTGATGAAATCACTGACGTGAAGAAGTTCATCAAGATCTACTAAGCGTACGCCGAGTTGAGCTGCGCGAGCAGGCTGTAAATATGGATCGTAAGCAACGACATCCATGCCGAAAGCTTGCATTCTGGCCGCAACCAACTGGCCGATCTTTCCAAAGCCAACGATTCCCAGAGTCTTCTCAAAGAGTTCGACTCCGGTGTACTTTGAACGAGCCCATTTGCCGGCGCGAAGCGCGGCGTTAGCGGGCGAGATAAAACGAGCCGATGCCATCAAGAGTGAGATAGCGAGTTCCGCGGCGCTCACAATGTTCGATGTTGGTGCATTAACAACCATGATGCCTGCGGCAGTTGCTGCGGGAATATCGACGTTATCAACGCCGACACCTGCGCGCGCAATTACTTTAAGACCCTTTGATGCAGCAATTGCTTCTGCATCCATTTTGGTTGCTGAGCGAATCAGAACCGCATCGACTCCTGCTGCAAGTGCAGCGAGAAGCTCATCGCGGTTTGCGCCATCGCAATTGCGCACTTCAAAGTCTGGGCCCAGCGCCTCAATGGTTGCCGGGCTTAACTCTTCTGCAATCAGAACAACAGGTTTAGCCACGTGCAGCTACACCTTCTTGGTAATCATCCTTGGTGTTGCCCTTGACCCATGACATCATCTTGCGAAGTTCACGGCCAACAGCCTCGATTGGGTGAGCTTCACCCTTTGCGCGAAGTGACTTGAACTCTGGTGCGCCAGCTTCTTGGTCATCGATAAAGCGCTTGGCGAAGGTGCCGTTCTGGATATCTCCAAGGACTGCCTTCATATTTGCCTTGACGCTTGGATCAATGACGCGTGGGCCAGAGATGTAATCGCCGTACTCAGCGGTGTCAGAGACTGACCAACGCTGCTTTGCGATTCCGCCTTCGTACATCAAGTCAACGATCAACTTAAGTTCGTGCAAGCACTCGAAGTAAGCAACTTCTGGTTGGTACCCAGCTTCAATGAGAGTTTCAAAACCATATTGAACGAGTTGTGATGCGCCACCGCAGAGGACTGCTTGCTCGCCGAATAGATCGGTCTCGCACTCTTCGGTGAAGGTGGTCAAGATACCGCCGGCGCGGAGTCCGCCGATTGCCTTTGCATAAGAGAGTGTGAGCGGCCAGGCGTTACCTGTTGCATCTTGCTCAACTGCAACAAGAACAGGAACACCGCGACCTGCTTGATATTCACGACGTACCAAGTGACCTGGGCCCTTAGGAGCGACCATCGCAACATCGATATTTGCTTCTGGCTTGATGTAACCGAAGCGAATGTTAAATCCGTGACCAAAGAAGAGCGCAGAACCTGGCTTGAGGTTTGGCTTGATTGAATCGTTGTAAATGTGACGTTGTACGTGATCTGGAGCGAGGAGCATGACTACATCTGCTTCCTTCACTGCATCTGCAACAGAGAGAACGCGCAGCCCTTCCGCTTCCGCCTTGGCGCGTGAGTTTGATCCTTCAGCGAGACCAACGCGAACATCAACACCACTATCGCGCAAGCTCAGCGCGTGGGCGTGACCCTGGGAGCCATAACCAATAACGGCAACCTTCTTGGATTGGATAATCGATAGATCTGCATCTTCATCGTGATACTTGGTTGCCACTTGGTTCTGCCTTTCGTTGGGTTTATTCGTGAGTACTGGAAATTCCTGGCTTCAATCCGCGCTCCATTGCGACAAGACCAGATTGAACCAATTCTTTGATGCCATACGGTTCGAGAACACGCAGGAGAGCCTGAATCTTCTCACTATTTCCGGTCGCTTCGATCGTGACGGCATCTTGGGCCACATCGACGACTTTTGCGCGGAAAAGTTGAACCGTTTCGAGTACCTGAGAGCGGGTCTCAGGTGAGGTAGTGACTTTGACGAGAAGAAGCTCGCGCTGCACCGAGGCGACTGGATCGAGTTCGATAATGCTGAGTACGTTGACCAGTTTGTCGAGCTGCTGCACCACTTGCTCAAGAGCGTGACCATCGACTTTGATCACGATAGTCATGCGAGAGATATCGGGATTCTCGGTTGGTCCTACCGCGAGCGATTCAATGTTGTACGCACGACGCGAGAAGAGTGAGGCAACGCGGGCCAAAACACCAGGACTGTTTTCAACTAATACCGAGAGCGTATGTGTAGTAGCCATTACAACTCCTGTGAATCCCAGATAGGCGCCATAGATTTTGCAACGAGGATGTCATCGTTCGATGTTCCCGCAGCAACCATTGGCCAAACCATGGCATCGCGGTGAACGCTGAAATCAACAATTACTGGGCGATCATTAATTGCCATAGCTTCGGCAATTACACGATCAACATCATCTTTAGATTCACAGCGCAATCCAACGCAGCCCATGGCATCCGCCAACTTCACGAAATCCGGAACGCGGTGCGAGTGCAGATCGGTATTTGAATAACGCTGGTTGTAGAACAAGGTCTGCCATTGGCGAACCATGCCGAGTGATTCATTGTTGATGATTGCAACTTTGATAGGAATATTGTTGAGCGCGCAGGTAACTAACTCTTGGTTTGTCATCTGGAAGCAACCATCGCCATCGATCGCCCAAACAACAGTGTCAGGTGCGCCGACCTTTGCACCCATTGCTGCAGGCACGGCATAACCCATTGTTCCCAAACCACCGGAGTTCAACCAGGTGCGAGGCTTTTCGTACTTAACAAATTGCGAAGCCCACATCTGATGTTGACCAACGCCAGCAACATAAATTGCATCAGGACCAGCGGCTGCACCGATTCGCTCAATCACATATTGCGGAGAGAGCGTGCCATCTTCAGGCTCGTCGTAACCCAGCGGGAACCGCTCGCGCCAGCTATTGCACTGCTTCCACCAGTCAGCGATATCGAGCTGCTTACCGCCAAGAGTGGTTTTAAGTTCTGGAATGAGGGCGTTAATCGTGTGCTTGAGATCGCCAACGAGCGCCACATCAACAACACGGTTCTTTCCGATTTCGGCTGGATCGATATCAGCATGAATGACTTTGGCGTGTGGAGCGAACGATGAGAGCTGCCCGGTAACGCGGTCATCAAAACGCGCACCGAGTGTGATCAAGAGATCGGATTGCTGAAGCGCAGTCACCGCAGCAACGGTGCCGTGCATGCCAGGCATACCTAAATGTTGCGCGTGGCTATCAGGGAATGATCCAAGCGCCATCAGCGTAGTAACAACAGGTGCGCCTACAAGTTCTGCAAGAGCAAGAAGTTCGGCAGATGCATTCGCCTTGATCACACCGCCGCCAACATAAAAGACTGGCTTCTTAGAACCCTTCATGAGAGCCGCAGCTTCTTTGACCGCTGCTGTGTGTGGATCGAGAACTGGCTTGTAACCAGCTAAGCCAAGATCACTTGGCCATTCAAAGGTTGTCTTTGCTTGCAACGCATCTTTCGCGATATCAACGAGTACCGCGCCTGGGCGACCGGTCCCAGCAATATGAAAAGCTTGTGCGATCGCACGCGGAATCTCTGCAGCATCGGTGACCAAGAAATTGTGTTTTGTTACTGGCATGGTGATGCCGCGAATATCTGCTTCTTGGAACGCATCGGTGCCGATTGCGCCGGATGACACCTGACCGGTGATAGCAACGATAGGGACTGAATCCATCTGTGCATCAGCAATTGGTGTAACAAGGTTTGTTGCACCAGGTCCAGAAGTTGCAATGCATACGCCAACGCGACCAGTTGCTTGTGCGTAACCAGTAGCTGCATGGCCTGCGCCTTGTTCGTGGCGGACCAAGATATGACGAATCTTTGAATCATAAATTGGGTCATAGGCCGGAAGAATTGCGCCACCAGGAAGACCGAACATGACATCGACGCCGACGTGCTCTAACGCTTTCACGAGCGCTTGGGCTCCGGTGATCTGCTCTGACATGTTCATCTCCCTTCGGCTCTGTGGTTACTTTTCCTGATTCAACACTGGTGAAATGAGAAACCCCTCAGTTTCCACTGAGGGGTAGCGCACCATCTAGATTGCTCTAGATCGCGCGCTCTCGAATCACCACTGATGATGTCATGGCTTAATTGTCCACCGCCAAGACAGAGGCGTCAACCCTAGAAGATGAGATCTCAAAATATGGACATCTCATCTCAAAACCAGACTAGGAGCAGACCGCGCCTTGTGAGGCCGAACCGACCACCTTTGCATACTTAGCGAGTACGCCACGCTTGAACTTATGAGGCAGCGGTGTCCACCCTTCGCGGCGCGCATCAAGTTCACTTGGATCAACCAAGAGATCAAGGGTCTGATTCTTAATATCAATACGGACCATGTCGCCATCCTTGATGAAGGCGATTGGGCCGCCATCGACTGCCTCTGGTGCAACGTGTCCCACGCAGAGACCAGTACTACCACCAGAGAAGCGACCATCGGTGAGAAGCAACGTGCTCTTGCCGAGTCCGGCGCCTTTGATGGCACCAGTGATCATGAGCATCTCGCGCATACCCGGTCCACCCTTTGGACCTTCATAACGAATAACAACTACATCGCCGGCTTTGATGGTGCCATCTTCAAGTGCTTGCATCGCCGATTGTTCACGTTCGAAAACACGAGCAGGTCCTTCAAAGAAATCAACACCGACACCAGCGGTCTTGCAGACAGCGCCTTCGGGTGCGAGTGAGCCATGCAAAATTGTGATTCCGCCGCCAGCTGAAAGCGGATCTTGAATTGAGTGAAGCACATCGCCATCTGGATCCAGTGGTGTGATGTCCGCCAAATTCTCGGCCATGGTTTTACCGGTGACAGTAAGGCAATCGCCATGCAAGAAACCGGCGTCGAGAAGTGCGCGCAAGACAACTGGAATTCCGCCGACGCGATCGATATCGGTCATGACATATTTACCAAATGGCTTGAGGTCACCAAGAAGAGGTGTGCGCTCACTGATGCGCTGGAAATCAGCAAGAGTGAGATCGACTTCAGCTTCATTCGCGATTGCAAGCAAGTGCAGTACCGCGTTGGTTGAACCACCGAGTGCCATCACGACTGTGATTGCATTTTCAAATGCCTTCTTGGTCAAGATGTCGCGAGTGGTGATTCCTTGACGAATAAGTTCAACGACAGCTGCGCCAGCTTTAACTGCGTAATCATCGCGACGACGATCGACTGCAGCTGGAGAAGCAGAACCTGGAAGTGAGAGACCAATCGCTTCACCCACCGCTGCCATGGTGTTTGCGGTGTACATACCGCCGCAGGCACCTTCACCTGGACAGATAGCGCGCTCGATCTGATCGACTCGTTCTTTGGTGATGAGTCCACGTGCACAAGCGCCGACAGCTTCGAAGGCATCGATGATGGTGACATCTTTGCCATCGACTTGGCCGGCCAAAGTTGAACCTGCATAAACAAATACGCTGGCAACATCAATACGCGCAGCAGCCATCATCATTCCTGGGAGTGACTTGTCGCAACCTGCGAAGGTGACCATGCCATCAAGGCGTTCGGCCTGCATCACGGTTTCGACTGAGTCGGCAATAACTTCGCGCGAGACGAGCGAGAAGTGCATGCCTTCGTGGCCCATCGAAATTCCGTCAGATACCGAAATAGTTCCAAACTGCATCGGGAAGCCACCGGCTTCAATCACGCCTTTGCGAGATGCCTTAGCGAGTCGGTCGAGTGAGAGGTTGCATGGAGTAATTTCATTCCACGAGGAAGCGATACCAATCTGTGGCTTAACGAAGTCTTCATCCTTCATGCCAACAGCGCGCAACATGCCGCGGGCTGGAGCGCGTTCAAGTCCATCGGTTACTAGACCGGAACGAGGCTTCATCTTGTTCACTGGATTCTTTTCATCGCTCATGATTGCTTCGCCTTACTTTAGTTGTGGCCTAGATGTTTAAGAAGAAGTTCACGTACCTTTGCAGCATCTGCTTGTCCGCCAGTCGCCTTCATAACAGCACCAATCAATGCACCCGCTGCCGGCAGGTTGCCACCGCGAACGCGCTCTGCGGTATCTGGTTGGGCAGCGATCGCAGCTTCAATCGCAGTCATGAGTGCGCCATCATCGGAGACAACTTTGAGTCCGCGCTTATCGATTACCTCGCGCGGGCTACCTTCACCGCTGATCACACCTTCGACTACTTGGCGCGCTAACTTGTCGGTGAGTTCACCGGCTTCAATCAGCGTAATCACTTCAGCTACCTGAGCTGGAGTGATCAAATCTGTTGGAGCTACTTCACGTTCATTCGCAAGACGCGAAACTTCCCCGAGCCACCAAGAGCGCGCACGAGTTGGTTCAGCGCCTAGTTCAATGGTCTGCTCTACGACATCGAGAAGCTCGGCGTTGACCATAGCTTCCATCTCTTTGGCAGGAACGTTCCATGCTTCTTGCAACCGCTTGCGGCGGGCAGATGGTTTCTCTGGCAACGTTGCGCGCAGCTCTTCAATCCATTCAGCTGCTGGAGCAACTGGAACTAGATCTGGCTCTGGGAAGTAACGGTAATCCTCGGCCTGTTCCTTAGAACGACCAGAACGAGTTTGACCGCTCTCCTCTTGGAAGTGGCGGGTCTCTTGAATGATTCGCTCGCCGGCTTCTAGTCGATTGGATTGGCGAACAACTTCTCCGATAACCGCGCGCTCCACCGAGCGAAGCGAGTTCACGTTCTTGGTCTCTGAGCGAGTGCCGAGCGTGCCGCTGCCGATGGGAGCGAGTGACAAGTTCACGTCGCAACGCATCGAGCCTTGCTCCATCTTCACATCTGAAACACCGAGTGAGCGAAGAATGTCGCGCAACTCAGTGACGTATGCGCGAGCAACTTGCGGTGCATACTTTCCGGTGCCTGCAACAATCTTGGTAACAATTTCAACGAGTGGAATGCCGGCGCGGTTGTAATCAAGGAGCGAGTAGTCAGCACCATGGATACGACCAGTCGCGCCACCGACGTGCAGTGACTTTCCAGTGTCTTCTTCCATGTGGACGCGCTCAATTTCAACACGGAATGGCTGAGGGCCTTCATCGGTATCGATGACGACATCAAGATAGCCGTTGACGCAGATTGGCTCGTCGTACTGAGAGGTCTGGAAGTTCTTCGGCATATCTGGGTAGAAATAGTTCTTGCGAGCAAAGCGACTAAATGGTGCGATCGAACAGTTGAGCGCAAGGCCAATGAGGATCGTGCTTTCGATTGCCTTTGCATTCACAACTGGTAGCGCGCCAGGTAAACCTAGGCATACTGGGCAGGTTTGAGTGTTAGGGGCGGCACCAAATTCAGTTGCGCATCCGCAGAACATCTTTGATTTGGTGTTGAGTTCTACGTGAACTTCCAGACCAAGAGTTGGTTCGTATTTAGCAACTGCGTCGTCATAGGTAAGAGCCACGTTAGTTACCTCCTAGCGCTGGAGCTTGGGAGAGCAAGGTCTTGCCCCATTTGGAGACAAGAGCCGCTTCGAGGGTTCCGCCAACTTGATACATCAAATCATCGCGCATTCCTGGTGACATGATTTGGAATCCAACTGGCAAGCCATCTTCTGGTGCAAGACCGGCAGGCAGTGACATGCCACCGATACCAGCAAGGTTTACTGGAATGGTTGCAATGTCGTTGAGATACATTGCGAGCGGATCATCGACATTCTCCCCCAACTTAAATGCAGTTGTTGGGCAGGTAGGTGATACCAAGACATCTACTTCAGCGAAGGCCTTATCGAAATCGCGCTTTACCAGGGTGCGGACTTTCTGGGCTGAACCGTAATACGCATCGTAATAACCAGATGAGAGCGCGTAGGTTCCCAAAATAATTCTGCGCTTTACTTCTGGACCGAAACCTTCGTGGCGGGTTAAGTTCATTACTGCTTCTGCGCTGCGAGAACCATCATCGCCAACGCGCAAGCCATAACGCATTGAGTCAAAGCGAGCCAAGTTAGATGAGGCTTCACTTGGTGCGATCAAGTAATAAGCAGCAAGTCCGTAATCAAAGTTCGGGCATGAAACTTCAACGATAGTTGCGCCAGCTTTTACTAATTCTTCAAGCGCTTCTTCAAAGCGTTGGCGAACACCGGCTTGGAAACCATCGCCTAGCAACTCTTTGACGACGCCAATCTTGAGGCCTTTGACATCGAGCTTCTTCGCAGCTTCTACAACGCGAGGAACTGGTGCATTGATCGATGTGGAATCCATTGGGTCATATCCCGCGATTGCTTCGTGCAACAACGCAGTATCTAAGACTGTTCGCGCACACGGACCTGCTTGATCCAAGCTAGATGAGAATGCGATCAGGCCATAACGTGAAACTCCGCCATAGGTTGGCTTCACGCCAACAGTTCCGGTGACCGCTGCAGGTTGGCGAATTGATCCACCAGTATCGGTACCGATGGCAAGTGGAGCTTCGAAGGCAGCGAGCGCAGCAGCAGAGCCACCACCCGAACCGCCAGGGATGCGAGTGAGATCCCATGGGTTATGGGTATTACCGTAAGCAGAGTTTTCAGTGGACGAACCCATCGCAAACTCGTCCATATTGGTTTTACCAAGAATGATGATGCCAGCTTCTTTGAGCTTAGCAACGACGGTTGCGTCATAAGGTGGGCGCCAGTTTTCCAACATCTTTGAACCAGCAGTTGTAGGAACGCCTTCTTGCGCAAGCACATCCTTGAGCGCGAGTGGAACTCCGGCGAGTGGTGCCAGCTTCTTTCCAGCTGCGCGTTCGGCATCGACGTGGGCTGCTTGAGCAAGCGCGCCCTCTTGATCGAGGTGCAGGAAGGAGTGAACCGCTGGCTCGACAGCTGCAATGCGTTCAAAGTGAGCATTGGTGAGTTCGACTGAGGTGGTGACACCTGTAGCAAGCGCTGCTGACATATCGGCAGCGGTGGAATAGATAGAGATCTCAGACATGACTCACTCCTCGCCCAAGATTTGTGGAACTTTAAAGCGCTCTTCATCTTTCGCTGGAGCACCAGAGAGCGCCTGCGCATTTGTCAGGCTAGGTCGCACGACATCCTCGCGGAAAACATTGTTCACTGGGAAGGGATGCGACGTTGGCGGAATATCCCCTGCTGCAGCTTCCTGGACTCTTGCGACAGCGCCAAGAATGACGCCAAGTTCGCTAACGAGATGGTCGAGTTCGCTCTCATTCATATCGATACGAGCGAGCTTGGCCAAGTGGGCAACATCTTCACGTGAAATAGCAGCCATGAGAGAACCTTATCCTGATTAGAGAAGTACGAGATCGTCCCGATGCACGAGCTCTCGCTCATACTCCGGACCAAGCGCCTGACCCAACTCCTTGGTGGTGCGACCAAGTAGCGCTGGAATTTCGGCTGAATCGAATGCCACAAGTCCGCGAGCAATTACCTCGCCCTTTGGCGAGAGCAGCTCGACGGTATCACCGGCGATGAAGTCACCTACGACTTCGGTCACTCCAATAGGTAGCAGCGAGGTACCGCGCTCTCGAATCGCAGTAGTGGCACCGGCATCCAAGATCAGCTTGCCATGTGGTGTTGCGGCGTGGGCCAGCCAGAGCAAGCGTGAGGGCTTATGTTCTTTCACCGGATAAAAAATGGTTCCGATATCACTGCCAGTAAATGCATCGAGCAATTGATCAAGAGTTGTCAGCAACATCGCCACACCTGCGCTGGTAGCAATCTTTGCTGCTTCGATCTTGGTGACCATGCCGCCGCTACCGACACCAGAAGAACCGACTCCACCAATTTCAATATCGCCTAAGCGATGAGCATCGGCGACCTCGGAAATTCGCTTTGCACCTGTGTGCGATGGTGGGGCGTCATACAAGCCGTCAACATCGGTAACAAGAACCAAGATATCTGCACCGATGAGATGTGAGATAAGCGCCGCGATTCGATCGTTATCTCCAAAACGAATCTCCTGCACGCCGACAGTGTCATTTTCGTTGATGATTGGCACGACGCCCATAGCCAGCAACTTGAGCAACGTCCGCTGCGCGTTTTGGTAATGAGAGCGGCGAACAACATCATCGATTGTCAGCAATACTTGAGAAGAGATCAGCGCGTGCTTTGAAAACTCGGCGTTGTATGCCGCAATCAAAATTCCTTGGCCAACCGAAGCACATGCTTGTTGAGTGGCTAGATCTTTTGGTCGCGCCGTAAGTCCAAGGACTGAAAGGCTGGCAGCGATCGCACCTGAGGAGACCAAGACAACTTCTTTTCCTTGGGTACGCAGGTTGGCGATTATCGCAACAAGTCTGGCAATTGCTTCTGGATTAAGACTTTCACCAGCAGAACCAGTTAGAGTGGATGAACCAACTTTAATAACAACGCGCTTAGCGTCTGCAATCAGGGAGCGATCCATTATTCGCCTTCGATTCTCGGATCTCTTGGGTTAGCAGCGTTGTATTCCCATTGGCGTGAAATCTCATCTTCGCTGAGTTCGTCAACATCATCTTCCATGAAGCGACCAGCCCATGGCGATTCGATACGGCGATCACTACCGCGCGGTCCAGCAAGGAGTTCGGCGCCAGCTTCAATCGAAGGTTCCCAATCGAAGATCACCGCAGCATCACCCAAACCGATGCGCACTTCTGAACCAGGCTTTGCGCCTAGCTTGAATAGTTCTTTTTCAACACCGAGTGCAGCCAAGCGATCGGCGAGATAACCAACGGCTTCGGCGTTGCCGAAATCGGTTTGGCGAACAAAGCGCTCTGGCTTATCCCCAGTAATTGTGAAGGAGCGATCCTCGTTAGCAACCACTTTAAAACCATTGTCGTTCACCGCGACTGGGCGAAGAACGATACGAGTCTTTACTTCTTTGGCCTTAAGGCGACGCGCCTCTTGAATAATGCGAGCCATGGCATAAGTAAGTTCTTGCAAGCCGATATGCGCAGCTGCAGAAATCTGATAAACCTCATAGCCCTTTTCTTCAAAGTGGGACTGGACCATATCGGCCATCGCCTTGCCATCAGGTAGATCTACCTTGTTGAGTGCGATGATGCGAGGGCGCTCCGACAACCCACCGTAATGCGAAAGTTCTTGTTCGATGATCTCGAAATCTTTGATTGGGTCGCGATCAGTTTCTAGCGTTCCGCAATCGAGAACGTGTACGAGTGCTGCGCAGCGCTCGACGTGACGCAAGAATTCGAGTCCAAGGCCCTTGCCTTCTGAGGCACCTGGAATCAATCCTGGAACATCGGCAACGGTGAATCGAGTATCGCCAGCTTGCACAACGCCCAAGTTTGGAGCCAGTGTTGTAAATGGATAGTCAGCGATCTTTGGACGAGCAGCTGAGATAGATGCGATCAGCGATGACTTTCCTGCGCTAGGAAAACCAATCAAACCGATATCTGCAACGGATTTGAGTTCAAGAATAAGAGTGCGCTCTTCGCCGGCTTCACCTTTCAGCGCAAAGCCCGGTGCGCGACGTTTGCGTGATGCCAGCGCCGCGTTACCAAGACCGCCACGGCCGCCTTGGGCAGCGATGAAACGAGTACCAGCACCAACTAAGTCAGCCAAGACGTTACCGAAATAATCCTTCACAACAGTTCCATTAGGAACAGAGAGAACGAGGTCTGCGCCTTCGCCACCATTGCAATAGTCACCATAACCAGGGCGACCATTTGTTGCGCGACGATGTGGTGAATGGTGAAAATCAAGAAGAGTTGTCACGCCATCATCAACGACAAGAATGATGTCGCCACCGCGACCACCATTACCGCCATCGGGGCCACCGAGTGGAACAAACTTTTCACGGTGAATAGAGACGCAACCATCTCCACCGCTACCAGCCGAAGCATGAAGGGTGACGCGATCGACGAACGATGCCATCTCACTCCTCCTTCTCTTGCCGGTTATCTAACTTTTGTTTTAATACTCTGAAATGAAAAGCGGGCCCGCAGTA
>Ga0164296_1001653_pt1 | contig 23149 bp, 18 predicted proteins | sample GEODES057metaG_FD_113533 | JGI IMG/M metagenome (GOLD analysis project Ga0164296, IMG submission 113533) | Dystrophic lake water microbial communities from Trout Bog Lake, Wisconsin, USA - GEODES057 metaG | ecosystem: Environmental > Aquatic > Freshwater > Lake | place: USA: Trout Bog Lake...
ATCTCGCGTAATCCATCACAAATTCCTACAAGAACCGCGCCGTCGTTCCACATCGCTAAATCTGGGACATTCTCGATCATGACGGCTTTTGGTCGGAGATAGGAAGCGACTGCTAAAAAGTTCTGCCACTGCTCGGCGCGATGGTCTTCGGACTTTTCCAAAGACGTTTGCCGCATGAACTTCACACCATGTTTTCCTGCGCGAGAGAATGGCTGACATGGCGGGCCACCGGCCAAAAGATCCACTGAGTCGATGCCCCAGTAGTCCAAGTGGGCGATGAATGCCGACGGATCAGATAGGTCACCGTCGAAGAACATCCCCCCGATGTTGCCGCGATGGGACTCTCCGGCCGCGCGGTCGATATCAGCAGCGGCGATGACGCGAAATCCTGCGGCCTCCATACCGAGACTCAGCCCTCCTGCTCCGGAAAAGAGATCGATCGCCGTCGGACGGGGGTCCGAGTCAAGCCACTCCCGGATGGCGGCGGCGTCGAGTTCGTCCTTCGGCTGGTCGTGGTGCGGCGCGAGGCGTACGTACGGTCCGCGCTTGACCGTCACCTGCGGTCGTCGCTGTCGCTGCGGGCCTGCGGCGGGTTCGGGTGTTCGCGAAGCGACGTCCATCACCGCATCTGTATATCAATGCGGGCGGTCGGCGCCATGGTCACGCGCGGGGGGCTGGGACGTCAGGCATCGACCGTCTCCGGGCTCCAAGCAAAGCCACGCACGAGCGCCTCGTCGCGGATCTGCTTCGCGTGTGGCGTCTGCTTGGGCGACAGGACTTTCCCGCGGTTGAGCTGGACGCCGATCGAGTACGCGAACCGCCGCTGCCACGGCGTGAGGTTGTCTGTCTGCTTGGCCCAGTTGGCGACGGCGAGGTAGAAGTCGCCGCCGGGGGCCATGAGCTCGGCCGTGAGGGGGTCCTCCTCGGCCAGCGCGCCGTCCATGGTTGCGGTGTGGGCGGGCACGGAGCCTCGGCCGATCGGAACGAGAAACGGCTCGATGGCGTCGGGAGCGACCCACGGTACCGCCTTCATCCGTTCCCAGCATTCAGGTCGCTTCGCCCATTCGGTGACGTTCGTGGCGCCGCGATCGGAGGCCGTGATGACGGAGAATGCGATTCGAGCGAGGTCGGCGACCGCTGCCTCAATCTCTTTTGGAACTGACTGCTGCTCCCAGATCTTGCCGAGGTCGATGCGTTGCTGCGTCGCGTGGGAGAGCCGCGCTAGGGCGTAGGTCACGATGTTCCTGCGGTAGCCGCCGAACGCAAGTCCGGAGACGATGCGCTCCGTCCGCCGGAACAGGATCGCTTTGGCGACGGCGCGCTGGAAGTACCCGGCGTCCGGCGGCCGTCGGCTCGGTCTCGACGCGATGTTGACCATGAAGGCCGTGAAGTTCTTCTGCGCGCCTTTGCTGACTTCGTGCGGCAGCTGGTCCCACGTGTTCTCGAAGGTCGCGAGGTCGACTTTCGAGAAGCGTTGGGACGTCGGGTGCACCGCTTTGAACTGGCGCTGGCGGGCGGGCGTCGCCTCGCGGTTGAGGGCGTCCTGGTACTGACCCCTGGCGCGTTCGTAGAACCATTTGGTCTGCCTGGGGGTTGCTGCGGTCTGGGGAGCCCAGACAGACCGGGACAGGCTCTCAATGGCCACGTGGAACGGGTCGTTGCTCGACAGGTCGGCGAGCTGGACCTTGTTCTGGCTGTTGGCATACTCGGAAATGCGTGGAACGAGCTCCTCGAGCACGGGACCGTCGACGCAGGTGATCTTGGCCTGGACTCCGACCGACGACAGGTCGTACTTCAGCCGGCCGGCCCGGTGCACTGTCGCGGTCGTCTGGCCGCCGTTGACAATCTGAAGATCATGGATCCGGGTAATGGCGAGCGCGCCGTCCGGGCCCGCCGACGTGTCAACCGATGACGCGGTGGCGGAAATCCCGTTGTTGTACGCCAGGAACCGCGCGGGCTCGGTCCGGAGAGTGTCCCGCATTCCGCGGTTGACCTTGCCCGTAAACTGGAGGAAGGCGCGGACGTTCCGCTCGAGGAGGCGGGATCCGAACTCGTCGTAGATCGCGGCCAGCCACTCGCCGGGGATAATTGCGAGGTACGCGCTGTATTCGTCGATCAAAAGGTCGTCGACGATTGCAGGAAGGGGGCGTCCGAACCGTGCGATGAAGTCGATCTCAATCGGTTCCGCCCGGCCCCCGGACGAGTCTGCGCGCCAGATCCGCTCGATGTCCCAGACCGATGTCTGGTATTCGATCCCGTCGGTCGTCACCGGTTCGCTCCACTCGGTGCGGGCGAACCCGTCCGTGATCACGAACATGCGGACCCGGCGGATGTCGCCGGTGGACATCTCGATCTGGCGGACCATGTCCCAGGCATCGGAGGATTCTTCGAGGGCCGCGCCGTATCCGGGGGTTCTGCATCGCTCCCAGAAGGCCCGGGCTCGGCGTGCCGCACGATCGATTTGCGCCGACGGGACCCGGCTGGGCGGACTTCCCACGCAAATGCTTGTGACGAGATTCAGCGTGTCGTCATCATCGATGCCGAATCCGAAGACTTCGATTCCGCCACGTTGGGAGTCGTCGGCGTGAAAGCACTCGACCGCGTTCTCGAGGGCGCCGGCGTCGACAAGTGTCTCGATGGCCCTCCGCGTAAGCACCTCGGGGACCATCGCTTGGGCGCCGTCGATCTCCGCCTCGTATCGGAGGTCGGCCGCGAGGTCTTCAGCGAATCGCAGGATTGCAGAACGATCCATGGTCATCGTAGCCCCGCAATTGCCGCCGCCGCCGCGTCCCACGTCATCTCGAACGGGCGGCACAGATCTATGACGACTTTGTAGTGCACGTCGCCGACGCCGTCCGGAAGGTCGTCTTCAACAATCCGGGGGAAGCCGTCGGAAACGTGATACACGCTCTCATCCCGGACGACGTAGCCGGTCCGGGCATAGTGGGGGGCGTGGACGTCTGCGTATCCGGCGTCGAGGAGACGGTCTTCCAGCTCGTCGCGGACGTCCGCGCCGGCTGCGACGCGCCTGACCTGATCGACGATTTCCGGTAGGGACTGACCGGCGTGTTGTCGCACATCAAGGCTCAGGTGTGCGACGAGAAGCACCTCGATGCCCGCGTCGTCGAGCTGGCGCTCGGAGGAGATCGTCATCGTCTGGGGACGGTGCGTCGACGAGGTCTTTACCTCGATTGCACCTCCGCGGAGCTGAAAGTCGTGTCCCCCGGCCGGCCCCGTCCAACCCCTGACGGATGCTCCGGGTCCGAACGGTGGGGCTAACCTGTTAGAAAGCACGAACAGTTCACCGTAGAGGCCGCGCTGCCGCTCGTCACTGAGTCCTCCCGGGGCACGGGAGAGCAGGGTGATCCATCGCGCCACCCGACCGATCCAGCGTTCCACGGCCTCCCCGTCGTCAAGGGCCTGCTGCGTATGAAGCGCCACATCTGTCGCGACCGCGGTGAAGATCTCGGCGTCGGCGGCCCCGTCATCAGCAGACTGGAGCTCGAGTGTGACGCGCTCGGGGGCGGCGGCTTCCGACGACATCACGTGGCTCATTCCGCGCGTCGCCGGCAGCTCGATGTCAGGAGGAACCGCTGTGCTGACGACGGTAAGCCCGAGGCCGTACCGGTTGCCCGGCACGGTCAAGGTCGCGTAGACGTCCGGTTGACCGGGTGAGGTGATCCTCCGCCGCCCGCTGCTGGTGGCAGAGGGTGCCCCCGCGGCCAGCTCTGCCCATGCGTCGGCAAGATTCATTCGTCTGGCTCCGATACGACCTGATGCCAGTAGACGTTGTTGACGGTCCAGCGGACCGTGCGCCGGTTTTCCGTCCTCGGGAATGAAAGGGCCACACCGATGATCGGGACCGAGTTGTCGAAAGCATCCGGGGGTGCCGGTTCATTCGACAGCGCCGTGTCGACGGGATAGAGAATCAGGAGGCCGCGGCGCGGTGACCGGACGACGCGGGCACCGGTTCCGTCGGGATCCGTCGGAGCCTTTTGGTTCTTTCGCTTGAGCTGGCCCGTGGCGTAACGGTTCAGGGTGTCATCGAGGGCGCGCTGGCGCTGGTCGTGGTCGAGGTCGAGGAGCTCGTCGGTCGGGCTGATCACCGACTGGATCGAAAACGATCGGTTCTCGGGCCGCTGTGTTCGGGCCTTTCTCTCTACCAGGGTGACCTCGCGACCGGCGACTTTCCAAGGGCCCGTGTCGCCGCCCTTTTTGCCCGAAGGCATGGCGATTGACCACTCAACCAGGTTTCCGTCGTCGTTGCAGCGGCGGATGTACTGCGCGAGGAGGGGTCCGTTGATGCGGTGCGCGTGCTTCGAGAACGCGAAGTGTTCCAGGTACCCGGCGACTTCCTCGCCCGTCGCGAACTGCCAGAGCAGGGTCGCGGATCGATCTCCGGTGGAGTCCTTATACCGTCCGGCCTTCTCCTGTGATTCGAGGAACTCTTGGGTGAGCGCAATGTTCCGTTGCTGGTCAGCTACGCCGTAGCTGAACGACGTTGTCTGGGGATTTGTGCCGTCGAAAGACAGGTCAACCTGGCGCGCGTTCCGCATCTTTACGCGGGCAGTTACGAGCAGTCCCTCGGGATGACTGCGGACCCGCAGCCCGTAGTCGCGTGGGGTCTCGTTCGCGGCAGCCATCGCATCAAACTCGCGGTTCAGCTCCTCGTTGGCGGCAGTGATTTCCGTGTACCAGTCAATGAGCTCCCGAGTCGTGTAGAGCCGGCACACATCCAGGTAGCCGGGGCGGTACCCGAACCAGCGTCCCATTTGCAGAAGCGTGTCGTACATCTTCGAGGTTCTCAGGTAGTAGCTGACGGTGAGTCCCTCGAGCGTCAGCCCGCGGGAGAGCTTGTCGCCACCGATCACGATGACGCTGAGTCCAGTCTTTTCATGGTTCTTATAGATCAGTGCGTCCTGGGCCGCGCCGTTTACGGCGCGGACGGTGATTCGTTGTGCCGCGTCGGTGAGCTTCTCCTGAATCGCGCCCCAGCCGACCTCGGCACCTCGCGCGTCCGGCGGAATTGAACGCGCAGTGCCGACGAAGTCGCTTTCCCAGAGTTGTCGCAACTCGTCAATGAGTGATGACCCACTCCCGCCGTCTCCGTATCTGAGACGCGACTTGATGCGGTCAACCTCTTGTTCAACGAGCTCGAGAATCTGCTGCTGAACGGCGACAAACCGCGTGACATGAATCAGCATGCTGTTGAAGACCGCGGTTTGGCCGCGCGCTTGGCGGACTGCGCATGCCAGCAGGAACGAATGAATCGCCCGCTGAAGCGACTCGGGCACGCCTCTGACCCGCGCTGCCTTGGACTTGCCGCTGATGAAGCCGTCGTTGTCGGATACCTCCCGGACGATCGGCAGCGGGGGTGTCGGTTCGTCCTCTTCGGAGCTCTGAAGTCCGAACACCTGGGGCGCACCGATGTAGTTCGACGGGGGCGGAATCCGGACGATGAATGATTCGGGGAAGAGATCCCGACCGTATTCCGAATGGACTTCATCTTCGAAGATGAAGATGTTTGCGAAGGGCGTTGCCGTGTAGGCGACGTATGCGCTCTGTTCGAACGAATTCAGCAGTTCGCGGATCCGGCGGTTGATCGCTGTCGGATCGCTCTCCGAAATCAGGTTTCCCTCGTCGTTGGTCTCGCGCTCGACGTCCTTGGTGTTGACCGACGCGTTGTCGGCCTCATCGTCGATGACGAGCAGGGGTTGATTCTTGACGAGCTTGCGGCCCGTGTCCGGGTCGACAACGGCGTCGCGCGTCGTCCATTCGATCAGGTTCTTGAGAATGGTCGCGTGTTTCTTAACGACCAGAACGACGGGATCGGAGCCGATGAGCGGGGTAAGCTGCTGGGCGACTTTGCGGCTGAAATCACCATCCTCGGCACTCGTCGTGTAGCTGTGGGCCGGAATGGGGGAGGCAACACCGAGGCCGACCCCGGTCCTGTGGGACGCGCCGTCGACAGGCCTGAGACCGTGCTGGGTGTCCCAACCGAGGAAGCCCTCGTCGATCCTCTCCTGGGTCTGGCTCCGCAGGCTGTTGTGGACGCCGGCCAACACGACGATGAGGCGGTAGCCGGCGTCTGCCGCTTTGCAGATGAGCCCGGTGTAGTTGGCGGTCTTTCCCGACTGCACCTGACCGACGACCATACCGCGTCGGTCCCATGCCCCCTGCCTTCGCGGTGATTCCAGCTTGCCGAGTATGTCCTCGGTGATGACGTCGAGCTGGCGCAGTGAATTGATCGGAATCCGGCCGTTCATGTACCGGTAGTAGCGGTCCCAGAACCTCCACCTGATGTCGCTCCATTCGGCTTGGAGCCATACGACATGATCGCGGTTATCATCAAGCGAAGAGCCGTGCGTGGCCCACACATTGACGTTCTGCTCAACCGCCGCGCGAAGGGCATCGCGGTCGACGTCGGCGCCCATTCCTTTTTCCATCTTTTCAATAGCTTCAGTGGCACCGTCGATCGCGCGATTCAGCAGATCGGGCGTGACGACCGATTCTTGCGAGAGCAGGTGGAGCGCAATATTCAATGCTTTGGCCTGTAGCGAATCGTCACGCGTCATTCGAAGGTCCGATAGTCTGCTGCTGCGAGCGCTTCGGGATGGTCACTGAACGGCTCGCAGTTCGCGAGCGCGCTGATGGCGGCGCTGCGGTCAAAGCCCTTCGAGGTCAGGGCCGTGATAGCGAGCTCGAACATCTCCGTCAAATCAGCCTCGGCCCCCTCGTAGGGTGCACGGTCGCTGTCAGGGCGGTCCCGGGACTGCATCACGATCGTTGTCACCGGGATCGTCTCCTCAACCAGCCGCAGCAGTTGCTCGACTTGCGGCCTCGCATCAGCCGAGGCGTCGAGCGTCTCCACCACGATGGGGTGTTCGCGGTCGATTTGGTACGAAACCTGGCCCCTGTACACGCGTGATTTCCAGACGAATCTTGCCCCTGCACCGGCAGACCGCGCGAGCTGCTTCCCCCGGTATCGGTACACCTCAGCCGCGCGGGATCGAGTCGCTTTTGCGATTCTGCGGAGATCCTCCGTCAGCGCGCGGGGAACGTGAGCGGTCGACTTCTTTACGTCGATATGCCACTCATGATCCATCGTGTTGTCGAGATCGATGCTGATTCTCGCAAGCTTGAAGTGCTCCTCGGCTGACATCCCGAGGCCGAGCCACCCGCCGGCCACAAGCAGCCGATTCGCGCGGTAGATGTAGAAGCCTTGGTGAGGATTCCAGCCGCGTGGGCCGCCTGCACACTTGTGTGCATCCGGGTCAAGCTTGCTGTGATGGGGAAGCACGTAGGGTTGGACCAAGATTCGCCCCCCCGATACGTTCAGCGTTTCTGCCGGAAGTCGCTGTACTTGGGGATGCCCCGGCAGGAAAGGGTTCCACGGGGCGATCGGCTGGCCATTTATCGTCAACTCGACCCCTCCGCCCTCTAGGAATCTGTGGAACGTCATCGCGAGGTGCTCTTCGACGCGTTTCGTGTGGTCCAAAAAGTGTTCATGGGCGCGGGTGTCGTGGGGGTCGCTCGGGCCCGTAACACGATCGAGGTTCTCGAGGAGGACTGTCGTTCCATGCCCGTCAATTGCACGCCGCGCACACAGCTCACGTGCAAGCTGCGAGCCGTCCGTCAGGAGTGCCCAACGGCCCGTTGCCGCAACGTGATCAAGATCCCATCGCGCGGCCGCGTCCCTGTAGCCCGGTGTTCGCGATTCGACCGTCAGAACGCGTGCCTGGGAGAACGCCGCGGTCTTCATCCCCAGTCCAAAACGACCAAGATCTTCCGCTTCGCGGCTGTCGAGTGGGCTTTTGCTGCCCAAACGCATCGCTTGGATCAGGGCCGCTTCGTCCATACCGGCACCGTCGTCCATAACCGCGATCCACGACGCGCTGCCGTCCCAGCGCAGCTCAATATCAATGTGGGACGCGCGAGCACTGATTGAGTTATCGACGAGGTCGGCGATTGCGGAAGGAAGCGAATAGCCGAATGCCCGGAGACTCTCGATGAGTGCCGCAGGGTGCGGCGGCACCTCCACCGATTCAGTCCCGTTCATGTGATGAGGTTCGGTCAAATGGGGATTCTCGGAGTTGATGCAGGTTTCAAGAGGATTGCCTACGATGTGCGCCGTGACGATCAACTCGTTATGGAATTTTGGTCGGACAGGTGGGCGCCTGAATGACCCTAGAGATCTCGCCGACTATACGGTCTTTGCAAGTTTACGATACTCTATCAACGTCGGACACGGCGCTTAATTATTATGGGGTAGTCGTGGATACCGACCGGTTTAGAGTCTCTTAATGAGTGCCATTACGCCGATCTGCAAGGCACACCTCCTGCTCTCCCAAACCGATCACTGACGTAGATTCATCGCACATCTGTTCGTGGTGATCTCGTCGCTGTGCTTGCCGCAGAAAGCGACGATTTAGCGAACTAGAGAAATACCGTCGAGGTCATCGTTGGCGAATCGTCGCGTATGTGTGGGAGGGTACTGTCCCAACGGTGCACCGCATCGCAGCACGCGCATCCGGGAAGTCAAGACCTGGAATCAAGTTCCAAAACCTCCTGTTTGAGCGATACCGATTGCGGGTCTACGTGTATCTGAAAACGAAAAAAAACGCCGCCGGGCAACACCGAAAGCATGAAGTCATAGAACGGGTTGTGGACGCCATTCATTTTGACCTTAGGTGACCAAAGATACCCACCGGCCAGTTCTTGGGCATATATTTGATTCTGATTGGCCCACCAGTGGCGCAAGATGCCACCTAGCTTTCAAACCGGTAAGCGTGTACTTAATGCCTTGCGTCCGAGGTTATCGAACCCTATTAATTCAAGGAGTTGCATTCAGCCTTCACAGTCCCCGACTATCTGTTCAGGGGTGTAGAGAAGGGGCATCTCGTCGATCAGGATGTATTCACTCCACACGAACTATCTGCGGATAGCGCGCAAGGAGTCGCCTGATCACGGTCGCAGACGCTACCGACACCCCTGGGGTGTCGCCAGACGAGTTCTGGGGTGTCACCAGGGTGTCACCAGCACAGATTTGGGCCTATTTGGGCAGACCGCTGCGGTGAGGGGCTTTCAGTATGGAGGCATAAAAAAAGCCCTAATCAAGGGCTTTTTGACTACTTTTTAGAGAGCCGACGTGCGGACTTGAACCGCAGACCCCTTCATTACGAGTGAAGTGCTCTACCAACTGAGCTACGCCGGCAACACGAGCGACATGACACGCCTTCCGGTGATTCGGGGTGGGCGTTGCATGTGCGCGTCAGACCATTGTATCTATCCATGCATACCTCTGGTCGAGCCATGGAATCCTCATTCACTCAGTAGCCCTCATCCTGGGTATGGGAGGTGGACCCAGCCTCCCGATCGTTTGTGAGATCGGCGATCTGTTGCACCAACTGGTCGGTGGCAACACCTGGCATCTCAGACGGATGTAAATGGGGGAAACTGCGTGCTTTTGCCAGTGGATACGCGCACGTTGCAACGTACGTCGGCTCTGGGCATCAGTAAGATCCTTGACACGGGATCGACACCCACACAGCGGATGGCGACCAGCATCCCCCAAAATGGAGTGGTGTCTCGATGAGTAGTGGGCACGTACAGGATGCACCGTCAGCGGTGCAGGTTGCAACAATCGCGATCATTGGAATGGGATTCGCAGGCACCTGGCAGGAGATTGCCCTGATTGACGCCTCCAATCGTGACTTGTGCATCTACGAAATAGAGGCCCACGAGCATCGACGTCATGGGGGAATTGCGTTCGGGGAATGCAATGATCGCCATCAGGTGAATTTGCCACCGGAGCGTCAATTCGGGCTTGCCGAAGACTGGCATGACTACCTGAATTGGCTCAATTCGACCGACCGCAGCGTCTGGCCGGAGCCGTACCGCTCATCGGTTGGATCACGCTATTTCACCCCAGGCAGTGGTGAGTATCCCCGCATGCTGTTCCGCCTATACAGCACAGAGCGTCTGCGGCAGGCGAAAGAGCGGGCGGCATTGGCGGGGCGCAATATGGTCTACATCCCGATCGATGACGAGGCTGTCGCGGTTGATGAATCAGGTGCGCGGGCAGTGATCACCCTTGCCAGCGGCGCGACAATTGACGCCGACGCTTGGGTTGCCGCGACCGGTCATGGCGCACCGACGATTCCCGGATTCATGCAGGACGTTGCAGACAGCGAGCGGGTGGTGATGAACCCGTGGTCGAAGGAAGCGATGGGCAGGATGGCTGCGCGCGATCAGTCGGAGAGCATTTTCTACGTGGGCACGGGCATGACGACCTACGACCTGATCATCTTGAGCGAGGTGCAGGGGCACCGTGGTGAATGCGTGATGATGTCCCGTAATGGTGAGCTTCATCACGTCTACGAGGAAGGGTTCGTCTTCGAGGCCGCGACGTTGGATGCCCCGGAAGCGCTCGCGCATGCCACGACCGCTGATGAGCTGCTCCACGGCATCCCTGGAACCTGTATCGGGGCGATTGAGGAATATCAGCAGCTCACTGCGCCGCTCCATGAGGGCGGTCGCGCATTATTGAGTGAGCAGGTCCTCTCCGCATGGGAAAAATATATTCCCGTGCTGGTTGAGCGGCTGCCTCACGCCGAACTCGTCAACCTCTTCAAGCGCAAGACGGTCTTGAATACCCGTCGGATTGGTATCGCTCCTGAAGTTGGGAATGCATTGCAGCGGGCACGCGCACGTGGGCTTGCGACCTGGAAGGGATCGATCTACGGAATGCGCGAAGCCGATGATGGGATCTACATAGATCTCACCCACGAGGACGATCCGCAAGGGCGCCACGAAGAACGGTTTGATCGGGTCTACTGCGGCCTGGGTATGTCAAATGATTTCGGATGGATTTCTGAGCAAAATCCTTTTTGGGAAAATGTCATTCAGGCCAACCAGATGACGACTCCTCACCCCTTTGGTGGTGTGTACGCGGAGCCCGGTGGCAAGCTCCCTGGTGCACGGGCGGGCTATGCGACAGGAATGCCGCTCTCGGGCACTCGACTGCAAAAAGGATGGGCCCCGACAATTTCCGGTGTGGTCGTGAGCATCCGCGATGACCTGACCCAAATTGCCGATCGTATCCTCGCCGACCTCGAGGCGACGGGTTGAATCCCAAATGGATTATCCCGGCGTCATTTTTTGGGATCGTGCTGGGTTTGGTCGGGCTCGGTGATTGCTGGCGCGCCGCAGGCCACGCATGGGGGTTGCCCGATATCTACAGCGTGATTGTGATGTCAAGCGGTTTTGTCGTGTGGGCAATCTTGGCGGCGCTCTACATCGCAAAATGGATCTGGGCGACCGATGAGGCCCTGGCCGAATTGCGCCATCCGGTGCAGTCGTGTTTTATCGGGCTCACCGGCGTGGCAACGATGCTTGCAGCAATTGCAATTTACGACCGCTACGGCAATGGCCCGCACTGGCACGCGTTGGGAATCACCCTCTTTGTCATCGGTGCAGTGCTGCAGATCGGATATGGCATCTTGTTTACAAGTCGCCAGTGGACGGGCGATCGCGATCTTGGGGCAGTCTCTGCGGCGATCTATCTGCCAACGGTGGCGGGCAACTTTGTGGCTGCATTCGCCGCCGGCTTTTTCGGCTACCCGGGGCTTGGGAAAGTCTTCTTGGGTGTTGGTCTGTTCTCCTGGCTTGCGCTCGAATCAGTAATTACCAAGCGGTTGGGTTTTCACAATGCGATGGCAACGCCGCTGCGTCCGACCATGGGCATCATGCTGGCGCCGCCGGTCGTCGGGTGTATTGGGTATCTCTTTGTGACCGGCGGCCCTGCCGGGCCCCGACCAGATCTTTTCGCTCAAGCGCTGTTTGGGTATGGGTTGTTCGTGTTATTGGTCCTTGTCGCAATGTTTCCATGGATTGCCCAGCAGTCATTTTCTGCCTCATACTGGGCATTTAGTTTTGGAATCACGGCAGTGGCATTTGACGCCATCGTCTTTGTCATTCGTGGCCAGACGGGCTACATCAATGGTCTTGCGGTCTGCCTGTTTGTCTTCGCAAACATTGCGATCGGCATACTCGTTCTGGGGACCTTATGGCGTCTGGTGACCGGCGCGCTGGTGCCACCCCCACTCAACACCACGCCTGGGAGTGGTGCATAGCGGTCTCTGGCCTATGGGTGTCGAGTAACGGGTCCTCGTGATGGCGAGTGCGCCGTCGACGAATGTGCGGCGCGTGGTCTCGTCGTTGGCCTCTCGCGAGGTGATTGCTGCACTCTTACTGATTGCCGCCATGGTCATCACCTCACAGTTACTCGGCCGCAGTGAGGTGGTGTTCCCCGAATTCGCAGCGCTCTGTGTTGGCGTGTTGGTGTATGAAATCCCGCGTTGGCGCACGTCTGTGTGGCAGATTGCTGTGTTTCCGATCGCCGCCGCATGGATTGGCATTGGGCTGGTCGCAACCGGCCTTCCTGAGCCAGTGACGTGGCCAGTTGCACTGGCAATTGCCGTGGTTGGGCTCCGGCTCGGGAACTGCCATCTGGGGCCAACCATTTCTGCAATCGGCCTTCCTGTGCTGCTGCGTACCTCGTCAGTGGTCTATCCGCTCTCGGTGACCGTGTTTTGCGCGCTCCTGGCGTTGGTGTTTCTGGTCGGATATGCCGATCATTCGCGAGGTGCATACGGGCCGATGCTCACCCATCCTGCAATATCTGCGAGCGTTGCGTACTGGATCACCATCGGCGGAATCGCGCTGGTGGCAAATGCGTGCGGGCTGCGGTGGTTTGTCGTGCCGCCCGTCGCAGTTGCCTGTTTCGGGATCACCCAAACCGGAAGCCCGTATGGCCGGCGTCTCGGGGTCATGCTTGCGGCCGCGGTCATCGGCGGAAGTATCGTGCATGTGTTGGTGGGGAACATATTCATCGATGTGGCGATCGTGTCGGTCGCGGTGATCGCGGTGTCGCAGTGGTACTCGATGCCATTGCCACCTGCGAGTGCGCTTGCAGTGCTGCCCGTACTGGTCCCCGATGGAGAGCTCACAACATTTGCCGTCACATCAAGCATTGGCTGCATTTTGTGTATGACTGCGATGTGGTGGGGCGCACCTCAGATCGCATCAGCTATCGCTCGCTTCGTGCCCGCAGAACATTCCTCGGCCGAGCTCGCAGGCTCAGTTGGCCCGCTGAGCCGTCGACGCAGACGCACACCAGGTGCGTAACAGGCTGCGCAGGGCGCGCGTCGCGTCCTGCGCAGCCTGAACCCCGGTGGTTACTTCGGAGCGATGGCGAACACGTCGTGTTCGACGATCTGCACCGTTGCCGGGTAAATCGCCTCATGCCCGGGAGACATCTTTATGCTGCCGAGCACCGTTGTGACGCTGGTCAGGCCCTTCATGCCGTTCAGAAGATCTGAGGCGGTCGTACCTGATTGTGTGCGTGCCGCAGCTTGCAGCACCTGCACGCCGGCGTATGCCTGCGCGGCGAATGCGTCGGGCGTGTGATGAAAGCGCGCCGTGAAGGCAGAAATAAAGGCAGTGCTCGCGGCGTCGATGCGTGCCGGATTCCATGATGCGCTCACAATCAGCCCATTGGCCGCCGCTCCGGATGCCGTGACGACTGAGAGCGTGTTGTAGCCATTGCCGCCGACCTTGACACCGGTAAAGCCCTTTGCGGCAACAAGGAGATTGGTGGCATCGGCGCCGCGCGCGGCGAAAAAGAGTGCATCGGGGTGCGTGCCGGCTGCTTTTGCGACCGCTGCCGTGACGTCCGTCGTGCCCGTCGGCACGGTGACGGTTGTCGTGATCTGGACACCGTTTGCTGCTGCCGCTGCGGCGAAGCTGCGGGCTGCACCTTCGGAGTATGCATCGCCGGTGACCGAGACGATCGCCGCCGTCGTGATCTTGTGATGCGCGGTGGCGTAGGCAACCGATGCCGCCACCATGCGGTCCTCAGAGAGGCAAATCCGCCACACCGTTTGGCCCGCGGATGCAAGGTTCAATGTGGTGTTGGTGACCGCCATGATGGGGACCCCAGCGGCACTGCCGACTGGATCGGCAGCCGCAGCAACACCTGAGAGCGTCGGGCCCAGCACCGCCGCGACAGGAACGCCGACCAGGTCCTGCATCGCGGTCGTCCCAATCGCATTTTGGGAGGTGTCGTCGCGTGAGACCAACGTGATCGGTCCGCCGTTGGCAGAAGTCGCCTGGCTTGCCGCAAGCTGCTCGCCCTCAAGCTGCGATGTGCCATAGGCAGATCCGCTTCCGGTCAGCGATGCGATCGATCCAATTTGGACAGGCGGGTGCGTCGAGGAGGTCGATGATGAGGAGCCGCACCCAGCGACCCCAACGGGGATGACCACCCCGAGAGCAACGACTGCAACCAAACGAGTCTTCACGCGCATCCTGATAGGTCCCCTTGTGTGGTGAACGTCGTCCGGGCAGCGTACCGACACCGACATCCCGTGTCACGCAGGTGCTGGTGTCTCGCCGTGGTGGGGAAGTTGCAGCACCATCAGTGTTCCTGGGCCTTCGTGGGGTGCAATTGTGATGGTCCCGTGGTGCGCCGCAGCCACCTGGGCGACGATCGCAAGTCCCAAACCCGATCCCGGAAGGGCCCGTGCCTCGGCGCCGCGCCAAAATCGCGCAAAGACTTGCTCCTGGTCATCGACGGGGATCCCGGCACCAAAATCGCGCACGCGCACCGCACCGCCTGCGACTGCGACCTCGACAGTGCCACCGCCGTGCTTGATGGCATTATCGATCAGGTTTGCGACCGCGCGCGCGAGCGCGTCGGGATCGCCCATCACCTGGGCGGGGGTGGTCGTCACGGTGACCTGCGCATCGGGCCACCATGCCCGTGCGCGGGCGACGGCATCATCGGTGATCTCATCAAGGGCGACGGGCACGGGGTGAGTGAGCGTGCGTTCGCCGCGGGCAAGCAGCATCAAGTCGCCGACAAGCCCACCGAACTCATCGAGCTGCACGGTCACATCATCAATCAGACGCCGGTGGTCATCGGGGGGCAGTACTGCCCCCGATGCCAAAAGCTCCACATTTGCCCGAAGGGCGGTCAAGGGGGTGCGCAGTTCATGGGAGGCATCAGCGACGAGTTGATCTTGGGCGCTGCGCGCCTGCTCGAGGCTCTCGAGCATGGCATTGAAGCGGGCTGCCAATTGCGCCGCCTCATCATCGCCATTGACCGGGATACGGTGTGAGAGATCCCCGGTGCGGGTGACAAAGTCAACGCTGGTGGCAAGGGCCCGCACTGGGCGAATGCCACGCGCGCCAATCAGTGCGCCGGCAATCGCTGCAAGGGCAATTCCCGCGAGGCTAATCAGGATGAGTTGTTGGCGCAGATGCGCGAGCGTGGTGTCGATTTGTGAGAGCGGTTGTGCGATCTGGAGTGCCAATCCTTGGCCGATTGGCACCGCAAGCACGCGCAGATTGACGCCCCCGGTGGTAAACGACCCAAACTGGCTTCCGGTCCCCGCTTGGGCGACGGCGGCCGAGCTTGGTGCCACGGGGAGCGGCTGGCGATCGGTACCGAAATCGACGGTTTGGCCCTGGGAATTGACGATCTGCACGAACCCGCCAGCACCCCCAAAATCACCGGCCTGTGGGCCACCGAATGGCCCCTGTCCAGAAAACCGGTGCAGCGCCTGGTCGGCCTGCTGGACAAGCTGGGTGTCGATTTGATCGTGCAGCGTCGATGAGGTCGCCGAATAGGCGGCAAATGCTCCCAGCACGATGGCAAGCGCCACCGCAATTGCCGAGGCGAGTGCAATGCGGGTACGAAGACTCATTCCGCACGCAATGCGTAGCCAAAGCCACGCACCGTATGCACCAGACGCGCGCCACCCTGTGCCTCGAGCTTTTTGCGCAGATACCCCACATAGACCTCGACCCCATTGGATGAGGTACGGGCATCCATGCGCCAGACCCGATCGAGGATGATGTCGCGGGTCAGTACCCGCCCGGGATTGCGCAGAAAGAGCTCGAGCAGGAGAAACTCTGTGCGGGTGAGATCGAGTACCTGACCATTCCGGGTCGCGGTCATCGTGTCCTGATCGAGGGTGACATCGGCGAAGCGCAGGGTGCCATCCTCTGAGTCGTGTGGTTCCCCACCGCGCCGCAGTAGGGCGCGGACGCGCGCCAACAGTTCGGTGAGGGCAAATGGCTTGACCAGGTAGTCATCAGCTCCCGCATCAAGGCCTTCGACGCGATCCTCGACCGCATCACGGGCGGTGAGCATCAGAACGGGAGTCCGTTCCCCACGACTGCGCAGTAGCCGACAGACCTCAAACCCCGAGACATCGGGCAGGTTGACATCGAGAATGACTGCATCGGGACCGCTGAGTGCCATGGCAAGCCCTTCGGCACCGGTCGGGGCCTGTTGGGTCTCATAGCCGTGCGCGCGCAGCGCCCGATCAAGGGAGCTGCGCACGCCAGGGTCATCTTCAACAATCAGTACCCGCATACCGACATCGTGCCTGATACGCGTGCGTCGTGACGCAGATGTGGGATGTTCTGCACGTGGGGTGTCGTCCTAGACCGGTTGCTCGTGACCGGGTCCTCCGCCCGGGCCACCCAGTGGGGCGCCGATCCCAGGGCCGTTGGGACCCGTTGTGCCACCGGGCGGTGGACCTGCGTGTCCATCCGGGCCGCACATCCCGTGGGGGCCGCCCGGCCCACCCGGGCCGCCGGGTCCTGCGCCGGGTCCAAACAGGGGCGCGGTGCGGGCTGCAGCGAGGATGGCGTCGGCCTGTGCCCGCGTTACGCGGCCCGCCGCGACATCGGCGTTCACGTGCGCCGTGAGATGGGCGATGCGTTGGGTACGCAGCACAGTGTCAAAGGTGCCGTTGGTGGCAGCAGCGCGCAGTGCGGTCGCCTCATGTTGGGTGATGTGCCCATCGGCCACCATCGAGGAGAGTTGCGCGAGGATGGTCTCTTGGTTGGCCACATCCTCTGCCGCAGTGAGGGCGGCGCTGGTGACCCCGAGTGTATTGGCAAGCAGGTTGGTGAATGCCATCTCTGCGGCGTGCGGGTCCGGGGGTGTTGTGGGGCGAGTTGCAGGACGCAGCGCCGCGCGGGTCGCATCCTCGGCCGCCGTAAAGGTCGTCGTGGCAATCCCGAGGTGGTGTGCGACCGCGGCATCAAATGCCTGGCGCATGCCTCCATCCGGCTCGTGTCCATGTGCGTCGGGAGCCGCCGGTGTCGCGGCGGCAAACAGACTGTTGGTGGAGCCGGGAACGGAAGCAGAGGTGGCACCGGTTGCGGCATTCGCGAAAACCGGTGCGGCGATCGCGCCGGCGGAAATCGCTGCGGTGACTGCGCCAAGAGCGAGCATGCGCCGTGCCGTGGGCCGTGTCATTGTCATCTCCTTGGTGCGGATATCGGTACACGCGTCGTGCACCTCGATGTCTGCATCCTGGACCGGTGAGATGAAAAGTTACTGAGAGCGCAATGAAGACTCAGCAGGTGTGGACCCGGGATTCTGAAAATCCGTGGTATCGAGGACCAGCATGGTGTGGGCGCCGCGTTGGAACTCATAGGGCACACGGCGCAATGCACTTGGAACGCCGTCGGCTGCGAGCGCTGCCCGCAGGTCATCGAGATACGTCGATGGGGTTGCGGTGGTGTCGATCAAGGGAAAGACGCGCACCTCACAACGGCTGACCCGGACGAGCTCGCGTAATGCGGCCAAGGATGCATCGCGATCAAAGTGATCGGGGTAGGTGAACATCAAGTGCGCCGAGAGCACCAGATCGAAGGTACGGTCGGGGAAGGGCAGATCGGGAAGCAGGGCCGGGATGTAGCGGGCGTCGGGGCCTCGGTAGTCGGCGATAAATGCATCCAAGGCCGCGAGTCGCCGTGCCTGGTGGATATCTGCATCCTGAAACCAGGTCCAGACGTAGTACTCAGGATGTGTGCGGGTGTAGTCGTTGCCGTGCAGGGTGTCGCGCCGTGCACGGGCGAGAAACTCGTCCACCGGGGTTGCATAGGCCGGGTCGACGCTCGTCACTGTGGCGCCAACTGCGCGCGCCCGGGTGGCAAAGGATCCGGCGCCACCTGGGCAATCCAGAATGACCCGACCGACAAGATCCGCATCGCTCAGCCCGAATATGGCGCAGTATTCGTCAAACCCACGCGCGGTGATGATGATCTCGCCAAGTCCACGAGGGTTGGTTGGGTGCGTGCTCATTGGTGATCTGGTCTGCCTCGCGCGTCGACTGCCCCTGCGCTCGGAGCCTAGTATGTCCCATGCGTCCGGTGGCAGAGGTCGGCCGTCGGGTGAAAATCTGCGATTCTGTGGCCGCGATGCCAGGTGTGTCGTCCCGGACGATCTCGTTGTGCGCGGTAAAGGGAACTGGTGGCAACAACCCACGATCACAAGGATGTTGAGCCGCGCATCGCGCTCGAGCGTGCGGGGGGTCGGGTATCGCATCTCGCGGATGAGATCTGGGGGGTGATCGTGCATGCCCAGCGCCATCGCACGACCGGGCTCGCCAGCCAATTTGCCTACAACGCCTTTATCGCGACGGTGCCAATGATTTTGACCCTCTTGGGTGCGATTCGCATCGTTGCGGGAACGCATGCGGGAACCCGCGTGGTGCGGACCTATAACGAAGAGATTCCGACCGCCTATCAGTCGGCACTGCACTCACTCTTGACCTCGGCGCTCAACGATCAAAATCGCGCGCTGGCAGTGGTGCTATTGGGCGCGATCGCGGCGCTCTATCTGGCTGGCAATGCCATTGGCGGATTGATCGTTGGCCTTGATGCTGCCCGCGGCGTCCCGGATCGACCCTGGATTTTGGGAAAGCTCGTCGGGATCCGAATTGCTGCCGAATGGATTCTCCTTGCCACTGCGGTGAATGTCACCCTGCTTGTCGGTCAGTCGGCTGTTGGGTGGCTTGCACGAACTGCGCATTTGACCACCGGGACCTACAACACCTTGCACGGATTGGTGTTTTTCTTGGGGACACTGATTCTTTTGGTGATGGTGTGGGTGATCTATCGCACAGGCCCCAACGCGCCCCTGCGCCGTGGACGGGCCTATCTGGGTGGACTTGTCGTGGCGGCGCTCTCGATCGTTGCCTTCACCCAACTGTTTGCCGCCTATGTCGATCGTGTCGGCGGATTCTCCGTCTACGGCGCCCTTTTTGGGGTCGTGATCTACTTGACCCTTCTGTGGGGAATCGGGGCTGCGGTGCTCTTGGGCGCCGAGGTGAATGAGGCGATCATTCGCCATCGGGATGGGCATGTGCCACCGCAACGGCCACAGATCCTTGGTGGACGGCGCCAACCCTCCTCGTAGGCAGGTGAGTGGGGGAGGTCGATTGCGGGCGCGTACCCGGTATCCTGTGCACACCATGTGGCGACTCGGAACAATGCTCCCTCCCGAAGTGGTTGAGCGACCCAAAGGACCGCTCGATGGCACCGGCAATGATGAGTTCACGCACATCATCGTGCTCAACGACAACCACAACACCTTTGAGCACGTCGCACGGACCCTGGCGAATGTCCTCCCCGGCGTCGATTACGCGAAAGGGATGGGGTATGCCAACGCCATTCACACCGATGGTCGTGCGCGGGTCTGGAGCGGACATCGTGAGATCGCCGAGTTGTATTGGCAGCAATTGCACGACGCCGGACTGACCCTCGTTCCACTCGGCGAGCAGTAGGCGGCACATGGATACCGCCGACTGGCTAATCGCTGCGCTTGCGAGTGAGGGCATCGATACGCTCTTCGGGAATCCGGGATCGACTGAATTGCCACTCGTGGACGCCTTCGCGCGCCAAGACCGCGTCCGGTATGTCCTGGGTCTGCATGAGATGTCGGTGGTCGGGATGGCCGAAGGATATGCCCAGATCACCGGCACCACCGCGGCGGTCAACGTGCATGTGCAGCCCGGGATCGCCAATGCCCTGTCGGGAATCCTCAATGCCTCGCGATCACGCATTCCGATGTTGGTGACCGTGGGCCAGCAGGTCACCACAATGCTCGATGAGCAGGCATTTTTAGGCGGCGATGTGTTGAGTTCGGCGCGACCATTTGTGAAAGGTGTGTGGGACCCGCGCGATCCCGACGCGTTGGTCGCTGCGTTGCCAGAGGCGCTGTTGTTGGCACGCACTCCGCCCTATGGGCCGGTTGTGGTGAGCCTTCCGATGGATGTCTTGGTCAGCGATGCGCCATCGCGGGCGCATGTCCCGGTGGGGTGGGGGGCTGCGCCGAGTGCACAGGCGCATGAGATCGATGCCCTGGTCGCACACCTTGCGCGTGCGCAGTCCCCCGCGCTTCTTGTCGGCGATGGTGTCGCGCATGCCGCTGCCGGGGATCTCGTGTGTGCGCTCAGTGAGCGACTCGGTGCGCCGATGCTGGGTGAGCCGTGGGCCAATGTGGTGGCGGTCCATGCCAATCACGCCCTCTGGGCGGGAGGCGTCCCAATTTTTGGCACCCAAATCCGTGAGCGTCTTGATGCATGTGACTGTGTGCTGGCCCTCGGGATGCCGACCTTTCGCCTGTTTGGATCAAGCCCCGGACCCACACTTGATCCACACACCGAGCTCCTTGTGCTTGATGAGGGGCCGGCGGATTTAAGTGCAGGCGTGACCCCTGCGGTGAGTATCTGTGCCCAGATGCGCGACACAGTGCAACGGGTACTCGAGGCCCTTGGGCCACAGGACTCGGCAGCCCGAGATCGCAGGCGTCGTGCGGTTGCATCGGTGGGTGCGGGCCGCCGTCAGGCCCGCGCGGGCGTCGGCCCGAATCGGGTCGATTGCATCACCCCCAGCACATTCGCTCGCGCGATTGCGGCCATGGTGGGCCCCGGTGACATCATCGTCGATGAGAGCCTGACCTCGGGTCGCGCGTTGCGGACCGTGATGGGCGCCCGTGGCCCTGGATCCTGGTTGGGCCATCGGGGGAGTGCATTGGGGTGGGCACTTCCCGCGGCCGTGGGAATGGCGATCGCTCAACCCCGAAAACGGGTGATCTGTCTGCATGGTGATGGCAGCATCCTCTTTGGGATCCATTCGCTCTGGAGTGCGGCCCATCTCGGGGTGCCACTCGGGGTGGTCGTCGCCGATAACCAGGGCTATGAGATCCTGCGCGCCGGAATGGAGGGGATGACCGGACGCGCCACGGGCAAATGGGAGGGGCTTTCGATCCAGTCTCCCGCGGTGGATATCGCAGAGATTGCGCGTGGCTTTGGGGCGAGTGCGGCCTCGGTGGTCGACCCGGCAGAACTCGCTGCGGCACTCACCGATCTGAAACTGCGCATGCGCGGTGGCCCCGCGGTACTGGTCGTGCGGGTCGGCGAACTGACCCCGGCGATTGGGTACCCGATCGCCCCGCTCGACGGAGCGCCACCGAACTAGTCGCCGATCACCGCTCCGGTGCGGTCGGTGACCGCCTGCTCCACCGCCGCGATCACCGCATCGGGCTGAAGGGTGCTCCCCCAGGCATCAAGGCCGCACATGGTGGTGTCGAATGCCGCGGCGAGCGCAGCGGTCTCTTGGTCATCGGATCCGAGGAGCGTTGCCAGCAGACCGGTGTTGGCACCAAGCAAAATCCCGCACTGAAAGAGCGTGCCCTGAGCCCGTCGCACCTGGGCGAGTCCGACACATTTTCGTCCATCCGCGCCAACCACCTCAAAGGGGGAGATCCCCCCAAAACAGGCACGGCTCGCCAATGCGCGCACGGGGTCGGGATCGCGCTGGAGGGCGCGGGTCGCATCAAGCACGAGACTGCGCACCGGTGCTCCGAGGCGCGTCAGGGCGTCTGCGACCGCTCCGCCGATCCAGGCATAGGCGGCGGTCACATCATGGCCGACCAGTGGGTGATCAGCGGGAAGGACGACATCGAGACTCACAAGGTCCGCATCCCACAGCACGGGTCCACCCCCCGAGCCGCGGTGGACGACGGGGATGTTGTGGGCAGCACATTGCGCGGCATTGATCACATTTGCCGCGGCGCCGCGACCCACCACAAGCACCGGTGCAGACACCCGCGACCACGAGATCGTCGGGGGCGACTCGGGTGTGAGTGCGGCAAGCAGGCGCAGGGGACGGGCCACTGCCTCGGCCCCGTCGAGCACATCACATCCGATGCGCCGCCACGAGTTAGCGCGGGCCGAGGGCAGCCTCGAGGATCCGCTCTTGTTCGACTTGGTGCGCCTGTGGGTAGCCCTCGGATGTGCTGGCACGGCGATCGCGGCCCTCGTAATCGAGCACGACGCGGTTGGGAAGCACGAGATCGCGGATATTGGGGCGAATGTAATCCCAGGCACCCATGTTGGCGGGCTCTTCCTGGACCCAGATCACCCGACGCAACTTGGGGTATGTGGCAAAGAGTTCGCGCAACTCATCATCGGGGAATGGGAAGAGCATCTCCACGCGACCGATTGCCAGGTCTGTGCGCGCAGCGCGGGCGGCGTGACCTTGCAGCTCGTGATAAATCTTTCCGCTGCACAAAATCAATGTGGTGATCTTGCTCGGTGCGGTGACCGTGGGGTCATCGAGCACCTGCGAGAAGGTCCCATTGACCAGCTCATCAAGGGTCGAGGTTGCGGCTTTGAGTCGCAATAAGCTCTTCGGGGTGAAGATGACCAAGGGGCGTTGCTTTTCACGTAACGCCTGCTTGCGCAAGAGGTGAAAGTACTGCGCGGCGGTCGAGCAGTTGGCCACGCGGATATTGTCCTCGGCGGCAAGTTGCAAGAAGCGCTCGATACGACCCGAGCTGTGCTCGGGGCCGTTGCCCTCGTATCCATGGGGCAGCAGCAGCGTCAAACGGGAGGTCTCGCCCCACTTGGCACGACCCGAGACGATGAACTGATCGATCATCATCTGTGCGCCATTGGCAAAGTCACCGTATTGGGCCTCCCAGAGCACCAAGGACTCTGATGCGCGGGTCGAGTAGCCGTACTCAAACCCCAAGGTTGAGGCCTCAGAAAGCGGGCTGTTATGGATCTCAAAGCTGGCCTTTGCGCCCGGCAAGTTGCTCATCGGGATAAAGGTGCGCCCGGTGTGCGGGGTCCAGGTCTCGCCATCGCCGACATCATGCAACTCAAGGTGGCGTTGGCTAAAGGTACCGCGACAGACATCTTGGCCGGTGAAACGAATGGGGATGCCATCGACAGTCAGAAGCGATGCGAAGGCAAGCGCTTCGGCATGTGCCCAG
>Ga0164296_1001656_pt1 | contig 23138 bp, 19 predicted proteins | sample GEODES057metaG_FD_113533 | JGI IMG/M metagenome (GOLD analysis project Ga0164296, IMG submission 113533) | Dystrophic lake water microbial communities from Trout Bog Lake, Wisconsin, USA - GEODES057 metaG | ecosystem: Environmental > Aquatic > Freshwater > Lake | place: USA: Trout Bog Lake...
AGCGTTGCATCCATTCGGCTGTGACCCTCCAGCATCCACCGCTCTATATTCTCTACCACCACAATGCTGTCGTCAACCAACAGACCCAGGGCAACCACCAGCCCTACAATACTCAATTGATTTAGGTTGTATCCAAACAAATTCAATAAAACAACACCGATAGAGAGCGACAAGGGAATTGATATCATGACAATAATTGCCGGTCGACCACCTAACGGAAGTAGCGTAATGGCAACCAGCAATATTGCGATCAAAAAATCACGACTAAGCCCAGAAAGACGCATATTTACATTTTCTGCCTGATCAAAGTTTTGAACCAGGTCAATATTTGGCGGCAGCGTTTTTCGGAACTTCTCTATCAGGGGCCGATAAAGTTTTTGAGTCTGCGTTATGTTTTCCTTATCCTTTTGCGCCGCCACTACGTATACGCACCGATGACCGTTCAAACGGGTCATGTACTTTTCATCGTCAAAGCCATAATATACCCTGGCCACGTCTTTCAGCCGCACATCCTTGCCGTTGGCCGAATAAACAATGCTATTGCTGATCTCATCCAGATTTTTAAAATTGCCGCTGGTCTTCACTATGTATGACTTATTACCCGCATCCACACTCCCTCCGGGAATATTGGTGTTTTCGCTTTGCAGATTTGCAATCACAGCCATGATAGGAATATGCATTTGCGCCAGTTTTTCAATATCCGCTTCGATACGCACCTGCCGATCGGGCAATCCCGACAATTTCACATTCTTTAGTGGTGGTAGTTTCTCCAACTCTTCCTGCAACTTTTTTGCATAATAGTTCAGTTTGTCCCGCGACGCATTTTCAGATACAAGCGCCACCTGCAGTATGTTTACATCTGAAGGCTGGTACTTATATACATCTATGCTTTGAATATCGGCGGGCAATTGGCTCCGCATGCCGTTCACCACCCTTACTATCTCCTGGTATTTAGAATCGACGTTACTGTTGTACGTGTATTCGGCACGGATCACTGCAACTCCATCGCTGATGATCGTACGGACGCGCTTCATATTCTCCAGCGAATAGATCTCCTTTTCCAGTGGCTTTACCACCTGTTCCTCCATATCTTTGGGACTGGCGCCGGGATATACCACTACTATAGGGAAACCCGGAGCGTGCATTTCAGGATCTTCTGAACGCGGCATATTCAGTAATGTTGTTACACCCAATACTATGATCATAATGAATATGACCAGAGTGAACTGGTAATTTTTTACGGCATAATCTGATATTTTCATTGCGAATATCTTTTGGTGCGTTATTGAATGATACTGATCTTACTGCTGTCTGTGAGATAGGCGCTACCGGATATTACAATGGCTTTAGCCGTTTGTAATCCATCAGATACCAGTACATTGTTCTTTTCCATACCCTGAATGGTTATCTTCATCTTTGTTACCGTATTATTGTCGTTCACCACAAACACATAACCGGTGCTGCCATCGGCGTCCAGCAGTGCATCATAGGGAACAGACCACAGACTGCCCGAATTGCCCTGATGAGGTATGGTCACAGCAATAGCAGCCTTTCCAAACATACCCGATGCAATGCCTGCCGGTACGCCACCATCCGGCTTAATATCAGCCGTAAGTGATCCGGTTGCCGGGTCAGTGCCTTGTGACCGCCGAACTACTGTACCGGAAAATCCGGTTTTATCGCTATTGTCAGTTGTGATAACTGCCTTATCTCCCTCCTTTATTGCCGCCCATTGCCTATCGCTCAGGCCCACCCTTAGCAACCAATTTCCTGATCTTGCACCGTTGGTCTGGAACACGGGTACACCGGGCCCCACCAGTTGCCCTTCATTGACCATTTTGTGCAAAACATATCCGTCTTTTGGCGCTCTGATCTCCGAATAACTCCGGTTGAATTTCGCTGCTTCCAACTGCTGTGCGGCCACGTCCATAGCAGTTTTGGCGTTTTGCAACTGTTCTAATGTTGCCACACTGTCTGCATACAATCGGTCAGCGCGGGCATAGTCGCGTTGTGCTTTTTCATAGCCCAAAGTTGCTTGCTGCACTTGTGCATCAATCTCGGTCAGCTTTAATGTTGCCATCAATTGCCCGGCACGAACGGCGTCGCCATCTTTCACCAGAATCCGATCGATCAATCCTCCGGTCTTGAAAGACAAAAAGACCTCATCATCAGTAGTAAATGCGCCGGATACATTCATGATATGGCTCACACCGTTTTGCTGTAATTGCATGACCCGAACGGGAATAACATCGGCAATTGGCTTATGGCCGGTAGTCTCTTTTTGCTTACATGCGCCTAGCACTGTAAGACTCAAGAAAAGAAAGACGTTCATTTGTTTCATAAAAAATTGTTTTATTGATTGATCGGAAAAGTGGCAAGTGAGCGTTCTATGTCGGCTTTGGCTATTTGCACATTGGCGTATTGCAGTGATACCTGTAATTGGGCCGTAGTCAGTTGATTTTGTGCGTCCAATAGTTCTATGTACAGTAATTCCCCCTCTTTGTATGCTTTGAACTGATCACCGTAGTATTTTTCTGCCCATTGTAATTGTGTCCGGGCACTGTAATAATTGGAAACTGCAGTATGGTAGTTATTCTCAGATTCTGTCAATTGTAACCGGAATGCTTTTTCCGTCTCATCATATTGTACAGCCGCTGACCGTACATCTATCCCTGCCTCATCGGCCTTATAATGTTGTTGTCTCCATGCAAAAATGTTCCATTGCAGACTGATGCCAAACAAATAATAGCGGGTCCTATCATCCAGTGTCCAGTCGAAACCCTGCGACCCAAGGTCTATGAACGTGCTTACTTTGGGCACCAGATAAGCCCCCTGCATTTTTCGATTCAGATCATACATCTCCTTTGAAGTTGCAATTTCCTGCAACTCTTCACGAGCTTCTACCGAGCCACCATTGAGCGCCACGTCCGGTTCAACTTGTCGTGTCACTTCATGAGCAGTATCCATCACAATATCTGAAGACAGGTCTTTGTTCAGTAAAAAATTAAAGTATGCTTTAGCATTTTTTTCGTTATTGCCGGCCTCATCCAACAACGCTCCGGTCTTTTCTTTTTCTGCTCTGGATCGCGTCAGCGCGGTACTGTTTCGAACGCCATTGCGCAGCAGGCTTTCATTGACTGCAATATTTTTATCAAGCAGCAACATTGCGGCATTGTAGATTGCAATTGCTTGCTGCGCTTGGTAATATTTATAATAAGCGATTTTTACATCCTTCACCAGCGCCCGCTTATAAACATTAACTGCTGCCTGTTCCAACGAAATATTCTGTTGTTTGATCTTCTTGTTGTAATACACTTCAGCATTGATCAACGGCATAGCAGTCCTGAATCTGACGTCATAATAATTATCCGGGTTCAGCATAATGGACTGATTACTGACATTGGGAAAATTATGGGTTTGGGTAAGTTGGTTCAGCGTATTGTACACCGGATTGAGCAGGTCGCCGATCGGCAGGTCAATGGTACGTCCGCCTGCAGCACGGGTATAATCACCTAATAATGTTACTGAAGGCAGGAACAGTGTACGCGCCTCTTTGAGCGCCAGCAGTGACCGATCTAACTCAAATTGCTGCCGCTTTAGTGCGTTGTTATTTTTTAACGCCTCACTGATATAGGCATCTAAAGCAGGCTGAGCGCCGAGGGGCAGGCTCATCAAAAAAGAGACTATTAACGTCGAAATTATTTTAAATACTGTTGACATACTAAACATCGTTTATCGTATAAGCAAAAAAATATAGCTATTTCTTTATGGTCTTTAAATAATTTTCATTGGCATTAATGATCGCAACATTCAATTGTTCTTCGCTCATCTGCATGATCGTCATCCGGCAACTGTTATGCAACGAAACCAAACCATGACCAAATGACCAAATAGATAATGCAGCCTGATAAATATTGTCGAACCGCAATAGACCAAGCTCCATACATTCATGTATTGCCCGCATAAAGAACCCAAAAGTATCGTCAGCGTTCTTCCATGAATCGTTCTCGTGTACTTTGTTCATAGGCGCCTTGATGGTGAACATCAGATCATACATTTCGGGATGCTCCCATCCGAATTTTACATAAGCTGTACAGATCTGTTGCAATCGTTCATAAGGATCCTTAGCGATGGCCGCCTTCTTAAAATGTTGTACTAAAATATCAAAACACTCAGCTTGTACGTCATACAACAGTTCATCCTTGTCTTTATAATAAAGGTAGATGGTGGCGGGACTATACTCAATCTTATCAGCGATCTTTCGGATGGAAGCTGCTTCATAACCCTCTGTAGTGAACATCTCCATAGCAGCATCTATAATGCGGTTGCGCATATCTTCCTTTTCTCTTTCCCGACGCTCAATGATACCCATACAGATTGTTTACGATGCAAATATACTAAACACTGCTTAGTTTGTAAATTATTTTTAAAAAAATTTCCACGGGCTGTACCCAACCAAAAAAGCGATACTTTCCGATACAGTTTTTTTACTGAGTTGAAGTTCGCTATTGTTGGTCTTTTTTCTTCACCATGGTAAGTATGGTGGCAATAGCCACTGTTTCACCTGTCTCATCATACACGTCTACCAGCCATTTTACAATACCCTTAGCGACATCAGTCTCATTCTTTTTTTCCTGTGCAGTTTTTTCCTTCACGGTAAGCCTTACTCCTATGGTCATACCCGGATAAACAGGCTTAGTGAAGCGGGCCTCATCTATACCATAGTTCAGCAAAACCGGTCCCTTCTTGGCATCAACAAAAAGTCCGGCCGCTTTCGACAATACAAAATACCCATGCGCTACACGGCGTTCAAAAATGGTTCCTTCAAGAGAAGTGGCATCCATATGCGCATAAAAATTATCACCGCTTACATTGGCAAAATTGGTGATGTCTGCCTCTGTGACCGTGTGCTTTGCCGTAACTAAAGTTTCTCCTATCTCCAGGTCTTCAAAGTACTTTTTGAACGGGTGTACCGGAGTCTCGTGCTGTTTACCACCCTGCTGATATACATTGGTGATGGCTGTAATGGTAGTAGGACTGCCCTGAAGTGCAGTGCGCGTTAGGTAGTGCAACACACCACGCTTGCCACCCATTTCCTCTCCACCACCGGCCCTTCCCGGACCACCATGGATCAACATCGGCATCGGTGATCCGTGCCCTGTACTTTCTTTGGCACATTCATTATTCAGCACTAATATGCGTCCATGCATACCGGCCGTTCCCAACACTATTTCTTTTGCTAATTTATTGTCCTGAGTGACTACAGAGCCAACCAATGATCCCTTACCTAATCTGGCCAACTCAATAGCATCATCGGTACTATTGTAAGGCATAATGGTAGACACAGGGCCAAATGCCTCAACATTATGGCAATCTGTATTGCGGAAAGGATCCGAATTCAGAAATACCACGGGCGGCATAAACGCACCTGCAACTTTATCTGCTCCCATTACTTCAAATTCATCTAAATTGCCTATTACCATGCTTTGCGACTTGGCGAGCAACTGAACTTTTTCTAATACCTCCTTTCGTTGGCTGACACCTGCCAAAGGGCCCATGCGCACTTCTTTTAATGCCGGATCGCCAATGGTCACTGACTGCAGGCGCTTGCCCAATGCTATCTGCACGTCTTCTACCAAATTGGCCGGCACAATGATGCGGCGTATGGCGGTACATTTTTGCCCCGCCTTGGTAGTGATCTCACGAGCCACTTCCTTGATAAAAATATCGAATTCGGGCATGGAAGGCGTTACATCGCTTCCCAAAATGCAGCAGTTGAGTGAGTCGGCCTCCATATTGAACGGCACGGACTCTGATACAATACGCGGATGCGATTTCAACATTCTGCCTGTTGTAGCAGACCCTGTAAAGGTGACAACATCAGACGTTTCAATATGATCCAAAATGCCGCGAGCCGAGCCGCAAATAAGTTGCAATGAACCTTCTGGCAATATGCCCGACCTGATGATCTCTTCAAAAACCGCTTCGGTAAGATAACTTGTAAGGGATGCCGGCTTAACAATGGCTGGTACGCCTGCCAGCAGGTTTACAGCGATCTTCTCCAGCATTCCCCAAACCGGGAAGTTAAATGCATTGATATGAATGGCCACACCTTCGCGTGGCACCATGATGTGCTGACCAATAAATGTCCCTCCTTTTGAAAGTTTGGCCACATCACCATCAACGTAAAACGTTTCATCGGGAAACTGACGCCGCAAACTGGCATTGGCAAACAAATTACCAATGCCGCCTTCTATATCCACCCATGAATCAATTCTGGTGGCTCCTGTATAAGCACTTACCTGATAAAAATAATCTTTACAATCCATGAGCCGCATAGCCAGTGCCTTCAGCATTCTGCCTCGTTCATGAAAGGTTAGCTTGCGCAATGCCTTACCACCCACTTTTCTGGAATATTGCATCATCGTACCGAAGTCCAAACCGTCACTGTTGGCAGTGAACATGGCCTCACCCGTCACTGCATTGTACAACACTTCTCCATTCCCGGTACCTGCCACCCACTTGCCTTCGGCATAGTTTCTCAATTGTGTTAACGACATAGCTATTCTTAAATTATTCAGTCAAAATTATAAAAAGCTCGTAAAGAAATACATTAGTGTTCGTTTATTTAGTTGCCGACCCCACTTTGCTACGATAATGTGTGCTAAAGCGAATGACATTGCAATAATGTTTCTTGATCACACAACCAAAAAACATTTACCTATATTTACCTATAAAATTCTTTCTAAGACAATAATTTTTGGCGCACCAAAAATTCCAACTGTTCTGCAGTCAAAGTGAGTTTATGATTCAACTCTTTTTCTTCCTGACGTTCACTCCATACTGCATAGGCTCTTTGAATCGTCATATCTACTTCCTCCTCATTCCAGGGCTTGGTGAGGTAGTGAAAAATTTTACCTTTATTGATGGCATCCACCACAGCATTCATATCCGCATAACCTGTCAACAGTATCCGAATCGGATCGGGATACTCACCCAAAATGGTCTCTAAAAACTCTACACCGGTCATTTGGGGCATGCGCTGATCGGTAATTATGATGTTGATGGGCTGTGCTTTTAATATCTTTATTGCATCATCTCCACAGATAGCCGTAAATACTTTATACTTCATGCGGAAGGCCGCTTTGAAGGATATGAGATTGTTATTCTCATCATCTACATATAGTATATTTATAGCATCTTTTGTAATCATCGCATGAAATCAAAAATATTCAGCAAAAATAATTATGTGCAAAGTAAGCATTTATTTTGTGAATACACAAACAACATTGTATATTTATCCTTTCTTTAATTATACCTAATAAATAACAGAGATTAAATAAATTAGAACATAAAGAATATGAGTAACGTATCGAATATACAAGACTCCCATAACCCGATACAAAAAGCCATAAAACCTGTTTTCTATTATTTTCAGAATCAAGATCATAGAGTAGAACTTGAAAACCTGATCAAAAGTGATAAGGTTCATGTATATGATCATATCTATGGACAGCTTAAGGAACTCATGAAGATCAAGCATCCAAAAATCAGGATCAAAGCTGATGATTACGAACCGCTTATTAACACTCACCTGAATGGTTGCAACTTAGTGGAGTATGGCGTATGGGTGTATTACCCATGGTCGCGCAACCTGATACATATCTTAGACCGTGAAGAATTTATAGACCTGAGAACTGCTGCCAACCGTCAAAAGATCACCTACGAAGAACGAGATCTGTTAGCCGGCAAAAAAGTAGGCGTGATCGGGCTTTCAGTGGGTCAGTCAGTTGCCATAACGCTGGCATTGGAACGGGGATGCGGGGAGTTACGTATTGCCGATTTTGACACTATTGAACTTAACAACCTGAACCGCTTGCGCACCGGGCTGCAAAATTTGGGAGTGCTGAAAGCACATTGTGTAGCGCGGGAAATTGCAGAGATCGACCCATTTTTTAAAGTTGTTTGTTATACCGACGGGATCACGGCAGAAAACATAGATGATTTCTTCACCAAGGATGGCAAATTGGATCTGGTGATCGACGAATGTGATGGCGTAGACGTTAAGATCAGGTGCCGGTTAAAAGCAAGGGAACTGAATGTTCCGGTACTGATGGAAGCAAGTGACCGCGGCACAGTGGATGTTGAAAGATTTGACCTGCATCCCGGAATGCCGATCATGCACGGCTGGTTGGAGCATCTTTCGTTAGACCTTGATTTTTTAGGAACACTGAAAACCAGTGAAGAAAAACTTCCTTATATATTACCCATTGCCGGCACGGCAACGCTTTCATCGCGCATGAAAGCATCTATGATGGAAATAGAACAGACCATTACCACATGGCCACAACTTGCCTCGGCGGTGGCATTAGGCGGCGGCGTTACAGCTGATACTTGTCGCAGGATCTTCCTCAACCAATTCACACAATCGGGACGGTACTTCATAGATATGGAGAAAATAATGCCCGAGCCCAATCACGAAAAAAATGAGCATATTGTAAATATTTACCCCGGTGTATCAGCAACAGAGATCAAGGCAGCTGTTGCGGCAACATCCGGCAAACTGCCTACAGGCACTATTGATCCCGGCAAAGCTGTGATAGATACCGTTGTGGCAGCAGCAATAACTGCACCGACGGGTGGCAATGCACAACCCTGGAAGTGGCATTTTTCAGGGAGCCACTTATATTTATTCATTGATGCTACTTATGGCCCCAAAATGATCGACTATGCCAATACAGCCACTTACCTTGGCTTTGGCGCTGCAGCCGACAATCTGATCATAAAGGCACAATCACTGGGACTCGACGTAAATTGTACAAAGTTCCCACTGGGACATGATAGTAAACTAATTGCGGTATTTAGTTTTTATAATAAGAACACAAGCTCGATCGCCGACCCTTTAATTCCTTTTGACCTGGCAGGCGCAATAGAAAAAAGGGTGGTGAACAGAAATGTAGTGCCTCGCGTACCGATCGCCGATGCAAGATTACAAGCATTAAGAGAAGTAGCGCGTAGTGTACCAGGAGCCGACATGAATATAATTACAGATCCCGATCAATTGGAAGTGATTGCCGACATCATGGCCAAAGCCGATAAGATACGGGTGATGAATAAAGCCGGACATATTGAATTTTTGGCTGAGACCAATTGGACAGAAGAGGAAGGATTGCGCACCCGCAGGGGAATATCGCTGGATATGCTGGACCTCACCCCCTCAGAAGTGACCGGATTTAAGATCATAAGAGACTGGAATGTAGTACAACACCTGAGTGACTGGAAAGGCGGTACCGGCTTGGAGAAACTGACACGAAAAACCGCCGCAGGGGCGTCTGCCGTTGGTTTAGTGACCATGCCGTCATACAGCATGGAAAACATATTTGATGGCGGACGGGCATTAGAACGTGTATGGCTCGCTGCCAACAAAGACAATATCGCTTTTCAACCAATTAGCATATCGGTATTCATATTTCACAGAATGAGGAATGAGGGGTTGGGCATATTTTCAGCACATGCAGCCGAAGAGATCATGGAAATGCGTAAGAACTTCCAAAAGGTCTTTCCGGACACATTATCCAGATGCGAAATTTTGATGTTCCGGTTGTTCATTGCAGACGAACCGGCCAAAAGATCGCTCAGGACAAGCGTTGATGAGATATTATCGTACAGCTAAATAATAAAATGATAAGACTTCGGGTATTCAGGGCCATAGACGAATTGGAATCTTGTCAGAAATTTGTAGACGGGCACATGCGGATACTAAAAGCATTCGGTATCACCATGATCACTTCTGCGAATGTTGATTGGTTCAGTGACCCTTATACCTACGTTATTGCTGCAGAATCTACTGATGATAACCGGATACTGGGTGGCGCCCGGGTACAAATTGCCAGGGGCACTTTGCCATTACCTATAGAAAAGGCGGTGGTAGAATTGGACGAACACATACACGAAGTGATCACCCAATACAGCGCTGAAGGCACCGGCGAACTTTGCGGTCTGTGGAACTCAAGAGAAATTGCCGGTATGGGCATCGGAAGCACCTACCTTACCCGTGTAGCAGTAGCCATAGCGCCTGCACTAAAACTTAAATCGCTCTTTGCACTTTGCGCCGCCTATACTGTAGAGATGGCACAAAAAGCAGGATTTGAAATCGCAACATTTATAGGCAATAACGGAACATTTTATTATCCCAAAGAAGACCTTACCGCTACCGGCGTAGTGCTGTTGGATTCTGCAAATTTAATACTTGCTGACCCCGATGAAAAGGCAGAAATTATATCTTTGCGCCAAAACCCTAAACAAACTAAAACGGAGATGGGTCGGAGGGGGCCTTTTGAGCTCATCTACGACCTTGATATTAAAAACCTTCCTGCATGATTGGTCTGAGACTGGCGATATTACGTTCCGGATATATTCTATTTTTGTTACTGTGCATGGTTACCGGTATTTGGGCGCAAGACACTATATACTATGCCCCTACCGGAGAAAACATTCAGATAGGCTCCCAAATACAAATGCTGGAAGATGCCGGGCACAGCCTCACTATTGATCAGGCCCTTCATTCCACTGCATTTAAAAACAGTACGGCCAAAGTTCCCAACATGCAGGTGAGCAAATCCGCCTTTTGGGCAAAAATGATCATTAAAAATACCACTACCGATGATCTGACCTTAGACGTCGCCTACCCTACCTTAGATAGCGTAACCTTTGTTGCGGTAAATGCGGATGGCACTTATAAAGTGCAGCAATCCGGTGAATATGTACCTTGCAGCCAGCGGGAATACAAACATCAGAACTATATTTTTGACCTGCATATACCGCCCGGACAGTCGGGTACCTTTTATTTAAAAGTGACGGCGTCCGAGCAATTTCAACTCCCGCTATACCTTGGCACCACCAAAACCATTCAAAAATCGCTGAATAACAGCGACTTTATTTTCGGCATTTATGCCGGAATCATTTTTGTAATGTTTTTCTATAATCTTTTTGTCTACTTCACCGTAAAAGATAAGACCTATCTGTATTACGTTATGTACATACTGTTTGTGGGGCTTACACAGGCATGCGTTCAGGGATATTCTTACAGATACTTATATTCGGGCAAGCCGGTAATGGCCAATCTGATGCTGGTATTCGCTCCTTCATTTTTGGGGTTAGGCGCTTTGGAGTTCCTGAAAAGCTTTATGAATGTCAAGGCATTTACGCCTACATTGTTCAAGATCATTAAAGTGTTCATCACCGCCTACCTCGTAATCATTGTTTTAGGATGTCTGGGAATGTTTCGACTGGCGGCCAATATAGTACAGGTCAACGCAGGCGTAGCCTCTATTTGTGTACTGATAGTAGGTATTAAAATATCCCTGCGAAAATACCGGCCCGCATACTTCTTCCTGATAGCGTGGTCTATTTTTCTGGCATGTGTTGTGATATTCGTATTGCGCAATTTCAATGTGTTGCCTTATAACAACTTCACTTATTACGCACTGGATTTCGGATCAGCTCTGGAAGCGATGTTACTGTCATTCGCGCTGGCAGACAAGATCAATATTTTCAGAAAAGAGAAGGAAGAATCACAAGCGCAAGCGTTGTTAGCATTGCAAGAAAATGAACGGATCGTAAGAGAGCAGAACGTAATACTGGAAGCCAAAGTAACAGAACGTACCTACGAACTGAAAATGTCGAATGACGGGCTGAATCAGGCGCTTACCGACCTTAAAGAAGCTGAATCTCAGTTGGTGGAGGCTGAAAAAATGGCCTCTCTGGGTCAGCTTACCGCCGGTATAGCCCATGAGATCAACAACCCTATTAACTTCGTCACATCGAATGTTAAGCCGCTGAAACGTGATGTGCAGATACTGTTGGAAACGGTGGATGTGATGGAAAACCTGATGAAAAACACATCGCCCGATCAACTGAAACAAATTGAAGATTATAAGAACGAGATCGACTACGATTATCTGAAGGAGGAAATTGACCAACTACTGAACGGCATTGGTGAGGGCGCTAACAGGACGGCCGAGATCGTAAAAGGGTTGCGCATTTTCTCCCGACTGGATGAAGACAGCCTGAAAAAAGCCGATATGAATGAGGGCATGGAATCCACACTGATCATTGCCAATAATCTAATAGGTCCTAACATTAAAGTGCAGCGCAACTATGGCAATATACCGCTGATAGAGTGTTATCCGGGAAAACTGAATCAGGTGTTCCTGAACATGATATCGAATGCCGCCTATGCCATCAACAAAAAATTTGAAGGCAAGGACGGTGGCCTGCTCACCATAACCACAGAGGCTACACAGGACGAGGTACTTGTGAAAATAGCAGACAATGGTATAGGCATGGATGAAACTACCAAGAAAAAGTTGTTTGAGCCTTTCTTCACTACCAAGGACGTAGGGGAAGGAACCGGTTTGGGACTATCTATTGCCTACAATACCATAAATAAACATAACGGCAAGATCGTAGTTAATTCGGAAGTAGGGGTAGGCACCGAATTCATTTTAATATTACCTTTAATAATAAATCAATGATCCCTTGAACACGCAAGAAAAAATAAAAATATTGTATGTTGACGATGAGCAGCATAATCTTAACAGCTTCAAGGCCACATTCCGGTTTTCGTTTCAGGTTTACACAGCACTGAGTTCAGACCTTGCATTGGAGGTGTTGAAAAAAAATCCGGATATACGGGTGGTGCTGAGCGATCAGCGGATGCCCGACAAGACCGGTGTGCAGTTTTTTGAGGAAATGAGAGGACTATTGCCAGACCCTATACGCATCCTCATTACCGGCTATTCCGACATTGAGTCGGTGATCGACGCAGTAAACAGAGGGCACATTTTCAGGTACATTAAAAAACCCTGGACCGATGCAGATGTGGCATCTGCTATAGATGAGGCCAATAAATTTTACATCACCAATACGCTACTGAAAGAAAGAAACGAGGAATTACAGGCAGCTTATGATGAACTGGATAAATTCTCGTACAGCATCACGCACGATATGCGTGGCCCATTGCTGAGCGTGCTGGGAGCTATGGATATTATAAAACATTTGGACGATCTGAACGAAGTGCGAGAGATCCTTGACCTGATGGGATCGACACTGAACCGGCTCGATGATTTTATAAAAAGCATACACGAATATTATAAAATAAAGCGCGGCCAACTGGAATTCAAGGAAATTGACGTTAATGCCATTGTCAATGAAGTGACAGACATATTTAAAGTGGCAGGCAGAATGGACCAGATCGAGTTTAAAACAAGTGTGGAGCAACATGCACCCTTGATCTGTGACGAAGTATCGCTGAAGATCATTCTGAATAATTTACTGTCCAACGCATTTAAATACCAACAAAAAAGCAATGAACATAAATTAGTTGAGCTCACCTTTAACATAGAAAAGGAAAAAACTGTTATTTTTGTAAAAGATAACGGCATAGGCATACCTACAGAGCATATTGAAAATATTTACAAAATGTTTTACCGTGGCACTACTCAGGATTCCGGATCGGGATTTGGGCTGTTCATAGTAAAAGATTCTTTGGAAAAGATCAATGGCGCTATTGATGTGCAATCCGTTGTAAATGAAGGCACCACTTTTAAAGTAACCATACCGGTAAAAGGAAATGACACAGTCAAATAAACTAAACTTCATCATCGTGGATGACAGTCCGCTGGACTGCTTCATTGCCGAAAAGGTGGTCAGAAATACAGGCAAGGCGGCATCAATTAAGTCTTTTCTTACAGCAAAGTCAGCGATCAACTATGTTGTTTCGGCACCGCTGAATGAGAATGAACACACGATCATATTTGTAGATATACAAATGCCCGTAATGAATGGATTTGACTTTGTGGAGCAATTCGAGGCTTTGCCAATGGCCATTACATGCCGGTATTCCATTTTTATGGTATCGTCTTCTATCAATGATACCGACCTGAACAGGGTAGGCAATTATCCATCCATTAAGCAATTCCTCAACAAGCCGATCACCAGCAATAACATTGCAATGCTGATATCCAATTTTTGAACGGAAATACGTTGCGGTGCGTAAATACTTTTTTTATGAATAATACTGTAACACTGGTAGAATGCCCGCGAGATGCCATGCAGGGCTGGGCTCATTTTATACCAACAGCCAACAAAGTGAGCTATCTGAATGCCTTGCTGAAAGTAGGTTTTGATGTGTTGGACTGCGGTTCGTTTGTGTCGGCCAAGGCCATACCACAATTGGCGGATACAAAAGAGGTGATTCCACAACTGGATCTGTCCGGGTCAAAGACCAAACTATTAGCGATCATTGCCAATACGAAGGGCGCTGAAGATGCTGTAGTGTATGATGAGATCACCTATCTGGGTTTCCCGTTTTCGATATCAGAAACCTTCCAGATGCGCAATACCAATAAAACCATAGCGCAGTCGTTAACGCAGGTGGAAGCAATACGACAACTGTGTGTAGCCCATAAAAAAGAGTTGATCATTTATATATCTATGGGGTTTGGAAATCCGTATGGCGACCCTTATAATGCGGACGTAGCCATCAATTGGGTACGCCAACTGTCTCAATTAGGCATCCGCACCATAGCTATGGCAGACACCGTGGGCGTAGCCAAACCCGATACCATATCCTACATTTATAAAAAGTTGGTACCTGAGTTCAAAGACCTTAACATAGGTGCACATTTCCACTCTACATCCGACACCTGGGAAGAAAAAATACAAACGGCGTATAACGAAGGTTGTGTAAGGTTTGATACCTCCATAAAAGGAATAGGCGGTTGTCCAATGGCTGAAGATGAACTGGTAGGTAATATTGCCACCGAGAATTTAGTAGGCTGGTGCGACAAAAACCACATTCCGCTGCAACTGAATCGAGAAGCCCTCATGACAGCCATGCAAATGGCGGCTACCGTATTTATTTGACCTGATAATACTTTCTTATCTATGGCTACAGCAACCGGCTTGATCTATAAGGATCATTACACCACCCACGTAAAAACCAATAAGCACGAGGTCATTGCAGACGAGCCCGTTGAACACGGTGGCGCTGACTCAGGGTTTGCACCATCCGAGTTGCTTGCTGCATCGCTCATAGCCTGCACTTGTATCACGCTCCGAATGTATGCCGACCGTAAAGGATATGAAATACAGGAAACCAAAGTAACAGTAACCATTGAAAATTTGACTGATGGCAGCGGCACACTGATCAGCAGAACACTGCAATTTGCGGGATCACTGACTGTGGATGAGCAACAACGCCTGTTGGAGATAGCCAACAAATGCCCGGTACATAAAATGCTAACCGGTACGATACACATTACAACGACAATCGCCACAACATAACGTATGATCACAGCTAATTTTGCAGCAATGCCGTCACAGATCGTAATAGGAAGTAACAGTTTGACACCACTTACCGTGAACCGCTTGGGCTATGGCACCATGCGCCTTACGGGGCCTGAAATATGGGGAGAACCTGCAGACCGGAATGAAGCGAAAAACATTTTGCGCCGTGCAGTGGAACTGGGCGTTAACTTTTTAGATACATCCGACTATTACGGGCCCTATGTGACCACACGGTTGATAGCCGAAGCGCTACACCCTTACACAGAAGATCTGGTGATCTGCACCAAGGTTGGTGCAAAACGCGGCGCTGACAAAAGCTGGTTCAACTATGCAGCACCCGAAGAACTGCGCGAAGCCATAGACGATAACCTGATGCGCATGAAGCTGGAACAGTTGCATGTAGTGCACTTCAGGGTAATGCCGGGCGCACAGCGGGTGCCATTCAAGGAGTCATTAGATGCCATGTTTGACCTGCAAAAAGAAGGCAAAATACTGCATGTCGGGCTGAGTAATGTATCGCCTGACGAGCTCATAACTGGCATGCAAATGGGCGATATAGCCACCGTTCAGAACTTGTTTGGCTACCACCAACGTGGCGACCTTACAAACGCTCACGGAACGTCGAGAGGAGCAGGAGCGCTATTAAAGATCTGCGAACAGCACAGCATACCGCTGATGCCTTATTTCTCATTGCTCACCTCTATAAAAGTGGATAACGACAAGATCGGTGAATTGGCGCAACGACATGGCGTAACCAAGGCAGCGATGAACATAGCCTGGCAACTGCATCTGTCGCCATGGATATTGCCCATTCCCGGTACCTCTTCTATGGCGCATCTGGAAGATAATTTGTCTGCTGCCGCTATCCGCCTTACACCCGAAGAAATGGCGTTTTTAGGGTAAGACCTGGTTTGGAAACGCGGGATCGCGGTGAGGCACAGCCAAACAGAAATACATCCACATCGGGTTTGCGTTCTTTCAGGATAACCAATGCTTATGCGTTACAAATCGGCCTTTCAGGCCAAAGGGTTGAGATCCAGTCTCGGAGGACGGGATGACATGGTGTGTACTATTGTGATGGTGTGGTGCGGCCTTTCAGGCCAAAGGGTTGGGATCCAATCTCGGTGGACGGGATCACATGGAATGTACTATTGTGATGGTGTGGTGCGGCCTTTCAGGCCAAAGGGTTGGGATCCCGTCTCGGAGGACGGGATGACATGGCTTGTACTATTGTGGTAGTGTGGTTCGGCCTTTCAGGCCAAAGGGTTGAGATCCCGTCTCGGAGGACGAGATGACATGGCGTACTGATTGTGGTGGTGCGGATAGGCCTTTCAGGCCAAAGGGTTGGGATCCAGTCTCAGAGGACGAGATCACATGGGTTGGTGTAATGTTTGCTTTTCTAAAATTAGCCCAATACACTCCCAAAACCGAAACCAACCTATATAATTTCAATCGTTCTATCAGCTAACACCCCATTCCACAAACAGCAGCACCTTTCAACTTTTTACACACTTATCTCTACTTTATTTCCTAGTCCGGATGCAAATTCAATACAATAAACATGGAGCATCGACCAATCAACCAAAAAAATAATTTTTTTTGGTTATTTTTGACGTTATTATACCAACATGAGCCGAATTCGCCTTATAATTTTTTTTCTTCTGTTGGGGGCTGCCGCGCCCGCCCAAAAAACGGATTTAAAAATACGGTATGACGACAGCGTATGTGTTCGGGCATTGCGTTTGAAAAAAGCTTATAGTGATATTAAATTTCAGGTATCTACCCCGTTGTATAAGCAGGCTTATTTCGATGTATTTCCCGGAAATTTCAATGAACTGTTTCAGTTTTTCGGCTATCAGGAACACCCGGCCCGCTATGGCATTTTATATTACGATTATGTAAATCTTATTCCTGAATTTTTTAATGACTTTTTCTACTACAACGATACCGACTTTTATGAGAAAATGATGGTAGTTGCCATGGGCGGCAAGTGGTATAGCGAGGGCATCAATATGTACCAACAACAATTGCGCAAGGAGATCCAGAATAATGTGGAATTGAGTTGCTATGTATTAGACAAAATGGCAGATGACGATGTGATGGATTTTTGGCGTTTTTATTTTGACGGACCCAAACAGGACATTACCGTATATGAGCCATTGAGAAATATACATCAGATCAACACCCGGGTATATAATCTGATGACGCTGGTAAATCCCGAACTGAATACCGCTGACTCTGTTTCCCATTAATGGATGGCCATGCCTAAATCTACACCCCTTGATAGCCATCATAAGTTGGCGGATTTACACTACCTTTGCACCTTGATTTTTATATGAAAAATATTCGCAATTTTTGCATTATTGCTCACATCGACCACGGAAAAAGTACACTTGCCGACAGGCTGCTGGAATTTACCAAGACCATTTCTGACCGCGATATGCAGGCTCAGGTGTTGGATGATATGGACTTGGAGCGTGAAAAAGGTATCACGATCAAGAGCCACGCTATTCAAATGGACTATGAATACAAGGGCCAGAAATATGCCATTAACCTCATAGATACGCCCGGTCACGTGGATTTTTCATATGAAGTATCCCGCGCACTGGCAGCTTGTGAAGGCGCTTTGCTGCTGGTAGATGCATCGCAAGGTATTCAGGCACAGACCATATCTAATCTTTACCTGGCGCTGGACAATGATCTGGAGATCATACCCGTGATCAATAAAATTGACATGGATGGCGCTATGATACCCGAGGTTACCGACCAGATAGTGGACCTGATAGGTTGCAAAGCTGAGGATATAGTGCTCGCAAGCGGTAAATCAGGCATTGGTATACAAGAGATCATGGCTGCGGTAATAGAGCGCATCCCGGCCCCCAAGGGCAATCCTGACGCGCCCTTACAGGCGTTGGTGTTCGACAGTGTATTCAATTCTTTCCGCGGCATTATAGCCTACTACAGGATATTTAACGGCAGCCTTAAAAAAGGGGATAAAGTTAAATTCATACATGCCGACAACGAATATTTTGCGGATGAAGTAGGCATACTGAAACTCTCCCTTAGTCCCAAACAAGAAGTGAAGACAGGCGATGTAGGCTACATCATCACCGGTATAAAGAACGCAAAAGAAGTAAAGGTTGGTGATACGCTGACCTTGGTAAATAATCCAAGCCCCGATACGATACAAGGTTTCTCTGAAGTGAAACCCATGGTGTTTGCCGGCATTTTTCCGGTGGAGACCGATGATTTTGAGGAACTGCGTGAATGCATGGAAAAATTGCAGCTTAATGATGCATCGCTCACCTTTGAACCCGAAACTTCTCAGGCACTCGGCTTTGGTTTCCGATGCGGATTTCTGGGCTTGCTGCACATGGAGATCATTCAGGAGCGGTTGGAACGTGAGTACAACCAAATGGTGATCACCACTGTGCCCAACGTAAGCTATAAAGCTTATACTACCCGCGATAAAGAAACAGCGATAATCGTAAATAACCCCAGTGAAATGCCGGACCCCAGTCGTATAGACCGTATTGAGGAGCCTTTTATTCGTGCACAGATCATTACCCTGCCCGACTATATTGGCAATATCATGAGTCTTTGTTTGGGCAAGCGGGGCATCCTGATCAATCAACATTACCTCACCCCCACCCGCGTGGAGCTGGTATTTGAGTTGCCGCTGGCTGAAATTGTATTTGATTTTTATGATAAACTAAAATCTTCTACGCGCGGTTATGCTTCATTCGACTATCATCCGCTCGACTATCGCGAAAGTGATATCGTAAAGATGGACATACTGTTGAATGCCGAACAAGTGGATGCTCTAAGCGCACTGATACACCGCAGCCGTGCTCAGGATTTTGGCCGCAAACTATGCAGTAAGCTGAAAGACCTGCTACCGCGCCAGCAATTCCTGATCGCTATACAGGCAGCAATTGGTGCAAAAATCGTTGCAAGAGAAAACATTTCGGCCATGAGAAAAGATGTGACGGCTAAGTGTTATGGTGGTGACATATCGCGTAAACGCAAACTGCTGGAAAAACAAAAAGAAGGAAAGAAACGTATGCGTCAGATTGGTAGCGTAGATATACCTCAGGAAGCATTTTTGGCGGTGCTGAAGCTGGATGAGTAAATGACATCGAAGTTTTTTAATAGCTACTATTCATTATTGCTTATTTTTTTACTTTCGTATTAAATTAGCTATTTCAATCATGAAAAAAATTTTAGTGATCTATCATGTGCCGGCAAGTGCCATGGCGCAAACCATGAATGTAACGCCTGTGCAACAAGCCAAAGGCATGGAAATGTGGATGAACTGGGCCAAGCGTTGTGGCGACGATCTGCTGATGATCGGATCTCCGTTGGTGAATGGTCGCGCGGTTGCGGCAGACGGCACTGTTAGTGCCAGTGACCGGAATGTATCCGGATATTCTATGATTCAGGCTGAAAACATGGAAAGTGCGCTGAAAATGATGGAAGGTCATCCGCATACGTCCGGCTGGCATTCAGATGCCACCATAGAAGTGCATGAATCTATGCCCATACCCGGCATGTAACCTACCCCTTTTTTCTGACTGCAACAACCAAATTGCAGTTTAACTTTGTGTTTTATTTCAACACATGATCAACACTGTATTGTATGATATGGACGGTTTGCTGCTGGATACAGAACCCCTATGGGGTGAATGTATGCTAAGAGTAGCAGAAAAACACCGGATCCCTATCAGCAGAAAGAATTTTAAAGAAACTACCGGGCTGCGCATTTACGAGGTTACAGACCATTGGGCCATACACTACCCATGGACCGGCACCACTCCGTACGATGTAGCCGAAGAGATTCTGGACGATATCATAACTACGTCAAAAACTCATGCCACTATCCTAAAGGGTGTGGAAACATCGCTGCAACTGCTGCAAGCCAATGGTTTTAAGATCGGGCTGGCCTCCTCATCCCCTGCCCGTATGATACATGCATTGGTGCAACATTTCGGGCTGACGCACTATTTTAATTGTATCACATCGGCCGACGTTGTAGCATTGGGTAAGCCCCACCCTGCCGTGTTTTTACATTGTGCCGAGTCATTAGGATCAAGCCCGATGGAATGCGTAGTATTGGAAGACTCAATCAACGGCATGATAGCGGGTAAAGCTGCCCGTATGAAGGTAGTGGTAGTACCTGATCCAATACATTTCGATGATCCCCGCTTTACACTGGCTGATGCCAAATTAAGCAGTTTAGAAGATTTTGATCTGGACATGATCAACAGATTATAGCAAATAAAACTCTCGGGATTTTTGTTATCTTTAACCTACCATGAAAAACAGTCTCAGGTCGTTTACCACATTTAACGGTAAGGAGCGATTGGGTATTTTATTGTTGTCATTAGTGCTAATGATACTGATATTTATCAGAGGCACCATGCGTTTTTGGGTGCATCCCGATTTCAATGAAGCAACTAACAAACGTTTGGCTGCAAAATGGGACAGTTTTAAAAAAGCAAATGCTGCTGTAGAACTTAACGACAGCATATTAGCAACACAACAAACCTGGCTCGACCGCACCGACGGGCCATCGGCACCTATCCCTGACCCGATCAATATCAATACCTCAGATTCAGCAACACTTGTCAGACTAAAAGGCATTGGCCCGGTAACTGCCGGTAAGTTGATTCGATGGCGGAAAGAACATGGAGCGTTTCGCAGTATAGACGACATTTTAGAAATTCACCATATACCTGACTCCACCTTTGGTTTGATCAAAAAGCATTTAGTAGTAAACTAATTGTAAGTGCTGCCTAATCCCATTCAAAACGCTGAATAGGGTACAATATCAGCTCATTTTTACCGTTATTTTTTTTGAACTAATCGGAGAGACGAATGAAGAAAAAACTACTGTTTGTAGCGTTATTGCTGATATGTTGTGCATTTATTCCCCAGGAGGAAAATACAATTGTTTGGAAAAAGGGGCTTAAACTGCTACCGGCAGATTTTAGATCCCTGCCTGTGGCGGGTTCTTCCGACAAGGCCTGGTCGAAAGTAGGGCTTGAAATGCCATATACTTATAGTGGTACGGAACTGACCTATAAATGTATCTGCAAATTCTATAAGGACGGCTCCTGGATGGTTGACTCAAGCATGCGGATATTGAAACATGAACAAGGGCATTTCGACATTGCTGAGGTGTGCGCCAGACATGTGAGGCGAATATTTGAATCTTATAAAGGGAAAACAATTGATTTCGAATCACTTAATACACAACTAAAAGGTGCCCTTGATGAAATGGACTCACTGGAGCAACTGTATGATGCAGAGACCCACCATTCTGTTAACGAAAAAATGCAGGCATTATGGTACCGCCGCATTGTTGACTCGCTCAACACATTATCAAAATACAGCACTGAACAGGGAAAAATCAAGTTTAAATATAAATAATGCGTCCCGGTAATTTATTATGAGTTTTTTCATTTTGATTAACTAAAAGTTGATAAATAAGGCGGTATCAAATTTTTTTTAGAAAATATTTCAAGAATAGATAACAAAGTTCTAACTTTGTACAAACTGTTAAAACCAAAATGAAGCGAATATCTTTATTGGCCCTTGGGACTATTATCCTAACCTCATCATTATCTATTGCACAAGAAGTACGGAAAGGAAGAGAAGCATCAAAAGCTGATGTAAATTTTACAGAAATGGCCAATTATGAATTGGCACATCCCGCACCAAACGTCAGGAAACATCAATTTGAAGAAGATGATGTAATGCATCCTATTCGACCTGAAGTAGACCCCTCGAAAGTATTTTTGTACACCCCTCCTGCGGCTGCTGATGAGCGTTCGCGCAGAATCGGATTACCTGTTTCTCCTGCTCCTACAGATACGTTTTTATCTACTGTGTCGGACGGTAACGATATTCCACCGGATACGCATGGTGCTGTAGATTCACATTACTGTGTTACAGCGATCAATCCGGACGTACACATCCAAACACGCACGGGCGCTAACGTATCAACAGTAACCGAAGACCATTTTTGGTCGGCTGTGTTACCCCATGGCGCAGGCAGTTTCGATCCTCGGATCCATTATGACCCGTATAGTGGTCGTTGGATCATAGCCTGTCTTGCTTATGGAGAAACTGCTAATTCTCAGTTGATGATCGGCGTGTCGGCAACAGGAAACCCAACGGGTACATGGCATATTTATAATGTAGTGATAGACCCGACCGGCGTAAATTGGTTGGATTTTGACAATATAGGCTTCAATAAACAATGGATCGTACTATGCGGCAATTTGTTCAATATTGCCAGCGGGAGCAGTCCTGGTGCGCAAGTTTATGTATTTGATAAAGCCAGCATTATGGCAGGCACCGGCGCGCCTTATACAATGTTCAATGAAAACGGTGCTTTTTGTATTACACCGGCGCTGACATATGATTCTTCGGAAAGCAGCCTGTATATGTTGGAGATATACAACGGTGCCCGTGGACAACTTCAGGAATGGAAAGTTAGCGGAACAGCTACCGCGCCAACCGTTACAGCACTGGGAAATCCCGCAACCACTTTACACTGGAATTATACATCTTATGCAAATAGTGGTTCTTCAGGAGCAGATTTTGCGCCTCAAGCGGGCACTACAAATTTGATCCAAACCAATGACGACCGAATTAATAATTGCGTAGAGCGTAATGGCAGTTTATGGTGTTCACACAATGTTTTCTTACCCTACAGCGCAACTGCCAATCCTACACGCTGTTCTGTAATGTGGTGGCAGATTGATACGGGAGGAACTGTG
>Ga0164296_1001658_pt1 | contig 23114 bp, 21 predicted proteins | sample GEODES057metaG_FD_113533 | JGI IMG/M metagenome (GOLD analysis project Ga0164296, IMG submission 113533) | Dystrophic lake water microbial communities from Trout Bog Lake, Wisconsin, USA - GEODES057 metaG | ecosystem: Environmental > Aquatic > Freshwater > Lake | place: USA: Trout Bog Lake...
CACGCCTCGCCCGACATGTGACCTCGGCGCGTGGGCGCCGAGGGATCACCGGGTCGAGAGGAGCGAGGTCAGCGCTCGTCGGCCGATGACCTCGTAGCTTGGTCGACCGTTCATGCCGATGGCGGTGAAGATGAGCCCGAAGAAGGCGGCCCATGCTCGGGTCCTCGCCCAGGTGGCATCGTCGACGCCCCCGGCTGCGCTGCGAACCGTGTCGAGGTAGTCGGGCTCGAAGAGCATCCAGGCGCCCGCCAGGTCGCAGGCGGCATCGCCCTGGCAGAGGTCGCCGAAGTCGATCACCCCGGTCAAGATCCCGTCGCTGAGCAGCAGGTTGCCGGGGTGGAGATCGCCGTGGAGCCAGACTGGCTCGTCGGCTGCCGGCGCCTGGAGCGCTTCGGCCCAGATGGCGGCGAGAGCGTCGACGTCGACCTCGTCGGAGAGGCCATTGGCTCGGGCCACGAAGAGCTCGGTCTTCTCTTCGAGCGGGCCGCCACGATAGGGGTTCTGCGGCGCATCGGGTGGTGCTGGTCGATGGAGTGCGGTCACGAAGGCACCGAAGCGCTCGGCCGACTCCTCGGGCTCGGTGAGATCAGCGACGTCGGCGGCGGTCCCGTCCAGCCAGGGCACGACCGACCAGTGATAGGGGTAGCCGAGGCCCGGCGTCCCGGTGGCGACGGGGAGGGGGACCTCCAGCGGGAGGTCGTCGGCGATCTCCGGGAGCCACCGCTGCTCGTTGAGGATCAGGGCCGCGGCGTCGTCACGGCGAGGGAGTCGCACGAGCAGGTCGTCGCCGAGGCGCCACGAGGCGTTGTCCCACCCGGCATCGAGGTAGGCGAGCGGCTCCTCGCTCAAATCGGGGTGCTGGGCATCGAGGAGGCCCCGGACGAGCGCCTCGTCGATCTCTACGTCGGCGTCGGGCTGGTTCATCCCGCTCCTCCTTGGTCGAGGGTCCGCTGGAGGAACCGGCGAGTGGCGGCCTGGTCAGGATCGCCGAAGATCTTCTCGGGGGTGCCCGACTCGACGATCAGGCCGTTCTCGAGGAAGCAGACCTGGTCGGCGACGTCGCGCGCGAACCCCATCTCGTGGGTGGCCAGCAGCATGGTCATGCCGAGATCAGCCAGCTCGCCGACCAGGCTGAGGACCTCGCCGACCAGCTCGGGGTCGAGCGCCGAGGTGATCTCGTCGAGCAGCAGGAGCTTCGGGTTCATGGCGAGACAGCGAACGATGGCCACCCGCTGCTGCTGGCCGCCCGAGAGGCGGTCAGGGAACTCAGCGGCCTTGGTGCCGAGCCCGATCCGAGTCAGCAGGTCGCGCGCCTCGCTCTCGGCCTGGTCCTTGCTCACCTTCAAGACGCGGCGTGGAGCCAGCGTCACGTTGTCGAGCACGGAGAGGTGGGGAAAGAGGTTGTAGGACTGGAAGACCATCCCCACGTGCCGCCGCACCAGGTTCTCGTCGATGCGCGGGTCGGAGAGATCGTGGTCGAGGAACGTGATCGAGCCGCCGTCGATGCGCTCGAGCAGGTTGCAGCAGCGCAGGAAGGTGGACTTGCCCGACCCGGACGAGCCGATCAGGCAGACCACCTGGTGGGCGCCGAGCTCGACGTCGATGCCCTTGAGCACCTCGAGGTCGCCGAATCGCTTGGTGACGCCGCTGGCGCGCAGCACCGGTGAGGCGCTCACGTGATCCCCCCGGTGTCGGGGATCCCGGCCAGGCGCCTGGTGCGGTCCTTGGCCATGATGCGATCGGTGTACCGGGTCAGAGGCACGGTGAGGGCCAAGAAGAGGAGCGAGGCCACGGTGAAGCTCGAGTAGTTGAACTCGACCCCAGCCGCGATCTGCGCCGAGTGCACGGCCTCGGCCACCCCGAGCGTCGACACGATGGCGGTGTCCTTCTGGAGCGAGGCGAAGTCGTTGAGCAGTGCGGGGAGCACGTTGCGGATGGCTTGGGGCAGCACGACTCGCCGCAGGGTGGTGCCGGCCGGCAGGGCCAGGCTCTTGGCTGCCTGGGTCTGGTTGGCGGGCACCGACAAGATGCCGGCTCGGTAGACCTCGGAGACGTAGGCGGTGTACGAGAACACGAGGACGAACCCGGCGTAGACGACGGGGGACTGGCTCGAGATGACCGGGATGTTGAGCGAGGGCACGCCGAAGCCCACCCAGAGCATCACGAGGATGACCGGGACGCCTCGGCCGAAGTCGGTGTAGGCGATGGCGATGCCGCGCAGCGGCAGGAGCACGGGTCCTCGACTGAGCCGGAGGGCGGCGATGCCGAGCGCCAGGACCAGGACGACGGCCTCGCAGATCACGGACAGATAGACGTTCAGCAAGAAGCCCTTGCCCACCGACAAGATGCCCTTGGCCGGGTCACCGGTGAAGGCGATCCACATCTGGTGCGGGTTCAAGAACCCTTCGCGGAACGGCTTGGCGCTCGGCGAGGCCAGCAGGGCGATCACCAGGCCGATGACCACCACCGTCGAGACGGTCGACGCGATCGTGCCGCGCCGTCCGGTCCAGCGGGGTCGCGACGACGCGTACAGCGAGATCGGTGGCTCGTCGACGACCGGGTCGGCCGTCACCTCGTTGCGGCCCATGGCTCCCTAGGGCTGGATGGAGGGCACTGCGTTGTAGATGCCGAGGTACTTCTTCTCGAGCGCAGCGATGGTGCCCTGCTGGTCCATGGTGGCCAGTGCCGAGTTCACGCAGGTCGTGAGCGGGTTGCCCTTGGCCAGGAGCATCCCGTAGTGCTCGCCGGTGGTCGGGAACTGACCGACCTGGACGCCACCCTTGACCTGGCTCGAGGCCATGTACTGGCCGTCGGGCGTGTCGACGACGATGGCGTCGATCTGGTGCGTCTCGAGCGCCGAGACGGCCTGGTCGAGGCTGTTGTACACGCGCGGCTGCTGGGTCGGCTTGATGTAGTTGTTGATGTAGGCGAGGCCGGTGGTGCCGATCTGGTCGCCGTAGAGGTAGGTCTTGAGGGCGGCAGGGGAGTGGTCGGTGGCCACCTTGGAGCCCTTCAGGGTCACGATCGACTGGGTCGTGTCGTAGTAGCTGTCCGAGAAGCTCACGACGGCCGAGCGCTCCGGGGTGACCGAGATCTCGTTGATGTCGAAGTCGAAGGCCTTGGGGCCAGGGGCATAGCTCTGGTCGAAGCCCTCGGTGACCCACTTGACCTTCTCCTTGGGGAAGCCGAGCAGGGAGGCCACGTCGTAGGCGACCGCAGACTCATAGCCGAGACCGTTCGACGGGGTGTTGTTCACGAACCAGGGCTCGTAGACCGGGTTGTCGGTGGCGGCGGTGAGCACGCCGGGCGTCTTGGTCTGGGTCTTGACGGTCTGCTGGCAGGCGGCCAGCGATGGGAGGCCGGCGATCGACTGGGTCGAGGCAGTCGTCGTCGTGGTGGCCGGTGCGGTCGGCTGCGTGGTGGTCGACGTCGAGCTCGACGAGGACGAGCAGGCGGCCAGGCTCACGGCCATGGCGGCGCTCACGGCGACGAGGGTCAGGTTGGAACGCTTCATGGTCTCTCCATCAGATCCGCCGGGCGGACCGGACGGGCTCGAAATCCTACTGATCGGGTAGGGAATCGGCAAGGTCGGGAGGCGACACCGTCACGGCGCGTGCGGAATGCTGGTAGCACCATGGGGATGCGCATCGCGGTGATCGGGACAGGAATCTCTGGGATCGCGGCTGCCCATGCGCTCAGTGGCGAGCACGAGGTCACCCTGTTCGAGGCCGAGGATCGACCGGGAGGGCACACCCACACGGTGTCGGTCGAGGTCGAGGGCGCGACGGTGGCGGTCGACACCGGCTTCCTCGTCTACACCGAGGCCACCTATCCCGGTCTGACCAGGTTCTTCGCCGAGCTCGGCGTCGTCACCCAGCCGAGCGACATGAGCTTCTCGGTCACCGACGAGGACTCCGGTCTCGAGTGGCGTGGGACCGATCTCAAATCGGTCTTCGCCCAGCCGCGGAACCTGGCCAACCCTGCCTTCTTGGCCATGCTCGTCGACGTGGTGCGCTTCAACCGGCTCGCTCGCACCTTGCTCACCACGCCCGCCAGCTCCTCCATGAGCCTGGGCGACCTCTTGGCCACGAGACGCTGGTCGAAGGGGTTCACCCGTTGGTACCTCGTGCCCCTCGGCGCCTCGATCTGGTCCTCGAGCCCGGAGAGCTTCTTGTCGATGCCCGCCGTGATGCTGGCCCGCTTCTTGGATCGCCACGGCCTGCTCTCCTTTGGTGACAAGCCCGCGTGGCGAACCGTCACCGGCGGGGCGAAGCACTATGTGGACGCAGCGCTGGCACCCTTCGCCGCGGGAGGTCGGCTGCACCTCGGCGCGCCGATCACGACGGTGCGGCGAGACGATGACGGCGTCGAGCTGGTGGTGGCGGGCTCGAGCCAGGTCCACTCCTTCGACCACGTCGTGGTGGCGGTCCACTCCGATCAGGCGCTGGCCATGATGGCGGACGCCACGCCGGCCGAGAAAGAGATCCTCGGCGCCATCCGGTATCAGGACAATGACGTCACCTTGCACACCGATGCCTCCTTCCTCCCCAAGGCCCATCGAGCATGGGCGGCCTGGAACTATCACCAGACCGGCAGCGCCTCGCCCGAGATCGGTGTGACGATGACCTACTACCTCAACGCCCTCCAGGGCCTTGGCGTGTCGACCCCCGTCCTCGAGACGCTCAACCGACACGACGAGGTCGACCCCTCGTGCGTGCTGGCCCGCTTCTCCTACGCCCACCCGGTCCTCGACACCAGCGCGGTGGCGGCCCAGGCACGCCGCCATGAGATCAGCGGCCCTGCGTTCAAGACCTCGTACGCCGGCGCCTATTGGGCCAACGGCTTCCACGAAGATGGGTTCCAGAGCGGGCTGGCCGCCGCCGCCGAGCTCGGGTCGGTGTGGTGACCGAGCAGCTGGCCGCCTCGGTGCCCACCTCCCCGGTCACGCTGGCCCCGTGCCTCTATGAGGGAACGGTGATCCACGACCGGCGAGGCGACCAGCCCCATCGGCTTCGTCGCACGATCCAGATGGTGTTCGTGGACACCGCCGACCTGTCGAGCCTGACCAGGCTCCACCCGCTCTGGTCGACGAGCACTCGGCGGCCGGTCGAGCTCCGGCGAGCTGACTGCTTCGGGGACCCGACGATCCCGCTCGACCAGGCGGTCGCCGACGAGGTGGTCCGCCTTGGCGGCCAGCGGCCCCGAGGACCCATCGCTCTCCTCGCCACCCCTCGCACCTGGGGATGGAACTTCAACCCGATCACGAGCTACTACTGCTACGACGAGACCGGCACCGAGGTGACCGACCTCCTCGTGGAGGTGACCAACACCCCGTGGGGTGAGCGCCACACGTATCTCGTCGGCGCACCAGGGCGCCACCGGTTCGCCAAGGACTTCCACGTCAGCCCCTTCCTGCCCATGGACCTGGCCTATGAGATCCGCTACGCCGCTCCGGCCGAGCGCTGCACCATGAGCTTTGACGTGACCGAGAACGGCGAGACACGGCTTCGTGCGTCCATGGCTCTCCACCGGGTGGCACCGACCGCGGCGGCGCTTCGCCGTATCATCACCCGTCCGTGGCTCTCCTCGCCGGGGGTCTCGGCGTCGATCTATGCCAATGCCGTGGCGCTCCTGGCCAAGCGGGCGCCCGTCTTCCGCCACCCGAGCCCAAAGGAGGCCACCCCATGAGCGAGACCACCGACGCCCTGGTGGCGGATCGGCCCGAGATCACCATCGCCGAGGGGCTGGCCACCGCCACGCCTCGGAGCGCGTGGGGGGCGAAGATCGACAAGGCGTGCTTCGCCCTGGCCCGACGGCTCTCGACTCGCGCCACGCTCGGCACCATCAACGTCGTCGGACCGGCGGGTGGCTTCGTGGTCGGCTCTGGCGGACCCGAGGTCACGGTGACCGTCCACGACCCGCGGGCCTACTCCGAGATCTTCCTGCACAGCTCGATCGGGCTGGCCGAGGGCTACATCGCCGGGCACTGGGAGACCGACGACCTGGTCACGCTGCTTCGCCTCGTCAGCGGCAACCTGGCCGGCGGTCTCGAGACCATGGACCGGATCGTGGACGCTGCCGCCGGCCCCCTCTCGGCACTGCACCGGCTCAAGCCGCCGACGCCGCACAAGGATCGACGCAACGTCCGGGCGCACTACGACCTGCCGGGCGAGCTCTATGACGCCATGCTCGATGGCACCACGATGATGTACTCGTGTGGCGTCTTCGCCACGCCGGCGACCTCGCTCGCCGACGCACAGGTAGCCAAGCTCGAGATGATCTGCGACAAGCTCGACCTCGGCCCCGACGATCACCTGCTCGAGATCGGGACCGGATGGGGTGGCCTGGCCATCCACGCGGCCGCCACCCGGGGCTGTCGGGTGACCACCACCACCTTGTCGGTCGAGCAGCGCAAGCTGGCCACGCTGCGGGTGGCTGAGGCGGGCCTGTCGGACCGCATCGAGATCCTGGGCCTCGACTACCGAGCGCTCACCGGCACCTACGACAAGCTGGTCTCCATCGAGATGATCGAGGCCGTCGACTGGCGCCTCTACGAGACCTTCTTCGCCACCTGCGAGCGATTGCTGGCTCCCGATGGCCTGATGCTGCTCCAGGCCATCACGATCACCGACGGCAGCTTCGAGCGAGCCAAGCTGCGCGAGGACTTCATCCGGGCCCTGATCTTCCCGGGCGGCTGCCTGCCGTCGCTCAAGGCCCTGGCAGCGGCGATGGCCAAGGCGGGCCACCTCCAGATCGTGGGCATGGAGGACATCGGTGAGCACTACGCCACCACCTTGGCCGCATGGCGCGCCAACTTCGAGGCCCACTGGGACACGGTCAAGCCCGCGGGCTACGGCGAGGAGTTCGCTCGGCTCTGGGAGCTCTACCTCTGCTACTGCGAGGCGGCCTTCTTGGACCGGCACATCTCGGACATCCAGCTCGTGATCGGCGGTCCTCGCTACAAGCGCGGCGCCCTCCCCGTTCCCCCGGCGGGCTGATCCCCCTCGTCAGCACGCAGCGAGCCGAGGGTAAGGTCAGTGCCCATGACCGACATCATCAGCGCAGCCATCGAGGGGGCCGGAGCCGACGAGCTCGCCGCCCTGCCCATGCCCGAGTCGTACAAGGCGGCCTACGTCGAGCGTGGCGACATCGCCATGTTCGAGGGCCTCGAGTCCGACGACAAGGACCCCCGCAAGTCGCTCAAGGTCGGCGAGGTCGACCTGCCCGAGCTCGCCCCTGACGAGGCCTACGTGCTGATCATGGCCTCGTCGATCAACTTCAACACGGTGTGGACGTCGATCTTCGAGCCCCTGCCGACCTTCGGGTTCCTCGATCGCCTCGGCAAGGAGTCGGTCTGGGGCGCTCGGCACGCGCTCGACAAGCACATCGTCGGCTCCGACGGCTCGGGCATCGTGCTCAAGACGGGCTCGGCGGTCCGCCTGTGGAAGTCCGGCGACAAGGTCACCCTGCACTGCAACTACCTCGACGACCAGGACCCGACGGCGCACGACGACTCGATGATGGCCGTCAACCAGCGGATCTGGGGCTTCGAGACGAACTTCGGCGGCCTGGCCGAGATCGCCGTCGTCAAGGCCAACCAGCTGATGCCCAAGCCCACGCACCTGACGTGGGAGGAGTCGGCCATCAACGCGCTGTGCAACTCGACCGCCTACCGCATGGTGGTCTCGCCCAATGGAGCTGGCATGACCCAGGGTGACAAGGCCCTCATCTGGGGCGCCTCAGGAGGCTTGGGCGCCTATGCCGTCCAGCACGTCCTCAACGGTGGCGGCACGCCGGTCGGCGTGGTCTCCTCGGCGTCGAAGGTGGCGCTCCTCAACGAGCTCGGCGTCGACGCCGTGATCGATCGCAAGGAGAAGGGATACCGCTTCTGGTCCGACGAGTTCCACCAGGACGAGTCGGAGTGGCGCCGTCTGGGCAAGGACATCCGCGGCCTCGTGGGCGAGGACGTCGACTTCGTCTTCGAGCACCCCGGTCGCCAGACCATGGGGGCCAGCGTCTTCGTGACCAAGCGCGGCGGCAAGATCGTGACCTGTGCCGCCACGTCTGGCTACATGATCGAGTACGACAACCGTCACCTGTGGATGAAGCTCAAGTCGATCATCGGCTCGCACTTCGCCAACTACCGCGAGGCCTGGGAGGCCAACCAGCTCATCTGTGATGGCGTGGTCCTCCCACCCCTGTCGGCCGTCTACACGCTCGATGAGGTGGGCGACGCCGCCTACCAGGTGCACAAGAACCTCCACGAGGGCAAGATCGGCGTGCTCTGCGCTGCGCCCGCAGAGGGCCTCGGCATCGATGACCCCGAGAAGCGGGCCGCCATCGGCGAGGACCGCCTGACCATCTTCCGTCGACACGCCTGAGGAGCCTGCACATGCCTGAGAACTTCGAGCTGACCGAGATCGATCACGTGGCGATCGCCGTCAACGACCTCGAGGCGGCCATCGCCTGGTATGCCGAGGTCTTCGGCGCCACCGTCGACCACCGAGAGGTGGTCGAGTCCGACGGAGTCGAGGAGGCCCTCTTGAAGGTGGCTGACTCCTATGTTCAGCTGCTCACCCCCACCACGGAGACCTCGCCGGTGGCCAAGTACCTGGCCAACAAGGGCGAGGGCCTGCACCACATCGGCTACCGGGTCGACGACTGTGCGGCCGCCCTCGAGAGCGTGAAGGCCTCGGGGGGTCGCGTCATCGACGAGGCACCTCGCCCGGGAAGCCGGGGAACGACGGTGGCATTCATCCACCCGAAGACCTCGTTCGGCACCCTGATCGAGCTCGTCCAGGAGTAGGCCTTGCTCCGCCCAGGGCGCCGGGATACCGTTCGCTCATGGGAACTTTCACTCAGGCTGACAAAAGAAGGGGACGTCGATTCGGCGTGGTCCTCGGCTTCGTCGGGGTCCTGCTCGCCAGCGGCGTCCTGAGCGCCTGCGGGTCGTCGAGCTCGTCGACGCCGACGACGATCGTCCAGCACGCGACGTCGCTGGTGGGGAAGCGCTACTGCGAGATCCTGCTCGTGACGGCCACCGGCGGGCTCCATGCCACCGTCTACAACACCTATCCCTTGAACGCCTGCCCCGAGGCGAAGTGGTCGGCGATCGATCCGAGCGCCGTCGCCACGGAGAACGGAGCGCTCGCCGCGCTGCCCAATGGGCCCCGGTTCTGGCTGATGGACAGCATCGTCAAGTCGCGGTCGGGCACCGAGCACATCAAGTCCTTCGGCGGCATCGCCATGATCGAGGAGGCGACGGTGGCGGTCAGCCCGGCGGATCTCAAGGCCACGCGCCTTGCCTTCGACCCCCACTCGGTGAACCGCACGGCGGCGTTCACCTTCCACAAGGGCCGCCAGGTCTATGAGCTCCACGATCCGTCCGGCCAGACGTGGGTCATGCAGACCTGGAGCCAGCAGGTCGACCCGACCCTGTCCGAGTCAGCGCTGGCCAACCTCGGTCCGAAGCTGGCCCTGCCCTCGGGATGGACCTACACGGTGCGCACCTTGCAGGCTCCCCTCGTGATCGCCACCGAGACCCAGGCGGCCCATGTGCTCCAGGACAACCTTGGGAACAGCTATTCGCTCGAGTCCGCCAGATGAGCGATCAACTTCGAGCCACGGCTCCTCCTCTTGTAGCCTGAGGGCATGGATCACCCAATGACCGAGAAGCTGGCCGACCTCGCCTCCCGCAAGGAGGCCGCTCTCCACGCCGGTTCCGAGCGCTCCGTCAAGCGCCAGCACGAGAAGGGCAAGCTCACCGCCCGTGAGCGGATCGAGTACCTCCTCGATGAGGGCTCCTTCACCGAGCTCGACATGCTGGCCCGCCACCGCGCCCACGGCATGGGCCTCGAGGAGACCCGGCCCTACACCGACGGCGTGATCACCGGCTTCGGCACCATCGACGGTCGCAAGGTCTGCGTGTTCAGCCAGGACTTCACCGTCTTCGGTGGTGCGCTCGGCGAGGTCTTCGCTGAGAAGATCCACAAGATCATGGACCTGGCCTCGTCGCTCGGCGTGCCGATGATCGGTCTCAACGATGGGGCCGGTGCCCGGATCCAAGAGGGCGTCGTCTCGCTCCACTCCTACGGTGGCATCTTCCGTCGCAATGCGTCAGCCTCGGGCGTGATCCCGCAGATCTCCGTCATCATGGGCCCCTGTGCCGGTGGCGCGGTCTACTCGCCGGCGCTCACCGACTTCATCTTCATGGTCAACGAGACCAGCCACATGTTCATCACGGGTCCCGACGTGGTCAAGACCGTGACCGGTGAAGAGGTCACCTTGGAGGAGCTCGGTGGGGCCATGAGCCACGCTTCGAAGTCCGGTGTGTCGCACTTCGTCGCCGCCGACGAGCATGCCTGCCTCGACGACGTCAAGTACCTGCTGAGCTTCCTGCCCGCCAACAACCTCGAGGAGCCGCCGCGGGCCGAGCTCGACGACGACCCTGACCGCCTCTGCCCCGAGCTCGTCGACATCATCCCGGCCAGCTCGAACCAGCCCTACGACATGCGGTCGGTGATCTCGTCCGTGGTCGACGATGGCGACTACTTCGAGGTCCACGCCGCCTACGCCCCCTCGATCACGTGTGGCTTCGCCCGCATCGGTGGGCGTCCGGTCGGCATCGTCGGCAACCAGCCCATGATCCTCGCTGGCGTGCTCGACATCGAGTCGTCGGAGAAGGCTGCTCGCTTCGTCCGCACCTGCGACGCCTTCAATGTGCCGCTGGTGACCTTCGTTGACGTCCCGGGCTTCCTGCCGGGCACCGACCAGGAGTACAACGGCATCATCCGTCACGGGGCCAAGCTGCTCTACGCCTACTGCGAGGCCACCGTGCCCCGCATCCAGGTCATCACCCGCAAGGCGTACGGCGGTGCCTACGTGGTCATGAACTCGAAGTCCATCGGTGCCGACCTGGCCTTCGCCTGGCCGTCGGCCGAGCTGGCCGTCATGGGCGCCGCTGGTGCCGTCGAGATCGTCTACCGCACGGAGCTCTCGGAGGCGTCTGACCCGGAGAGCCGTCGGGCGGAGCTGGTCGAGGAGTACACCGAGCGGCACGCCAACCCGTATGAGGCGGCCGAGCGGGGCTACGTCGACGACGTGATCGATCCGGCCGAGACCCGGCGCGTGCTGGTCCGGAGCCTCGACATGCTGGCGTCGAAGCGCGAGGAGCTGCCCAAGCGCAAGCACGGGAACGTGCCGCTGTGAGCAGGGGCATCTCGTCACGGCCTGAGCCTGATCCCGAGATCGTGGCCATCATTACGGCGGCCGCAGAGCAGCTGCTTCGGCCGGCGGCGGTGGTCACCTCGGCTCCCGAGGCCAACCCCTGGCGGTTCTCCGGCCGCTGGTTCACCAAGCACCAGGTCACCCGTCGCGACCGACCCTTCTAGGGTATTGATCGCACGGCCGGCTCAGCGCTGGTCGGCGAGTGACGCGCTCGGCGCGTCGGAGGCATGTCGCCCACGGGGCCCCCGGGCAGCGGCGATCGCACCTCCGATCAGCAGGCAGGCGCCACCGAGCGCGTAGAGCCCCCCGATCACGATGACCTTCGGGGAGGACAGATCGACGTGGCGGAACCCCAGCCCGGGCACCAGCTTGGTCACGGCGAAGTAGAACGGCCGAACGAAGAGCACGGTGGCCAGCCCCATGGCGATCGCCAGGACCGGATGGCTCGCTCGAGCCTCCCAGGCGGCGAACGGCAGCAGCAGGGCGACCCAGCACCAGTGGTGCTCCCAGGCGAACGGTGAGCTGTCGACGCCGGCGATCGCCACCATGGTCACTGCGGTGATCGGCAGGCCGCGGCCGAAGAGTCGCCACGCCACCCAGAGGCCGAGCGCCACCACCGCGACGATCAAGAGGTACTTGGCCGCCGTCCCGGCCAGGACGCCGCCAAGCGGCGGTCGAGCGAGGAAGCCGTGGAGGCTCATGTTCGGGAACATGGCGAAGCCGCTCGGGTAGCGGACCCCGAAGACCTGGACGGCGTCCTTGTCGACCTGCCCGGTCGGCACCATCACGGTCCAGTAGTGCCAGGTGTCACGCCAGGACAGCAGGCCACCGGCGAGGATCCCCACGCAGAGGCCGATGGCCGACCGCAGCACCCCTGCCCAGCGGGAGCGAACGAAGATGGCGGCCACGAAGATCGCCGGCCAGAAGCTCACCGAGACGACCAGCCCGGTCAGGATGCCCGTCCACCGACGAGGGACCACGAAGAGGTCGACGAGGACGAGGGCCAGGAGCCAGAGCTGGTCCTGGCCGTACCAGATGGCACTGCGTGCCGGCACCGAGAGCACGGCGCACCGGGACCAGCACCACCGACGACGCCACCAGCGCGTGGCACCGGCTCACGGCGGCCACCTTCGACCAGGCGATGCCGCAGATCACGGCGATCGCCGCCATCGAGAGCCAGACCGAGAGCAAGATCCCGGCCGTCGAGCCGACGACATCGAAGATGAGGTAGGCACCCGACAGCGTCGGAGGCACGTTGTCGGTGAACTGGATCGACGTGGTGAACGGGTTCTGGCCATGGAGCATGGTCAGGCCCTCGCTGATCCGGTGCCGCAGATCGCTCGGATCGAGGAACAAGGTGGAGTGCGGGCCGATGGTGGTGAACGGGGGCGAGTGGGGCCATCCCGGCACGAGCATGCTCGTCAGCAGGACCGCCCACGCTCCGGTGATCACCAGCCAGAGGCCGACGGTCACGACGCTCCGAGACCGAGGCGACAGTGATGCCTCGGTCTCCTTTGCCCTGTCGACGACCCGCCAGCTCATCGAGCTGCAGCGCGCTCGTCGGCCTCATCGAGGTGCGGCGGTGACGATCGGAGCGCCCGCCAGAGCCATCCGACGAGGAGCAGCGCTATGACGGTGGCGGGGATGGTGAGCAGCAGGCTCAGGCGACCGGTGCTGCGGACGGTCCCCACCTGCCAGAGCGAGACGAAGAACGCCGAGTGGTGATACGGGCTGGTGCCGTGGACGATCAGGTGGAGCGAGTTGCTCACGACCTTTGGGATCAAGACCACCTGGCGCCAGACGCTTGGGCCGTTCGGCGAGGTCCCGGGGTAGAAGCGCTGCTGCGCGTCGTAGGGGACGAGCAGCATCGCCGCCGACCAGAGGCCACCGACGATGGCCGACGCCCAGATGACCGGTCGCAGCGCGCCAGTGGGGCGCCGGGGGATGAGGAAGGCGGTGATCGGCACCATGGGGACGAAGTAGCGGCAGCTGCGACCCCACGACCAGATGTCGAGGTAGCTCGAAGAGGGGTGGATGAAGAGCACCGACGCAGTGATGGTCAGCGCCAGGCCGACAGCCAGCGGTGCCGAGGTCGGGCGACCAGGCCGTCGCCAGGCTGGCCAGGTGGTGGCGATGCCGACCAGGCAGAGCGGGGCGAAGAAGAGCAGGCCAGCCTGGGGCGAGAGGAGCGAGTCGACGATCGTCTGGAGCGAGGTTCCGTAGGTCACGATGCCGGCGTAGCCGGGCCCGACATGGGTGACCCCGCCGTAGCGAGCTTGGTTGGTGAGCGCCAGGGCGCCGATGGCCAGGATCATGGGAAGCGCGCCGCGCAGCGCCGGGGCCCATCGTCGCTCGAAAAGGAGCGGGATCACAAGGACGGCCGCACCCACCAGCGCCACCGGGATCATCTGGTCGCGTGAGCACAGCAGCAGGCCCAGCGCGATGCCCGACCATCCCACTCGGTCCGCCTGGCGAGCGGCCACGGCGCCGAGGGCGAGCAGGCCGGCGATGACGACGTCCATGGGCTCCTTGGCCACGTAGACCCACAGCAGCGTGGTGGCCGTCGCAAGGATGACCACCTGGCCCCGATCGACGAGCGACTCCGTTGGTCGCAGGGCTGCGGTCCATCGGATGCCGACCAGGACGAGCGCTCCGCCGAAGAGGAGGTACTCGAGGCTGGCGACGAATCCCATCGCCACGTGACCGCCGATCACGTTGGCGACGCCGGCGGGCAGCAAGATGAGCGAGGCCTCGAGCGGGTAGCGGCTGTGGTGCCACGCCACCCCGAGGTGGCCGTGGGCGAAGGCGACGGCGAGCTTGAGCTCGGCGCTCGAGTCGCTCGAGAGCACGGAGCCTTGGAAGATGGCGAACCCCATCACGACGGCCAGAGCGGCGAACGCCCACGCAGGGTGGCGCCGGACGCCCGCGGCGGCGGTGAGGAGCACTAGGTCACCTCTGGCGTGAGGACGCGCTCACGAGGTCCGTGCGCGGCGCTGTTCGACGAGGCCGACCATGTCCTCCATGATGTCAGCGATCTGGAAGTCCTTGGGGGTATAGACGGCCGTCACGCCCTTGCCCTTGAGCACCAGCTCGTCGTCGGGGGGGATGATGCCGCCGACGACCACGTCAGCGTCCACGCCGGCGATCCGAAGACGGTCGAGGACCTCGGGGACGAGCTCGAGGTGCGAGCCCGACAGGATGGAGATCCCGATGATGTCGACGTCCTCGTCTCGGGCCGCCGCTGCGATCTGGGCGGGGGTGAGCCTGATGCCTTGATAGACGACCTCGAAGCCGGCGTCGCGGGCGGCGACGGCGATCTGCTCAGCGCCGTTGGAGTGGCCATCGAGACCGGGCTTGGCCACGAGGAGCCGGGGACGAGAGCCGGTGGTGGCCGCCAGCTCGGCCGATCGGGCAGCGATGGCCGCCATCGAGGTGCCGCGATGTCCGACGCCACCGGAGACGCCGGTCGGGGCGCGGTATTCGCCGAAGACCTCTCGCAGAGCGCCGGCCCACTCACCAGTGGTGCCTCCGGCATGGGCCAGGGCGATGGACGGCAGCATGATGTTGTCGGCCGGGTCGTCGCTGAGCGCCACTCGCTTGAGCTCCGAGAGCGCGTCGATGACCGCAGCCTCATCTCGTGCCGCTCGCCAGGCCGTCACGTCCTCCTTGAGCTGGCTCTCGACCAGGGGGTCGACCTTCATGATGGCCTCGAGGTCAGAGTCGGTCAGCGGGGAGTCGGCGGTCTCGGTGAAGGAGTTGACCCCGATCACCTGGAGCTCGCCCGACTCGATGTTGGCCACCCGCTCAGCCTGGCTGCGCACGAGTCGGCTCTTGAGCTCGTCGATGGCCTCGAAGGCACCACCCAGGGCGAGGACCTCGTCGAGCTCGGTCTGCGCCGCGGCGATGATCTCGTTGGTCTTGGCCTCCATGACGACGCTGCCCTCGAACAGGTCGTCGTACTCGAGGAGGTCGGTCTCGAAGGCCAGGATCTGCTGGATCCGAAGCGACCACTGCTGGTCCCACGGGCGGGGCAGCCCCAGGGCCTCGTTCCAGGCCGGGAGCTGCAGGGCGCGGGCCCGAGCATCCTTCGACAAGGTCACCCCGAGGGCCTCGAGCACGATCCGCGGCACATTGTTCTCTGGCTGCTGCTCGGTCAGGCCGAGCGAGTTGACCTGCACGCCGTAGCGGAACCGACGCTTGGCGGGATCCTCCACGCCGTAGCGCTCCAGGCAGATGGCATCCCACATGGCGGTGAAGGCCCGCATCTTGGCCGTCTCCTCGACGAAGCGGATGCCGGCGTTGCAGAAGAAGCTGATCCGGCTGACCACCGCCGGGATCTCCTCGGGCTCGACCTTGCCTGAGTCGCGCACGGCGTCGATGACGCCGATGGCCGTGGCGAGGGCGTAGGCGACCTCCTGGACGGGGGTCGCCCCGGCCTCTTGGAGGTGGTAGCTGCAGACGTTGATCGGGTTCCACTTGGGCACGTGGCGGACGGTGTAGGCGATCATGTCGACGATCAACCGACGTGACGGGTGCGGCCCATAGATGAAGGTGCCCCTCGAGAGGTACTCCTTGACGATGTCGTTCTGGGTCGTGCCGGTGAGCACGGCCGGGTCGACGCCGTGGTTCTGCGCATTGGCGATGTAGAGCGCCAGCAGCCAGGCCGCCGTGGCGTTGATCGTCATCGAGGTGTTCATCTCGCCGACGGGGATCTGGTCGAGCAGCTGGCTCATGTGCCCGAGGTGGGCGACGGGCACACCCACCTTGCCGACCTCGCCGGAGGCCTCTGGCGCGTCCGGGTCGTAGCCGGTCTGCGTCGGAAGGTCGAAGGCGATCGACAGGCCGGTCTGGCCCTTGGCCAGGTTGGTCCGATAGAGCGCGTTCGAGGCGGTGGCGGTCGAGTGACCTGAGTAGGTCCGCATGACCCAGGGCTTGGCGCGACGCTGCTCGCTCATGGCGGGCCTCCTTGTGCTGGTGCGCCCGATGCAGGGCGCGTCGTGGCGCTCACCTCGTCAGAGGCGAGCGTGTCGTCTACTTGGCGTAGTTGTAGAAGCCGAGCTTGGTCTTGCGGCCCAGCTGGCCGGCCGAGACCATGCGACGCAGCAGCGGCACGGCGGCGTAGTTCGGGTCGCGGAACTCCTCGTAGAGAGCGTCCAAGATGGCCAGCGAGGTGTCGAGGCCGACAAGGTCGAGGAGGGCGAAGGGCCCCATCGGGAAGCCGCAGCCACCCTTCATCGCCGAGTCGATGCCTTCCTTGGTCGCCACGCCGCCCTCGAGCAGGCGGATGGCGTTGTTCAGGTAGGGGAAGAGGAGGGCATTGACGATGAAGCCGGCCTGGTCCTTGACCTCGACCGGGTCCTTGCCGCAGGAGGCGGCGAAGGTGATGGCCGCATCGAAGGTCTCCTCCGACGCCGTGAGGGGGCGGACCACCTCGACGAGGGCCATGGCCGGTGCGGGGTTGAAGAAGTGGATGCCGACCACCTTGTCAGGGCGGTTGGTGGCGACGGCCATCTCGACGACGGGCAGCGTGGAGGTGTTGGTGGCCAAGATGGCCGACTCCTTGACGATGCCGTCGAGCTCGGCGAACAGCGCCAGCTTGACGTCGAGATCCTCGACCACGGACTCGATCACGAGATCGCAGTCGGCGAGCGCCGACAGCTCGGTGGCGGTGGAGACCCGTCCGAGGATCTCGGCTGCCTCTTCGGCGCTCCGACGGCCCTTCTCGACCTGGCGGTCGAGGCTCTTGGCCAGGCCGGCCTTCATGCCCTCGGCTGATTCAAGGCTCCGACTGCGGAGCACGACCTCGTAGCCATTGGCCGAAGCCACCTCGGCGATGCCCGAGCCCATGATTCCCGAACCGATGATTCCTACACGTGTGATCGACATGCGGCGCATCGTAGTTCTCCGAAGCCTCGAGCGACACTCCGATGAGCCTGGTGCGCGAGGATCACCAGATGGCTTCTCACGGAACGTTGGTGCTTCTCGGCGGTGGCGAGGTCGGCGATCCTGACCTCGGTTCGGCTCTCGTCACGTTGGCCCCAGGGCCCCGGGTGGCGATCATCCCGATGGCCTCGGCCTTCGAGCAGCCCGAGGCGGCCGTGATGGCCGTCGGTGGGTGGCTCCACCCGCTTGGCGCAGAGGTCGAGGGGCTCATGGCCTCCTCCCGAGCGGATGCGGACCTCGACGAGCTGGCCCAACGGCTCGACGACGCCGATGCCGCGTACCTCTGTGACGGCAGCGCCCTCCACCTGCGCACCACGCTCAAGGCGACCGTCCTGTTCGACCGGTTGCTCGCCCTCCTCGATCGTGGCGGGCTGCTGGTTGCGTCGGGCGAGGCGGCCACGGTGCTGTGCAACCCCATGGTCGATCCCCGAGGGGGCGCGCCGACGGTGGGTCTTGGGCCGGTGACCGGGTTCACCGTGGTGCCGCACGTGGGTGACGACATGGATGACCCGAACGCTGACAAGCTCCAGCGCACCGTGGACATGGCGCCACGGGAGCTTCCCGTGGTGGCCCTGCGACGCAGGACGGGGCTGATCTGCCACCCTGACGGGACGGTGAGCGCACTCGGTGATGAGCTCCCCGTTGCCTATCGAGGCGGCGAGCAGCTGCCTGACGCCCTCGGCTCGCTCGCCGGGTGGCGCTGATCAACCCCGCAGGGACGATTCGACCCCTGAGGGACGACGCCCGCGCAGAGCCCTAGTCAGCCTCGGTGATGGTGACCGAGTTGATGGTGACATCGGTCACGGGCTTGTCGCCTCGCCCCGTGGGCACGCCGTCGATGGCAGCTACCACGTCGAGTCCGCTGACGACCTTGCCGAAGAGGGCGTAGGCCGGTGGCAGACGCATGCCAGCGGAGCCCGAGATGATGAAGAACTGGCTGCCGTTCGTGTTCGGTCCCGCATTCGCCATGGCCAGGGAACCAAGCTCGTAGCGGCCAGGCTTTGGGAGCTCGTCGTCGAAGCGGTAGCCGGGGCCACCGGTTCCGGTGCCCTGCGGGCAGCCGCCCTGAAGGACGAAGTCGGAGATCACGCGGTGGAAGGTCAGCCCGTCGTAGAAGTGGTACCGGGCCAGGAAGACGAAGCTGTTGACCGTCTTCGGGGCGGCGATCGGGTCGAGGGCGATCACGATCTGGCCCATCGAGGTCTCCATGGTGGCCGTGTAGCGCTTCGCCGGGTCGATGCACATCGGTGGCGCCTCGGCGAAGGTGGTCTGGCGAGGGGACGAGCCGTCGACGGCAGGGCACTCGATGGTCATGATTCGCTCCTTGGTGGGTTGGTGGCGGATGTGCTGGCGACGTCGGCCCGAGATGGGCGTGGACGAGCTGGCGAGCTAGCTCTCGGTGACCTTGACCGAGAGGATGCGATGGGTCACCGCCGGCGGCACGCCGGAGGTGGAGCCCTGCGCATTGATCTTCTCGACGATGGCGTTGCCGGTGATCACCTGGCCGAAGAGGGAGTAGGACGGCGGAAGGCTCTCACCCTCGGGACCGGCCACGATGAAGAACTGGCTGCCGCCCGTGTTGGCCTGACCGGTGTTGGCCATGGCCAGCGAGCCAATGGGGTACTGCGGGCTGGCGGTCTTCGGGAGCTCGTCGGGGATCGTGTAGCCCGGACCACCGGTGCCGGTCCCCGTCGGGTCACCGGTCTGGTCCATGAAGCTGGGGATGACCCGGTGGAAGATCACGCAGTGGTAGTAGCCCTGCTTGGCCAGGAAGACGAAGTTGTTGACCGTCTTGGGTGCCGTGCTCGGGTCGAGCTTGACGGTGAACGGTCCGAGGTCGGTCGTGATCACTGCGGTGTAGATCTTCGAGGTGTCGATCGTCATCGGCGGTGCGCTCGACCAGGTGAGCGTGTTCACCCGCGTGGAGGGCGAGGCGGGACACCCGGCGGCGACGGCCACCTTGTTGGCCTGAGCCTGGGCGGCGGTGTTGGCGGCGCTCGAGGCTGACGTGGTCGTCGTGGAGGCCGCGGTCGTCGTGGTGGTCGACGCTGCGGTGGACTTCGAGCTGTTGTGCGTGAAGAGGATGATGGACCCGATCACCACGACAGCGATCACGGCGATGATCGCGCCTCGTCGCAGCAAGGAGGACCGCTTGGCCTTCTTCTCCTCCTCTGCCTTGCGCTGCTCGCGTCCAGCCCGCTGTCTTGCTCGCTTCTCACTTGGCACGGCTGCGACTCTAGCGGTGCCGGTGGCCTGCAGCCCACCGTCGCTGGCTCCGGTAAGTTTCTGACCCGTGGCTCTCGTCGTCCAGAAGTTCGGTGGCACCTCGGTCGGCGATGCCGATCGGATCCGTGCGGTCGCCGACCACATCGCTCGCACCCGTCGACAAGGCGACGATGTCGTCGCCGTGGTCTCAGCCATGGGCAAATCGACCGACGAGCTGCTGCGCCTGGCGGGGGCGGTCTCCTCCACGCCACCGCCCCGCGAGATGGACATGCTCTTGACGTCCGGCGAGCGGATCTCGATGAGCCTGCTCTGCATGGCGCTGGCCGAGCTCGGCGTCCCGGCGGCCTCGTTCACCGGGAGCCAGGCGGGCATCATCACCGACACCGATCACACCCGGGCCAAGATCCTCGAGGTCCGACCTGACCGCCTCGCCTCTGCCATCGCCGACGGCATCGTCCCCGTGGTGGCGGGCTTCCAGGGCGTCTCGACCGCCAAGGACATCACGACGCTCGGGCGAGGCGGCTCCGACGTGACTGCCGTTGCCCTCGCCGCCGCGCTCGACGCCTCGGTGTGCGAGATCTACACCGACGTCACCGGCGTGTTCAGCGCCGACCCTCGCGTGGTTCCGACCGCCACCCGCCTGCCACGCGTCAGCTTCGAGGAGATGCTCGAGATGGCATCGACCGGCGGTCGCGTCCTGATGCTCCGCAGCGTCGAGTTCGCCAGGAACCACCATGTCCCGCTCCACGTGCGCTCAAGCTTCACGTGGGAGCCCGGGACCTGGGTTGTAGAGGAGGAACCATCCATGGAGCAGGCCATCGTCTCGGCCGTCACGCACGACACCTCGGAGGCCAAGGTGACCGTCGCGGGCGTCCCCGATCGCCCCGGGCTGGCCGCCAAGCTGTTCCGGTCGCTGGCTGACCGGGGGATCAACGTCGACATGATCGTCCAGAACACCTCGCTCAACGGCACCACCGACATCTCGTTCACCGTGCCTCGCGTCGACCTCGTCGCCTCCGTCGAGGCGGCCGAGGGGCTGCAAGACGAGATGGGATTCGATGGGGTCTCCTCTGACTCCTCGATCGCCCGGCTGTCCCTCATCGGCGCCGGGATGAAGTCCTACCCTGGCGTCACCGCCACGATGTTCGAGACGCTCGCCACCTTGGGGATCAACATCGAGATGATCTCGACCTCGTCGATCCGAATCAGCTGCGTGGTCGATGAGAGCGACGTGGAGGAGGCCATGCGGGCCCTCCACGCGGCGTTCGACCTCGGCTAAGCCGGTCATCGGCCCCATGGGCCTGCCCTAGATTGGGGGCATGAGACTCGCCATCGTCGGCGCCACGGGCCAAGCCGGTTCGGTGATGCGTCAGATCCTGCTCGAGCGGAGCTTTCCGCTCGACGACATCCGGTTCTTCGCCTCCGCCCGCTCGGCGGGGACCACGCTTGACTTCGGCGATCGCCCGGTCATCGTGGAGGATGCGGCGACGGCCGACTTCAGCGGCATCGACATCGCTCTGAGCGCGGCGGGTGCCACCTCGTCTCGAGAGCTCTCACCTCGACTGGCCGCCGCTGGCGCCATCGTGGTCGACAACTCGTCGGCCTGGCGCATGGATCCCGAGGTGCCACTGGTGGTCCCGGAGGTGAACGAGCACGCGCTGCACTCGATCCCCAAGGGCATCGTGGCCAACCCCAACTGCACCACCATGGTGGCGATGCCGGTGCTCAAGCCGCTCCATGAGGCGGCGGGCCTCCACTCGTTGGTGGTGACCACCTTCCAGGCCGTCTCCGGTGGGGGGCGCGAGGGCGTCGCCGAGCTGGCCGACCAGATCTCGGCCACCGCCGAAGGCGCCGAGCGGCTCGCACTCGATGGCGCCGCCCTGCGCTTCCCGCCGGCGGCCAAGTTCCCGGCCTCCATTGCCCACAACGTGCTGCCCCTCGCTGGCAGCATCGTGGACGACGGTCGTGGCGAGACCGACGAGGAGAAGAAGTACCGCAACGAGAGCCGCAAGATCCTCGAGCTCCCGGAGCTCCTGGTGAGCTGCACCTGCACGCGGGTCCCGGTGTTCACCGGTCACTCCGCCTCGATCACGGCCTCCTTCGATGCACCGCTCAGCCCCGAGGAGGCGACCGCCCTGCTGGCCGGCGCACCCGGTGTCGTGGTCTCGGATCTCCCCACCCCACTCGACGCTGCGGGCACCGACCCGTCGCTGGTGGGGCGCATCCGTGCGGCCGAGGGCGTCACCAATGGCCTTGCGATGTTCGTGGTCGGCGACAATCTTCGGAAGGGGGCGGCGCTCAACGCCGTCCAGATCGCCGAGTCGCTCCTGTCGATCAGGTTCTGAGCAGCAGGCTGCTCAAGGCCGCCTCGATCAATCAGCGCCGCGGGTCGTCGGCTCACCGGCCGAGCCCGACTCGATCGCCACACGCCGAGCCAGGTTGACCGCATGGTCGCCGAAGCGCTCGTAGAAGCGAGCCACCATGGCCAGCTCGATGGCCACCGGCAATCCCATCGACCCGGAGACCGCCTCGGCGATCACGGTCACGTGGAGGTCGTCGAGCTCATCGTCGAGGTACTCGATCGCCCCCGCCTCGGCCACGGTCCCCTCTCGAGAGAGGAGGTCGGCAGTCTCGCGCCAGATGGTGGTTGCCACCTCACCCATCCGCTCGATCAGGCCTCGAGAGCGAGGAGAGATCTCCTGACCGAGGCCCCGGGCGGCCCGTCGGGCGATGTGCTCGGCCAGGTCGCCGTTGCGCTCGAGGTCGGGCAGCATGCGCAGCACTGAGATGAGGTGGCGGCGCTCATCGGCGCTCCGGCCTGACTCAGCAAGTGAGGACTCGACGAGCAAGGTGACCTCGTGGGTGAGTTCATCGACCTGCTCGTCGGCGGCGACCAGCGCCTTTGCGGCCTCGCGATCGCCGGAGAGCAATGAGTGGGTGGCACCGGCGATCGCCTCCGACACAAGGGCGAAGATCTGGATCAGAACCGCGTCGACCTCGGGGGTCACCGGGGCGACGCCGGACGTGACGGCGGCCGAGTCCTCCGCCGTGGGGGTCTGCCAGGGGAGGCGTGCCGCGAGCGGTCGCTTGGGTGCCATCCCTCCACGCTACCGGCCGTGATGGCCCGCTCAGCCCGGCGATGTCAGAGCCCGGTCATAGAGTGGGAGCGACGGCGACCGTGCACCGAGGACGGTCGCCCCGGGAGGCTCACCATGTCAACGGCAACGCTGATCGGCGGGATCATCGGCCTTCTCCTCGGCCTTGCGCTCGGCGTGTTGGCCATGCAGTCAGCTGGCGCGCGTCGGCACGGCAAGGACCGGGCGAAGATCGCCGAGCTGACGGCACAGACCACGGCGCTCGAGCGACGCCTCGACACCGAGGCTGCCGTGCTCGAGGCGACCATCGAGCGCGTCTCGAACGAGGTGGCGTCCAAGAGCAGCGATCGGCTGGCCGCCCAGGCGGCCGAGCGCTTCGAGGTGGCGACCAGCTCGCTCAAGGCCGATCTCGACCTTCGAGATGAGCGGCTGCGCAACCAGGTCGATCCCATCAAGGCGCTCCTCGAGCAGTACAAGGAGCACCTCGCACAGCTCGAGACGAGCCGCGTGGGCGCCTATCGATCGGTCACCGAGCAGATCAAGGAGCTCAAGGAGTCCGGCGAGGGGCTGCGCCGCGAGACCAAGAGCCTGGTCACGGCACTCCGGACCCCGCACACGCGCGGC
>Ga0164296_1001659_pt1 | contig 23111 bp, 24 predicted proteins | sample GEODES057metaG_FD_113533 | JGI IMG/M metagenome (GOLD analysis project Ga0164296, IMG submission 113533) | Dystrophic lake water microbial communities from Trout Bog Lake, Wisconsin, USA - GEODES057 metaG | ecosystem: Environmental > Aquatic > Freshwater > Lake | place: USA: Trout Bog Lake...
TCGTGGTTGTGCTCGACGACTTGCGAGTCGAGCATGCTGCCAGAAGGCCGCCAGCGGCGAGGAGTCCCCCGCCCTTCAAGAGGGACCGACGATCAAACACTCGCTCGGATCGAATCATGATCACCGCCACTTCTCTGAGCAGTCGCTCAGACATCTTGAGTCCTTAGAGACTCAAGTGCACTATTTCTTCAAACGGAAGACAGGGAGTTTCCAACCCTCAGCGATGTCGATGAAGTCAACGGAGAGTTCGTCGCCGATTTTGACGTCTTCAGCCACCGCATCAATAACGTTCGATACAACGTGAACATCTTGAATGCCATCAAACTCAACGACGACCGCCAAAATGACGTTCTCTGTCACGGTTGGGATGCCACGCACGATTGAGAAACTGAATATCCGGGCAGTGTCAGGCAGTTCCGGCCATTCAGTGTTCTGGCTCTGGCAGTTTGGACAGAAGGGCGTGGGAGGGAAGCGATAGGAGCCGCAATCCCCACATTTGGGCGCAACTAATTTTCGTTCTTTTGCCGCCTGCCAGAAGGGCTCTGTCCAATCATCGGTCGTGATGTGGATGCCCTCGGGGGGCATGGTTGAAGTCAGGGTGCTCATTCGTCTACTCCCAAAATGGTTCCGCTCACAGGAAGTGTGGCTGGGCCGCCAGTTGCCAAAGCGAACTTTGCGTTAGGTACTTGATTAATTGCTGTGCCTCGAATTTGTTCGACGCCCTCGAGGAGATGCGTCATGCCAATGATGTAGGCCTCCGAGAGTTGTCCTCCGTGCGTGTTGACCGGGATGGATCCGCCGTTGTAGCGAATGGCGCCGCTTTCGACGAATGCACCCCCCTCACCCTTCTCGCAGAAGCCATAGTCCTCGAGCTGCATAATGACCATAGGACTGAAGTGGTCATAGAGGAGGGCGACGTCGATGTCCTGTGGGCTGAGTCCGGATTGCGCCCAGAGTCGCTTTGCAATTGGAGCGTGTCCGGATGCAGCGAAATCAGGGTCGTTCATGCCATACCAAGCAAACCCACGACCCCACTCCCGTCGGCCTCCATGAGCGGAGGCGACAATCTTGGCTGGCTTTTGCTTCAAATCTCTTGCTCGATCAAGACGAGTCGTGATGACCGCCACGGCACCATCTGTCTCGAGGCAGAAGTCATAGCGACAAAGAGGCTCGGCAATCATGCGTCCGTTGAAGTATTCATCCAAAGTCAGCGGCTCGCGCCGCAGTGCCTTTGGCCGATTTCGCGCGTTTTCTCTCGTCGAGATTGCAACCTCTGCAAATGCTTCTCGCCTGGTTCCATAGAGGTGCATGTGGCGCTGGGTCAGGACGCTCATGAGGTGGCCCGGGCCGACGAGACCAGAGGGCTGCAAGAAAGAGTTTTGAGGATCAGGTGCCATGTGGCCGAAGATTGTCCCCAAGCGAACCTTCGCTTGTTGCAAGGACATGAGTGACACCACGTGCGTCGCGTCCCCAGCGAGGATGGCTGCTCGAGCGAGTCCTACCGAACCTGCAGAGCCTCCACCGCCCGAGGTCAGTGTGGCCGAGAAGGTCACTTCCGGGATGCCAAGAGTTTCCATGAAGTCGGCAGTGCTGAGCTTTTGCCCATAGCCACCACCGGCTTCTGAGTAGTAGGCAAAACCATCAATGTCTTTGACACTGATGCCAGCATCCTCACAGGCTGCCAAAATCGCCTTGCACGCCATCTCCTGGATGGTTTGAGGGTACGACTCTCCTCTGAAATAGTAGGGCGTTGCGCCAACGCCGACGATAGCGACTTCGTCTGTAACTCCCACTGAAAAGACCATCCTTCTCTCTTTACGAGGTGACTTCTACTTGAGTGTTTAGCGCAGCACGAAGGCCGATGGGTGCATTATGAGAATGAAATGCTCAAACCCTTGTGCCAAAGTCCATGTCGTCAACGCGCCGGATGACGGGCAGTTCGTGCTCGCGACCGAGCCACGACGGCGTCGCCGGGTGTCCTGCAGGGGGTCTGGCCCACTCGATATCTCCCCAGTGAGCGCGTGAGAGCTCCTCAGGAAAATCAGGGTTGATTTCTTGACACGCCTTCCAATAGCCCTTGGCGTACTTCGTCATCTCCGCTGGCAGCCACCAGTCCTCTTCTGAAGAGAACATGCCGTCGCCTGCGTACTGAATAATTTGCAAACTTGGAAATTCGAAGGGCGGCTGGCTCGGATCTGGATGATCGGCCCGGTTGATGCCTTTCCAAACAATCTGGTTTCCATCGATGTTGTACCACTCAAGCGCGGTGTAGCAGTGCTTGCCCATCATCATCGTTGACTCAAGAAAGAGTCTGATTTCCTCACGACCCCTGAAGTAGCCGTAGTGGTGATCAAAATAGACGGCGTCTTCAGTGAAGCACTTCGTCCAACCGATCCAGTCCTCGAGGGCTGGGCCAACTAGAAAGTAATTCTTGAAGGCTTCTTCTACTTCGTTCCGGTCAAAAATCTTCTCAGGACTCATCAGTCATCTCCCAAAAATGGCACCACCAGGTGGCACCTACCAACGTTTGAAATTTCTCTTGCCAGCAAAACGAGATCTCTTCGCTGGGGTCAAGGTAGTACAAGCAGTTCTGACAGCACCCGTCGTCGACGGGAGAACCTCTCAGGGCTGCGACCTTGATCAATTTGGAGGCGGCAGCGAATCGCTCCTCGTCAACAACAGCGTCTTCCAGGCTCATGCGTTTCCTCCCGGGCGGACCAACATCCCGCGGAGTCCGCGGAAGAGAGCGTTCGGGCTGTAGTCGAAGGTTTGTCCTTCGACGATGGTCATGTTCGGGGTCATCTCCGTCAGAAGCTCGAGCACAATGCGAACTTCGAGTCGAGCGAGCGGTGCACCGAGACAGAGGTGAGGACCTTTGCCGAAGGCCATGTGCAAATCAGCATCATCGCGATCGATGTCGAAGACTTCTGAGTTTTCGAACTGCGCATCGTCGTGGCCTGCAGACCCAAAGCACATCATGACTTTGGCCCCAGCAGGGATGTCCACTCCCCCAATCTGCGTGTCGACTTTGGCAAGGCGGCGATGATTCAAAACAGGCCCGTCGTAGCGCAGGATCTCTTCGACTGCATTTGGAATCTTTGAGGGATCGGCAATCAGCTCTTCGAACTGAGAGCGATTCTCAAGGAGGGCTCTGACACCGTTGCCGATGGTGTTGCAGGTCGTTTCGTGACCAGCAAGAGCCATTGAGTAGACCATGTTGACAATGTCGAACTCGTTGAGCTGCTCGGGCTTCTCTCGAGAGAGAAGGATCAAGTCCGAGGTCACGTCATCTTGGGGGTCGGCAGAGCGCTTCGCCACAAACTTTTCGCAGTATTGCCAAAACAGAACAATTTCCTCTGCGATTTGAATTTGCTGCTCATCTGAGAGATTCCCATAGGTGAACAGGATTCGATTGGCGCTCCAGTCCTTCAGAAGGTCGGTGTCTTCTTCTGGAAAGCCCAGCAGGCTAAAGGCTGCGTAGCCGGGGAAAGGAAAACTGAGTCGTTCGACAAAATCGATTTCTTCCTCATTTTGAAAACCCTTGATAAGCGCTCGGGCGACTTCTCGGAGGTGCGGCTCGAGCGCCTTCATGCGCCTTGGCGATAAGACCGAGAGCACGGAGCGGCGCATGGGAGCATGACGCGGAGCATCAGCGTTATTGAGCGTCGGGACTCGTCGGTACCCTCCGGAAGCAAGGACCTCTTGGGCTCCAGCGCATGGGGGCTTCAAAGGGTTCGATGCGATTGACGCTGACCACGTTTCACGATCCAGCAAGATCTTTTCGACGTCTTCAAAGCGCGTGACGATGTAGTGGTCTAATTCGGGCATGTAGAAAACGGGTCCCTCGTGCCGGAGTCGCTCGAAATCCGGGTAGGGATTGAGCACGGTGCTTGGATTCAGCGGATTGAAGTCGTGAGCAACGGGACAAGTCGTCATATCAATTTCCTGTCGGATAGGTAGCAGGGACGTTCATAAGCCCTTTTCTTTTCAAAATCTTCCATGCGCCATCTTCACGGACGAGTTCATCAAGATGGCGGCCCAACATAGCGACTTCGGGAGTGCCGGTGGCTGACGTCTGGATCATTGTCCACATCACTTCTGAGGTCGCGCGGTCGCCGTCGAGTTGGACCATGGGATTGGTGATGACGTGATAGGTCTTGCCGACGAACGGCGCCAACGATGCAGCGATGACCTCACGGATCTGTTCGCGCCCCTTCGCCTTGCCGAGAGGGCCGAGTGACATCTCTCCGTCCTTGGCAAAGAGTTGTGCATAGTCGTCGAATCGGCCGGCATCGAGGTGCATGCCGTAATCAATGAAGAGCTGGTTGATTTCGAGGAGATCCTCGACTCGTCGCAGCCGCTGTTCAAGGTCGTCACTCATAAGGATCAGCTGTACTTCGGAGCGAGGCCACGCATGATGCGGCAGTGATCTTCTTGTGGATGGTGACGCTCGTTGTAGACGTCAAGCCACTCTTTGGGAAGTTGTGACCAGGCGGTGCCAATGTCGAGCTTTGGTCCCGCATGTTGGCGACCTGCAGCGACAACGTCACCGACAAAGATGGTGTTTTCGTCGTTGTCGAGGCTTCCGGTGACTTCACATTCGATGTAGGCAAGCGCGTCGGTGAGGATGGGAGCCCCGGTGACACCGGTCGTAGTGTTCAACTTGTCCAACTTTTCGCCATCTCGTCCTGAACTTCCTCCAAGGGTCATGAGGATGTCGAGTGACGTCGGGAGTAGCTCTTCGCTCGCACCGAGAACGTGAAGAACGAATACTCCTCCGTTCAAGATCAGGTCATGAGTGAAGTTGTATTTCGTAATTCCCACTGAGCCTCGCGGCGCTTCGGGGATGATGCCTGCCGAAGTTCCGGAGAGCGACATCAAACCGTTGGTGCGGCCATCGCAAATAGTGGTGACCGCAACAGGGATTGGTCGAAGTCCGAGGAAGAAAAAATCTGCTGCCTTGAGGTCGAGGGTCATGAGGCTCCTTTACGCCGAGTGATGAGGTCATTTAATATGCATAAATGCCAACCGTCAAGCGCACCAGAGGGGGCGTGCAGCCAAATGCCCTTGCGCTTGACGATGTGATTGCTGCGGGCCTCTCCCTCGTGCGGGAGGAGGGTATGGATTCGCTGAATGTGGCTGGAGTCGCACGCCGACTTGGCGTGAGTCCTCCCGCCGTCTATCACTACGTTGCGAGCCGAGATGATCTGATCCGTCGACTCTGCGAGCAGGTAACTCGTGAAGTTTCTATTCCCGAAGATCGTTCCCAAGAGTGGGACGACCGGATTGTTGCCATTGTCTTGAGTATGGATGCGACCTTCAGCCGCTATCCAGGAGTCGCCGAGCGAGTGCTCCCCTATCGCCGGCGATCGAGGGCAGCGAGCCGACTCGCAACTGAGGCGCACCAATGCCTCCTCGACGGTGGTTTCAGCGACGACGACGCCGATGAACTACATGCCGCCTTGCACTTCCTCGTTGGGGGCTGGTTGCTTGGTCAGCGCCCAGAGTTTGCTGAGGGACTCTTGCGCCCGGCCGTGCTTGAACGTTCAACTCGTTGGCTCTTGGACGGCGCAGCAGCGCGATGTTCTCGGAACTAAGACGAGCTAACCCAGATCGAAGAATTTCAGCGTTGCGTCAATCGCACCAAAATCTTGTGGCGTCGAGAAGTGATCGACGCCGGGCAGAACATGCAGACTGGCATTGGGCAACTGTGCAAGAAGCCGCTCGGGAGCGGGTTCGTCGCGTTCGCCAAAGACAAGTAAGACGGGACAGGTCACCTTTGCCAACATGTCGTCCGTGATCTCGGGACGTGGGCGTTCGAGAAAAGCAATCAACGAAGGGATGTCACTGCCTGTCGTCATCGCAAGTCGTCGGAAGAGACGCTCACGAATGTCCTCGGGCTCCTCTGTGGCTCGCAATGCGTCGGTGATCATGTTGGTCGAAGAGAGATCGAAAATGGAGTCTCCGAGTCCCATGAGTACGATGCGACGAAATGACTCAGGGTGCGCAATTGCCATTCGAAGGAGTTGTTGCGCGCCAATAGAGAAACCCACCGCGTCAAAGGGGGCTTCGCCCGGGAGCGACGCGAAGAGTGTTTCAGGAACATCGGCATAATCAGCAGGATCCGATGAGGCCGGCGACGTACCGTGACCAGGGAGGTCAATGGGAGGGGCAACGCACTCGAAGTCAGCGAGGATGTCCACCCAGCCGTTTTGGCGCCAACCGTGATCAAAGTTCGAGGCAAATCCGTGAATGAGGAGGAGCGAGCGAGCGGGTTCCGGTGCCATGGCAATGGAAACTAGCCGCTCGCAGAGAGCATGGACTAGGGGGCAAACATCCAAAGCTCTCACGCATCACCTCGTCGCTACTGCGTCAAGGTATTTGTGGGAAACTTCCAAGAGTTCCGCGACCTCGGAGGTAAGCGGACAACAGTGGAAGAGGTAGCTGTCATGCCATTGTGGCGAATCCGTGACCTGCAAGAAGATGACCTTGATGTTGTGGTCCGGCTGTGGGATGACCCCACCACCGCTGGAGCAGCAGCAGCCTTTGGTCTCTCAGAACTCGTCGCTGCCGTGAGTGCAGGTCAACCCAGCGTCGTGGCAGTTGTTGGCGAAAAAATTGTGGGAAGTGCAGTCTCCGTCGTCGATCGTGATCACGCGTGGGTTATGCGGATTTCAATTGCTCAGGACTGGCGCAATCGAGGAATCGGAAGCGCTCTCCTCGAGGCGCTAGAAGCGCGATTGTCAGATCGAGGCGTGCATCGCATTTCATGTTTGCTCTCGTCGGAAGCCGAAGTCGGCTCAAAAGCCCTGACGTCGAGAGGCTTCGAAGTGCACAGCGGAATGTTGCTCTATGAAAAGTTGGGTTCAATGGGCGCCTCCGACATGAGCATTTTGTCGGAACTCGGTGGTCAAGTTTTGCGCCCTGGTCTCTGGGAACAACTTGGCGGCATGGCGGCTGAAAAGGAACTCATCGAGCGTCGAGTGATCTTGCCCTTGTCGAACCACGACACTGCGGATCGTCTTGGCGTCGTTCCTCCCTCGTGCATCATGCTGTTCGGACCACCCGGTACGGGCAAAACTTCCTTCGCAAAGGGGATCGCTTCTCGCCTCGGCTGGCCCTTTGTTGAGTTGTTTCCGTCACGACTTGGTGGTGGGACTGGCAGTGGTCTCGCAACGGCATTGCGAGAATCATTTGAACTCATCACTGAACTTGAGAATGTTGTTGTTTTTATTGACGAAGTCGAAGAGATTGCATCGTCACGTGAAGCAAATGCCACTGCCGCTTCTAATGGCGTGACGAATGAGATGCTGAAACTCATTCCACGTTTTCGTGAACGCCAGGACCGCCTTCTTGTGTGTGCAACGAACTCGGTGCGCGATCTTGATTCAGCGTTTTTGCGGCACGGTCGATTCGATTATGTCTTGCCTGTGGGGCCACCTGACCCTGCAGCACGCCGCGCTATTTGGGAGCGATATTTGGCCACCATGCCGCACGATGCAATCGACTTTGATGCGGTGGTCGCATATTCAGACATGTTTACGCCAGCTGACATTGAATTTGCAGCTCGACGGACGGCCCAAAGTGTCTTTGAAGAAGCCATCCTTGAGCAAGGCCCCGAGGTGGTCACAACTGAAGCAATTCTGAATGCGATTGCACAGACGAAACCGACGCTGTCGTCACATATTTGTGATTGCTTCGATCACGACATCACTGATTTCGCTCGGACGTAAAACCGAACTCGTCTCACGAGCGAGCAAACGAGGGCGAGCGAATCTCGCTTCGTCCTAGGAGCTCTCACTGATGCGAGTGAAATCCTCGTCACTGAGCTCTACCCATGCAGCAGCAACATTGTCTTCGAGATGCGTGACATCTGACGTGCCAGGAATGGGGAGCATCTGAGGAGAGCGGCGCAGGATCCATGCCAGCGCGATCTGGGCGGGAGAGGCGCCGTACTTGAGAGCGAGTTCATCCACGACGGCGCGGGCGCCGTCACCAACCATGACCGGTTGCCAGGGCAAAAAGGCCAATCCTTCGGATTCACAATGTTCGAGCAACGCGTCCGAACGCCGTTCGCCTGCGTTGTACTTGTTTTGGACGGAGACCACGGTGCACATGGATTGCGCGATGCGAAGCTGCTCGATCGAGACATTCGAGACACCGAGATGGCGAACTTTTCCTGCATCTTGGAGTTCCACAAACGCGCCCACTGTCTCCTCCCAAGGAACAGTGGGATCGGGAGTGTGGATTTGGTAGAGGTCAAGGACGTCAGTTCTCAATCGCTGCAGACTCAAGTCGCACTGGCGTCGGATGTGATCTGGGTTGCCCATCGGGGGCAAACTCACTTCGCCGGGCAGCATCTTGCGCGGCTCGAACCCTGCTTTCGTGGCGATGAGAAGATCCTTTGCATAGGGCGCCAATGTCTCGCCGATGATTTCCTCAGATTGGCCATATCCGTAGATGTCTGCGGTATCGATGAAATTCACGCCAAGCTCGACAACGCGGCGGACGAGAGCTTGCGCCGTCGCTCGGTCACGCACACCTTCGCTGTTGCGTGCGCCCGAAACTCGCATCGCACCAAATCCAAGGCGACGGACTTGGAAATCGCCAATCGCAAGTGTGCCGACTGTGTCGTCTGAAAGAACCTTCATGGTGCCCCTTTTGTCTTCAACATCACTCAGGGTGATGCGGTACCGTCAGAAGGCAATCTAGGCCGAAGTGGCCACCAGTGCCCTTTTTTTGGAGGCTTGAATGCAGTTCACGATCCAGTACCCACTCGCAGTTCCCCGGTGTGCTCCAGAACTGCGCGGCGGAGTCGCAATGAGACGTTTCGGCGAAGTTGCTGAGCAGGCGGGATTTACGGCCCTCGCCTTTACCGAACATCCGGCGCCCTCGGAGAAGTGGGTCCAGAATGGCGGTCATGAAGCCTTTGATGTCACGACGGCATTGGGTTTCATTGCTGCGTCGACAACCACCCTCAAACTGATGCCCTATGCATTGGTGCTCCCACTTCGAAATCCTCTTCTCGCGGCCAAAGCCGTAGCGACCCTGGACACACTTTCTGAAGGTCGTGTGATCCTGGCTGCAGCCGTGGGTTACCTCAGGAGCGAGTTTGCAGCACTCGGCATGCCTTTTGAGGAACGCAATGAACTGTTTGACGAAGCAATTGAAGCCATGCGAGGCATGTGGTCAGGAAGCGATTTTCGATTTCAAGGCCGTCATTTCACTGCACTTGGTCAAAGTGCACTCCCCCTTCCTCCTCGAGGCGCTGCGATTCCGCTGTGGATTGCTGGTAACTCCAAATTGGCTCGCCAGCGAGCCGCAACGAGTGGCGACGGATGGGCAGCTCTCCTCATCCCGGCCGAGCGAGCCGCAACTGTTCGTTCTGCGCCAATTCCAGATTTGGCATCGCTTCGCGACTGCATTGACGATCTCGCTCGTCGGTGCGATGAGGCAGGTCGCAACGTGGACGAGATCACGATCCAACTTGAAGGTGCGCACTCAGGGGTTCTGTTGCGTAACGACTCGTTAGATGAGCACCGGGAATTTTTGTCGCAACTGCAAGAACTCGGAGTTCGCAGCTTTGTCATTGATGTGCCCGCATCTTCAAGCGCCGAAGCGTATGAAGCGCTCGAACGATATGGAAAAGAAGTGATTTCCCTCCTTTCCTAAGACCCGCTGCACGCACGAGATGGATAGTTCGAAGTTCGAATGAACTTTGGATGTTTCCTCCTAGAGTGAACGTTATGAGCGATGTGGCCTCCGTCGACGAAAAGTTAGATCCCTTCATTCTCAAGGTTGGCGTTGTTGTTGCCCTCGGCACGATCATGTCCATTTTGGACACGACAATCGTGTCGGTTGCTATCGACAGCCTCTCTCGTGACTTTCATGTCACCGTGTCGACCATCCAGTGGGTCACGACTGGGTACCTCCTGGCTTTGGCGATCATCATTCCCGTGACTGGCTGGGGGATTCATCGTTTCGGTGCAAAGAATCTCTACATCACGTCGATCGGCCTTTTCATGATCGGATCGATCCTGTGTGGCGTGGCGTGGTCGGCCAGCAGTCTGATTTTCTTCCGAGTTCTTCAAGGACTCGGCGGCGGCATGATCATGCCAGTGGGGCAAACAATTTTGGCGAGAACGGCGGGGCCGGCCCGACTCGGTCGAGTCATGGGCCTCATTGGCATCCCCTCAGTGTTGGGACCAATTTTGGGCCCGGTGATCGGTGGTCTCATCGTCACGCATTTCTCGTGGCGTCTGATTTTCTTCGTCAACGTGCCGGTGTGCATCTTGGCTCTCGTGCTCGCGAAACGCATACTTCCTACGTCGCCCAAAGATCGCGACCACCGCTTTGACCTGTGGGGCTTTCTCCTGCTCTCACCAGGACTTGCGCTCATCGTCTATGGCTTGGCGCAAGTGGGAAACACCGGGGGCTTCAGTGGATTCTCTGTACAGGGAAGCCTCGGTTTTGGTGTGCTTCTCTGCATCCTTTTCGTCCTTCGATCGCTCCGCGCCCCAGAACCGCTTATTGACATTCGACTCTTTGGCCGGCGGAATTTTGCCGTGTCATCGATCACCGTGTTTTTGATTGGCGGAACGCTCTATGGAACCTTGTTCCTGCTCCCCCTCTACTACCAAGTGGCGCGTGGGCAGTCACCTCTGATAGCCGGATTGATGATGGCACCACAGGGAATCGGTGCGGGTCTCATCATGAAGCCTGCGGGCGGATTTGCAGATCGTCACGGCTCTCGTGGTCTGGTGGCGTTTGGGGCGGCGGTGGCCACTGTGGGCACCTTTGCGTACACGCAGGTGACCGGAACCTCGAGTTTTTGGATTTTGGCCATCTTCCTCTTCGTGCGAGGTCTTGGAATCGGCATGACCTTCTCGCCAGTGACAGCGGCTTCCTATCGAGGACTTTCGCACCATGAACTCCCCCGAGCGACCACGGCGACCAACATCATGCGCCAGCTCGGTGGTTCACTCGGCGTGGCCATTTTTGCTGTGGTGTTGCAGAAGCAGCTCTCAAGTCGTTTCCCGCACTCAACGGCGAACATCGGCTCAATTCCAAAAAACATTCCCTTGTCGTTGAGAAATGACCTCGCCGCAGCCTTTGCCCACTCCTTCTGGTGGTCATTTGCTACGTGTGCACTCACCATCATTCCGCCACTGTTCCTTGTCGCAGGTCGAATCACGCACGATGAAGCGACCAGCGTGGGGGCGGCAAAATAGGTTCCCTCTCTCGTGTCAGGAGCCATGGAACGCGAAGCGCCACATCTGTGGATCGTGACTTGGGGAGTGATGGGCCGTCCGGGGTTCTCCTCACTTCGGATTCGCGCCTGGGACGCACACGAAGCACTGGCCGTGGCGAGGGAACAGCGTCCAGATCTCCCAACGCCGAGGGTGGCGATCCAGATTCCCCTCTAGAGTCTCTTCGCCCGGCTACCATCGGGTTCCCACTTCACGAGGAGAGTACAAGGACATGGCAGACGACGTCATTGACGTAGTTGTTGAAATCCCTACGGGGTCTCGGAACAAGTACGAGTTTGACCACGAGAAGAACATCCTTCGCCTCGATCGTCGCTTGTTCACGTCGACGAGCTACCCAGCCGATTACGGCTTTGTTCCAGACACGCTCTCCGAGGACGGCGACCCACTCGACGCACTGATCGTGCTCGACGACCCGACCTTTCCTGGCTGCTGGGTGACTTCCCGCATCATCGGCGTGTTCTACATGACTGACGAGGCAGGCCCGGACGCGAAACTGCTCTGCGTCATCGATGGCGACCCTCTTCGAAACCACTGGCAGGACGTCAGTGACGTTCCCCGGCACCTACTCGATGAAATCGCCCACTTCTTCAAGATCTACAAGGACCTTGAGCCCGGCAAATCGTCACAACCTGGGTACTTTGAGGGCCGAGAGTCTGCTCTGAAGGAACTGGCGGCCTGTCGCGATCGTTTCGTTGCCACAGGTGGCCACTAAGCGAATTTCGCTTATGAGTTAGGCGGACTCGTCAAGGTCACCGTCGTGTTCACGGTTTGAGAACCACGCTGCACAGTGACTTTTACTTTGTCGCCGGGCTGGTGGGACTGGGTGATTTGAATCACCTGCTCGGCGGTCGTGATGGTCTGGCCGTCCATCGAGACGATGACATCGCCTTCGCGAAGACCAGCCGTCGCAGCAGGGCTTTGTGCCTGCACGCTCAAAATCACCGCACCCGACGTGGGGACGAGACCGTATTGTGAGCGCAAATCCGGCGTCAAGGTCGTGATTTCGACACCCATGAAGCCGCCGGAACTTGTCCCTTGAGTGCCTCCCTTTTCGAGGCTGGGAAGCAGGGAGATGATGCGAGCTGACGGAATTGCGAATCCAATGTTCTGAGCACTTGAGCCTGACGTTGATCCGGCTACGGCTGTATTCATGCCAATCACAGCCCCTTGCGAGTCAAGCAGTGGACCACCCGAGTTCCCGGGGTTAATTGCTGCGTCCGTCTGAATCATGTTGGTGAGCGTCTCGGTTACCGTTCCTGTCTCGTCACTTGCGCTCACCGTGCGACCGAGGGCCGAGATGATGCCTGAGGTCACCGTGGGGGTTCCTGCAGCAAGTCCAAGTGCATTGCCAATGGCAACCGCAGCGTCGCCAACCACCACTGCGTCAGAATTGCCCAGCGTCACAGTTGGCAGGCCTGAGACGCCAGTAATTTTGATCAAGGCGACATCATCGGCAGGGTTTCGACCAATGAGCGTTGCAGGGAGCGACGCCGTGGACCCAGAGCGCGTCACAGTTATTTGACCGCCAGATCCTGCGGCAATGGCAATGACGTGGTTTTTGGTGATCACCATGCCGTCTGAGGAGATGATCATTCCGGTTCCCTGGTCTTCGCTGCCCTGGCCCTTGGCGTCAATGGACACCACGGTAGGAAGCACTTGCTTGACCAAATTCGGAATCGTCATGCCACTTGGGAGGACTGCAGCGCCCGGTCGAGCCGATGAGCTTTGTATGGAGAGCGAATTTGAAGAACCGTTGGCGACAAGCCCACCTGCGAGGCCCCCAATCAGTGCGCACACAACGCCAAAGATGGCGAGTTTCCACCACTGGCGGCGGAATCCGCTCTTCCGCGTCGTCGCTTCTTCGTTCTCGCCGGAAACTTCGTCAGAGGAAGTGAAAGGAACGGTAAGAGGCTGAAGCGCGCTCTCTGCTTCACTCGCCACGCTTGCTCCAGAACCTTGCGGAGCCTCAACACCGTCTTTCCCAGCCGTCCACGTAAAAGGGGAAGCTGGAGTCGGCGTCTCTTCGCCTCCGGCAGGTGCGTCGTTCGCAGAATTTTCTTCGTGAATACCGGAGTCCACCGGGCCTCCCTTGGCCATCTTGCGTGTCAGTAGTTCGACTTCTGGAGCAGCCTAGAGGACGCTCGTGAGCCAGCATGCTCACCTCAAAGTGGAGTGGAACCGGGCCCGGCGCAACCTCAGGTAGATTTGTCTCCCCATGGCGAACCGTATTGACATCCAACTCACCAGCCGACTTGCCGACGACCTCTGGTCGTGGCGCGCCGCAGGCGCTCGAGAGCCAAAAGGAACTGTTTCGACGACATTGGTTCCCGCCGGTGCCAAAGAGGGTGACGTCCTGCGAGCCGAGATTGAACGGAGCCTCGACGGTATCGAAGTCACGTCTCTGACCAGTGCGTTGGCGACGAAGACACGGCCAGAAAAGGCGCAGACCATTGAGCTACTTGGCTCTGGTCGCCAGCAAGCCGGAGTCTCATGGAGCCTCGCACCGAAGTCAAAGAAGGGACCAGGTCGTGATGGCGATCGTCCAGGACGAGGCGATCGCAAAGATGGTCCCCGCGGCGCACGCCCTGAACGCAGTCAAGCCGGTCGTGGTGGGGGCGAACGGGGCGGAGCTCGAAACGTTCGCTCGGGTGGCCCAGGCCGTGATGGTCGTGGACGTCCACAAGCGCCTACGCAGTCGACTGATTATCGAAATGCCCTGCTTGCCTCCCTTGATTCAGCGCAGCTTGCGATTGCAGAACAGCTCCTTCGCGGCGGTATTCCGGCAGTTCGTCAAGCAATCCAAGAGCAGAACGCACAAGCGAAGGCTGAAGGTCGCCCTGCGGCAGCGGAAGACGCCATCATGACGATTGCGGAGGGCCTTCTCCCTCAGACCACGTTGGCAACATGGAAAGATCGCGCACACACGGCACAAGTGGCGGGGAAAGAAACTCGTCTCCGTGACCTTCGGGCCGTCGTGACTGCGTCGCGTTCAGTCAGCCTCGATGACGAAGGACGAGCAATGGCGAAGGCACTCAACGAGGCACTCGAACAGCGTGTCAACGGATTGAGTGAGGAATGGGTGGGCCGTATTACCGCCGCATTGGATGAGGGCAAGGTTGTCGACGCCCTTCGTATCGCATCGCGCTCGCCAGAACATTCCACGAGAATCCCCGCAGACTTGGCACCAAAATTGGCAACCGCTGCGGGTGAGGCCATGACTGCGGAGACCGATCCTCGAGAGTGGATGGCATTGCTTGACGCTGTGGTGGAATGCCCCGTACGGCGCAACGTCAAGCCAGTGGGCATCCCGGCTGAAGCCGACGTTGAGATTGCGGCACGCAATGCGGCAGGGCTCGTACCGGCTCTTGCAACGCTCTTGGGCTTGCGCATTCCGCCGCCACCACCTCGTCGCGTCATTCACCGCGCTTAAGTTCAGGGAGTCTCGCTCAGGCGGCGCAGCAAATCTGACTCAAGACTCAGCCGCCTTGGCGCATCACTAAGAGACGAGCTTTAAAGCCTAAGGACTCCAAAAGTTGCTTCATCGCTCGGTCTCCAGGCAGGGCCAGAGCATCAATTTCTTGGGTTCCTTCTTGGTTCATTGTGTCGAGGACGCATCTGGCCAAAGCTCGACCCCTCCCCTGTCGCCGAGCCCTCGGATGAACCCACAGAGCGAACCGGGTTGCGGCTCCTTCTGGCCACGCCAGAATGGCCCCAGAGAGTCCGAGGGCATCTTCGCAAACCCAGAGAGCACCTGCGACTACTGCGTCCTTGAGAAGGCGTTCTAGGGGCAAATCAGCCAGAAGCGCTTTCCCGCCGCGGTGCTCCTTGATGAGCGATGTGGCATGCGCACGGAATTCCTCGAGAGCAGGAGCATCTGCCGCTGTTGCTCTCCGGGGCAGCGTCACGTAGGTCGCCTGCTCATGACGCTGCGTCAGGTGCGGAAGTGAGTTGGGCGATCTTGTTCAAGATCGTGCGTCGACTCCGCCCGTGTCGTTCATGATGCTCAATGACGGTGAGATCCTCTGGGGTGAGGTCCCCGAGCAACTTCACTACTTGCGATGCGGAAAGGTCGTCGTAACCGGGAATCAAGTTGTCGACGGCACCATGGAGGCTCTGAGGAGCCGTCCGCTCTGCTGCAGCCGGGGTTGACTGAGGGGGCGCATCAGATGCCTTGGACGTCGAACTCGGGGCCGAGGTGAAGATGTCTCCAAGACGCCGTTTCACCTCAGCTGATCCAAACGAGACCGTCATTTTCCCCATGACGTGAGCGTTGCGGAGCTCTTGTTCAACCTTGTCGTAGGAACGATCTGCGAAACGAGCAACTGTGTCAAGAACGTCGTCGAGACGACTCGTCTCGTTGCTTTCCTCCGACGCGGTGGTTTCAGCCGTGGGTTCCTCAGACACAGTCTTGGCAGAGCCCCTTTTTCTTGTCTGCCAACTGGCTGGTGTTCTTCACGAGGAAACACCCGTTGCAGACGAACTCGTCAGCTTGCTTTGGCAGAACTCGCTCGTTTCCTTCGCCACGATCGTCGTTGTCAACGACTTCGTCGTCCTCGATTTCGTCTTCGACGACCAGGCGCTCTTTCAAGATGACGTCAAGACTGGCCTCAACGTCGTCTGCGTCGGGAATCTCGTCGTCTTCTTCGTCCCCGGCCGTCTTTGCAACGACGGGCGCTTCTCCGAGGTCATCGTCATCGTCATCGTCGACCACATCACCGTCGAGGTCGTCGTCGCCGTCAAGGTCGCCTTCCAAATCGTCGTCAACCTCAAGGTCATCGTCGATCTCGTCGATCTCGATTTCCAGCTCTTCGCTTGCTGCAGGTGCTTTCTTAGCCATGGTGTCTTTCCACTCGGTTCGCCGCGGGAGCATAGACGGAATGAGCGCCAAGGTGGTGCATTTCTGCCCACAAGGGCGGCAGGGCCCGGAAACCTTTGGTGCCATCTCCCCCGTTCGCGCCGACTTCGTCAGTCGGCACGTCCAGTCTTGACGTTCTCTACTCAGCCTCCTGGGCCGCCCTCCGCCACTTCACTGCATCCCGATATCCAAGAGAGTTTGCAGAGCGAACTGCGCCCTCCTTGCCTCCATCAGGATGGTCAGACAATAGCCACTTTGGGGGCGGTCCGCGCAAGTCGAACTCAGATGTGGTGGCTCCAACTTTGTGCTACAAGTCGAGCCGCATTCTCGACCTGACTCAGTCGCTTGCGACGGAGCGCAAGCGCCGTTGCTCGGCGCGTCGTTCGGACTCAAGACGCTCAAGATCGCTTGCGCCGTGGTCAACGTGGATCATGGATTCGGCGATCGCTTTATGCCCTGCAACCTCGGCAAGAGCGGTGTGCATCTGCTGAGCAACTCGTCGATACGAAGGATGGCCTTGAGGACCTGAGCGCAACTCGAGGAGGTGAATAGCTTCTCGAGCGTTCATTTGCATGACGTAACGAATTCGGTAGGCAAGACTCACGGCGTAGCCGGCTTGTTCGGGGAAGGTGTCTCGCAAATCGTCGTAGAGACTCGCCGATCGATCCATGCACTCTGCGTAGGCGTCAGTCAGTCCTGCTTCTTCAATAACGGCTGGAATGTCGTAGCCGAGTTTGGTTGAGAGCGGCTGCCACTCGACTGTCAAGATTCGGTGTCGTTGAAGATCACGGAATGCTCCGTAGTCAGTCACGAGCTCAAAACGATAATCAGTGCGTTCAAAGGCACGACCCGGGCGATAGCGCCGGTTTTTCCGGTCGCCAACATATGCCTTGAGAAGTGCCACCTTGTCGTCATGGCCGAGCAGGCGCACCCGGCGTAGTGCTTCGGTTTCCGACAAGGTGGTTGCTGAGAAGCAAATGGCGGCAAGGAGCTTGTCTTCGCCTTCGGGGTCGAAGTCTACGAGGGCGACTTCTGGTGCACTCTCGTCAACGTGCGGCACAAGCGCGTCCGGCCAGATGCGCTCGAGAATGCGATTTGTCTCCCTCGACGTGCTCGCAAGGTAGTCAGACCACTCACCACCGCGTTCTGCAATGTCGACCCGCCTCAAGAACGAAGGGATCACTTTGCGCAGTTCTTCGAGCATCATGTCTGCATACGAGCGAGCTTCGGGGAGCGGATGCGATCGCATGCGAAGTAAGAGCATCTCGTACGCCTGTCCGGTGCCGTAGATGCCGACATTGGAGAGTGCGGCTGCGGGCAAGAGCCCACGAACTGCATCGAGTGCCTTGGCTCGAATGGCCTGGCGCCACACGAAGTCTGAATCCCCTGCTTCTTGCGGATAGCGCTTTGCGAGCCACGCTTGGGCAGCGGGGAGCATCTCGGCATAGGCATCAAAGAGGCGGTCCATGTCGCCGACGTAGCGCGCTCCGAGGGGCGAATCCAGAATTTCCGGGGCCCGGTAGTAGCGATAGTGGCCGCTTGGAAGCCGAGCGTCATAGCCGAGGTAACGAGTTGATTGCTCAAGGTAGGACATGATGCGTCCCCACTCGAGAATCTTCGTCAGAACATTTGAAGCTTGTTCGCAGGCGAGGTGAACGCCTCCAAGTTGCGCAACCGAGTCATCTCCGTATTCGAAGAAAACCTTTTCGTAGAGTTCCTCGGCTCGTTGCAGGCCCACGGTGGCGTCAAAACTCAGATCACCCGACAGGTCGAGGTCCCCGACAAACTCATCAAGAAAGAGACGTCGCAGACTCTTCGGACTCCGCGAGTAGCGAGCGAAGAGTGCACCTTTGACAACCTCGGGAAGGTTGACCAACGCGAAGACCGGCTGGTCAAGATTCGTGAAGTACGGGCGAAGAATCGCCTGTTCGTCATCAGTAAAAGATTCTTCGACGTAAGGGAGCATTGGAATCAAAGATTAGAGCGGTGTCGGCGGTGGGCTCGCGGATACCTCTGGACCCCCAGCAACAACGCTCCGAATCAGAAGTGGCACGGCATTCGCCGCTGCCTGAGACAACAGCGGATCCGAAGTAGATCTCGCAACTTGCTCCGTGAGGTCTGCAACTTGCTTCACGACTCTGACAAAATCGCCTGGGGCGATGTCCCCGATATCTCGACGTGCCACGGCAAGGACGGTGCTCAAACTTGCGCCCCGGGCCCATGCCGTCACCGCAGTAGCCAGACCAGGTTCGACCCCCCGCGTTCGAGGAACAAGATGAACCTCTTCGATGGCATGGAGCCGTTCGCTCGCTTCGGAGACCACTGACAGTCTTTCCGCGAGTTCTCGGCGGCGCTGACCACCAAGGCGGTCTGGGAGCGCCCCCTTTTTTCCTTTCTTGCGCTGTGTTGCTGCACCACCCGGCAGTCGTCGCGCTCGACGAGGCTCAAAGATCAACGAGGAAAGGACACCGCAGAGCACGGCTGGCTCTGCTCCATCCAACACGCCCAGGCCGAGGAGTTCGGCGAGGAGCAAATCGGCTTCATGGTAGAGACTCCTCAGAAGTTGACCCTGCTCGGTGAGCTGCCATCCGCGCACGTAGCCAGTTTCTTCGAGGACGGCGAGACGACGAGTGAAGATCTCTCCGACCAATCGCTTTCCCGATCGATGGTGGTGGTCCACTTCGAACTGCGCGTAGGACTTTGCCAGCAGGTCAAGAGCCTGTTCGCGGCTGAATCGATTCACCAAGCTGCAGGCAAGGTTGTAGGTGGGTCGAAACGACGAGTGAAGGTCTGGCGGCGGAGCCACGGCCACTCTGGCAATTTCTCGAACGGGGGTTTCATAGGAGTAGGCCACAACCGCATGGCCTTCTTCGTCGAGTCCTCGGCGACCCGCACGACCCGTCATCTGCGCATATTCGCCTGAGGTCAACGTGGCACGTCCTGCGCCACCAAATTTGGAGAAACGCTCGAGGACAACGGTTCGAGCGGGCATGTTGATGCCAAGCGACAAGGTTTCGGTGGCGAAGACTGCGCCGAGAAGACCCTGAGAGAAGCACGTTTCGACTGCTTCGCGAAATGCGGGCACGAGTCCTGCGTGATGTGCCGCCACTCCTGCTTCGAGGCCTTCCAGCCATTCGCCATATCCGAGAGCATCGAGTTCCTCATCGTCGAAGTCATCGACGTAGTGCTCAGCAATTAATCGGATTCGTTGGCGTTCTGACCTACCCACGAGCCGAAGTCCGTCGCGGACAACTTGACGAACCGCGTCATCGCAGCCGGCCCGAGAGAAGATAAATACAATCGCAGGCAGCATCTCGGCCGTATCAAGCAAGCCCAGGAGCTCCGTGCGTCGAGGACTGAGGTAGGTCTTTGGCGGCCCACTCGGACGTCCGCCTCGCCAATTTGACCCTGAAGGACGTCCCCGAATCTTTCGCTGGGCACTTTGATCAATTCGGAGTCCCTGGTCGCTGATTTTGCCGGCGTCGAGCAAGTCGAACAAAAAGGGACCCTCCTCACCGCGCCGAGTGATGGCGACGTGGTGGCGCAACGTAATGGGTCGATGACGTTCAGTGATAACAGTTGTCGGCCCCCGGACCGATGCAATCCACTCTCCAAGCACTGCGGCGTTTGCAACAGTGGCCGAGAGGCAGAGGAATTGCACCTGTGGCGGCGTCATGATGAGCACTTCCTCCCAGACGCCTCCCCGATAGGGATCTTGAATGAAATGGACCTCGTCGAGGACCACAACACCAAGTCCTTCGAGGAGTGCCGAATCGGTCAGCAGCATGTTGCGCAGCACTTCGGTTGTCATTACGACGATGGGAGCATGGGCCCGAATCGCCGTGTCTCCGGTCAAGAGGCCGACATTTTCAGCACCGTGTTCTGCAATCAATTCTGCAAACTTTTGGTTGGAGAGCGCCTTCAGTGGCGTGGTGTAGAAGGCCTTTTCATTGTTTGCTCGCGCACGTGAGATTCCGTAGGCGGCGACCAAAGTCTTGCCAGAACCGGTAGGAGCACTCACGAGAACGTGCTCGGATTCATCAATTGCATCAAACGTGCGAATCTGAAAATTGTCGAGTTCGAATTTCAGTGCGTCGGTGAAGGAACGCCGACGACGCGGCGCGTCGTCGGGAGTGGTCACCGTCGTGCCAACTTCCCTACCACTATGGCGAGGAAATAGAACGCGATGAGGGGCACCATCATGGCGAGCATGGAAAAGGGATCGCCGCTCGGCGTGAAGATTGCCGCACCTGCGGTGATGCCGATGATTGCCCACCGCCACCATGACAGCAGTTGGGCAGGTGTGATGATTCTCGCGAGTTGCAATGCCACTAAGACGACAGGAAATTCAAAGGTCAAACCAAACAAAAACATCATCAACAGAATGAGACTCAGATATTGATTGGGGTTGTAGATCTGTTGGAGGCTCGGACCGCCGATACTGGCTAAGAACACCAAGGCATGTTCGAACGAGACGTAGGCCAACGCACAGCCGGCCAAGAAGAGCACTGCCGACGCAGCAGCAAAGGGAAGTGCGTAGCGTCGCTCTTTGCGCTTCAGGCCGGGGGTAATGAAGCGCCAGAGTTCGAAAAACAACACGGGAAGCGAAAGCAAAAGACCGCCGAATGCAGAAACCTTCAAACGCAGGGCGAGTCCATCAAGCGGGCTGGTGACATACAAGGTGCAATTGCCGTGATTGGCGCGGCAGTAAGGATCTCGGAGCCACGAAAGAATTTGGTCGTAGAAGAAAAATGCCACCACCGCAAGAATCAAAAATGCAGCGGTGCTAATCAACAGTCGCGTGCGCAACTCCGCCAAATGCTCCGTCAGGGTCATCGACCCCTTTGTTTCATTTTCTTCGGTGGTGCGATGCACGCGATCAGTGAGAGCCATGTGCGCGCCTGCTTAGTTCAATGTGGGGTCGAAGCCAGACGAACCGCTGCTTTGCGGAGGAATGACAATCTTCGGAGGCGCAGGGGCAGCCGGATCTGCGATCAATGCATCAGAGCTAGACGCCGCAGTCGTCTGTGCACCCGGATCCGGTGAGAGCACATTTTTGTCGAGACCAGCGAGAGAGTCCAAGATTGCAACGGGCGAACGTGCGTAGCGAGCAAGATCGCCCGTTGAGGGCAGGTCCGGAATGGTGGAACGTACTTCTTCTTCGACTCGCCGGGAAAAGGTGCGCAAGGTCCTCCAAGCGCCACCCATTTGGCGCGCGATTTGGGGCAATTTGTCCGGTCCTGCGACGAGGAGTGCCACGATCAGCACGACGAGGATCTTGACTGGGCTTAGGCTCAGCACGCTTTCATCCTACCGGTGCGCCGTAGCGCACCCTTTAGGGGATCCCGATCTGAGAAATAGGCCAGATTTTGAAGATCACGTGGCCAATGATGTTGCCGCCTGGGAGCGTGCCCCACATACGACTGTCGCATGAATCCGTGCGATTATCACCGAGCATGTAGTAACTGTTGGCCGGGATTTTGGTCAATGGAATTGGCGGCCCAAGAGGCGTTGCCGGAAACCACGGCTGGGCTATGGGCTTGCCATTGATCAAAATTGTGTTGCCAACTGATGCAATTGTCTCGCCAGGAAGTCCAATGACTCGCTTGACGAGATCTTGGACCGAGGGATCTGCACACACGCTTGCCTCTCGGGGCGGTGCGTGAAACACCACGATGTCCCCTCTGTGAACTCCATGAATGTCGTAACTCAACTTTGAGACGATAATGCGATCGCCAATTTGAAGCGTCGGCTCCATGGAGCCCGAGGGAATGTAGAAGGTCTGAAACACAAAGGTTCGAACCAAAAAAGCTGCCAGAACGGCGACGACGATGACCGCAACCCATTCGAGACCTGCTCGTTTTCTCTTAGCGGCAGTCTGAGCTGCTCGAATTTCGCGTCGCGACTGGGGGGTTTTGTTAGGGGAATTTGGTGTTTGTGGCTCAGGCACGACCGCCGGTTCGGGTCCCTCGGACGGTGGTAGAGGCTCGAACGGCATGCACGAACGATACTGCACCTGACGTGGCGCACTCCCGCGGGTGAGGTGACTCAGAGCCCTGCAATGAGTCGTTCAACCCGATCATCATGACTAATGAAAGGATCCTTGAGTATCACCGTTCGTTGGGCTTGGTCGTTGAGTTTGAGATGAACCCAATCGACTGTGTAGTCACGACGTCGCTCCTTGGCGCGCTTCACAAATGCCCCTCTCAGCCGTGCTCGCGTCGTTTCTGGGGGTGACACCTGAGCAGTGGCTATTTCTGCATCGGTTGTGGTGCGTTGCATCTGGCCGGCATGTTGGAGGCGGTAGTAGAGACCGCGAGACCTATCCACATCGTGATAGAGCAAGTCGATCATGGCCAGTTTGGGGTTTGAGAGTTCAAGTCCTCTCGTCGTTCGATATTGCTCGATGAGGTGCCGTTTGGCTACCCAGTCGCAGCGGTCTACCAATGCCATTGGGTCTTTCCAGAGTTGATCGATCGTCTCAGCCCACATGTCGAGCGCTCGATCTTCGTCGGGCGAAAAGCCTTTGAGGTCTCGATACTTGAGAGCCTTTTCGAGGTATTCAGTTTGGATCTCGAGGGCAGAGACGTCGCGACCATTTGCGAGCCGAACTCTTGTTTGTAAGGTGATGTCTTGCGATATTTCTCGAATCGCTCGAATCGGGTTTTCAAGAGTGAGATCTCGCAAGATCTGCCCCTTGTCTTCGAGAAGCGTGAGGAGAATTGAGGTTGCACCAATTTTGAGGAATGTTGCGTATTCACTCATATTCGAGTCACCCACAATGACGTGCAGTCGTCGATAGAGTTCGGCATCAGCATGAGGTTCGTCACGGGTGTTGATGATTGGACGCGAGCGCGTAGTGGCCGAAGAGACGCCTTCCCAGATGTGCTCAGCCCGTTGCGAGAGACAGTAAATCGGACCCTTCGCGGTGTTGAGGATTTTTCCTGCCCCTGCATAGATTTGCCGGCTGACAAGGAATGGAATCA
>Ga0164296_1001660_pt1 | contig 23108 bp, 18 predicted proteins | sample GEODES057metaG_FD_113533 | JGI IMG/M metagenome (GOLD analysis project Ga0164296, IMG submission 113533) | Dystrophic lake water microbial communities from Trout Bog Lake, Wisconsin, USA - GEODES057 metaG | ecosystem: Environmental > Aquatic > Freshwater > Lake | place: USA: Trout Bog Lake...
AAAAGCCGGCGTGCCCCTGCTGTGGGGCACCCGTCTGGATCGCCTGGACGGCACGTCCCACCTTACCGCGGCGATCGCCGGCGGCCGGCGCTGGGATGTCGATCTGGTGGCGCTGAATATGGGTTTTCAGCCGGAAACCGGTCTGGCGCGGGCGCTGGGCCTGCCGCACCGCTTCATCACGCGCGGCGCCACCGGCTTCCTGGCCACCGTGGCCGACCAGCACGGGCGGACAGCCAACCCGGCGGTCTTCGCCGTCGGCGACGGCGCCATGTTGGGCGGCGCGCGGGTAGCGCAGGCGCGCGGCCGCCTCGCCGGGCTGGCTGCCGCCCGCGACCTTGGGTTCTCGGCACCCGACGATCCCTTGGCGCAGCGTGCGCTGCGTCGCGCGGAAGCGTTTCAGGTGGCGCTGTGGGAGACGTTCCGGGCAGCCGCGCCGGATGTCGCCGATGACGCCGTGGTCTGCCGTTGTGAAGAGGTGACGGCGGCGCGGCTGCGGGCCGAAATTTCCGCCGGCCTGACATCCGTCGCCGCGCTGAAAAAGGCGACGCGGGCCGGCATGGGGCGCTGCCAAGGGCGGTTCTGCGCGTCCACGATTGCCGCGATGTGTCCCCGGGTGCCGGATGACGCCGCCTTCGCAGCCCCGCGCGCGCCGCTGCGCCCGGTGCCGGCGGCACCGCTGATGCGCGAAGCGCCCGAATTCGTCGCCCCCTTGCTGTATGAACCCGCGGCGCCGGCGGTGCTGCATCCGATGCAGTCGGTGCCTGTCAGCGAACGCAGGGCCGATGTGGTGGTGATCGGCGGCGGTTCGGCGGGGCTCTCGACCGCCTATTATCTGGCGCGCGAGGGCGTGGATGTGTTGCTGATCGACCGTGACGAGACGGCGATGGCGGCCAGCACGGCGAATGCCGGCAGTCTGCATGTGCAGTTGCTGTCCTATGATTTCACCGATGATACGCCGGCCGATGGCGGGCCGGCCGCGCATACGCTGCCGCTGTCGCCGAGGAGTATCGCCCTGTGGAAAGAGATCGGCGCCGCGGTCGGCGAGGATCTGGGCATCCGCACGGAGGGTGGTTTGATGCTGGCGGAGGACGAGGCCGGTCTGGCCTGGCTGCGGCGCAAATCGGCGCTGGAAAATCGCTGCGGGATCGAAAGCCACATACTGACCCACAACGAATTGCGCGACCTAGCCCCCGCGCTGTCCGAGCGGATGGTCGGCGCCGATTTCGTCCCGGCCGAGGGCTACGGCGATCCGCTGCGTGGGATGATGGCGCTGCTGACGCTGGCGCAGCGCCATGGCGCACGCATCCTGCGCGGCGCCGAGGTGCAGGCGATCACGCGTCAAGGCGCCTCCTGGCGCATCGCCACTACCAGGGGCATGGTTACGGCCGGCAAGGTGGTGAACGCAACCGGGCCGTGGGCGGCCAAGACCGGGCGGATGGTGGGCATCGACCTGCCGGTTACCGGCACCGTGCAGCAGGTGATCGTGACCGAGCCGGTGCCGGCGATGACGCGGCATCTGGTGGCGGTCGCCAACCGGCATTTGTCGCTGAAGCAGCAGGCCAATGGCAGTTTCCTGATCGGCGGCGGCTGGTTCGGCGATTTCGATGCCGAAACCGGGCGGACACGCGCGCTGCGGCAAAATATCGAAGGCAATCTTTGGGTCTGCGAAAAAGCCCTGCCGGTGGTGAAATCCCTCTCTATCCTGCGCGCCTGGACCGGGATCAACCCGGCGATCGACCGCGCCCCGCTGTTGGGGGAGGTGCCGGGGCACCCGGGTTTTTTCACGGTGGTGACGGCGAATGGCTACACGCTGGGCCCGATCGTCGGCTATCTTACCGCGGCGGCGGTGGCGCGCGGGGAGGCGATCGATCCGCGCTATACCCTGGCGCGCTTCGGCTGATCGGCCGGCCGTCAGCCGCCTACCCTCAGGCGCCTACCCTCAGGCGCCTACCCTCAGCCGATTTCCGCCGGTGCCGTCCATGACGTTCCGCAGCGCCGACAGCAAGGCAACGATGGATGGCGCCGCGCGCGGCGGCCGTCCGGCGGCCTGACGTTCCGGCGTCTGATAGAACCACCGCACCGGGCGCAAATCGGTCGGGGCGCGAGCCAGGGTGAACAGGCCGGTTGGGGTGTCGATGGCGATATCCGTGTCGCGCACGGTGATCTTGCCCGCGACGTCCCACAGGCGCAGGCAGTCGGTCAGCAAGCCACGGAGTTCAGCGTCTGTCATGTCTTGGGTTCTAAAGCGTGATCGCCGGAGGTGGAACCACGCAGGCGTGAATCACGCGATCAGGAAAAGACTCGTGATCGCCGGAGGTGGAACCACACGCAGGCGTGAATCACGCGATCAGGAAAAGACTCGTGATCGCCGGAGGTGGAACCACGCAGGCGTGAATCACGGGATGAGACCAAGATTCGTGATCGCCGGAGGTGGAACAGCGCAGGCGTGAATCACGCGATTAGACAAAGACCCGTGATCGCCGGAGGTGGAACCACACCCAGGCGTGAATCACGCGATCGATAAACGCGATTGCCGCCCCGGCCGCGGCAGATCACCAGCCGGGGCGACCAGAGCGATGTTACAGTCGCGGACCGGTGAAGATCTCGTCGGCGACTTTCCGCGGGATCCACTTGCCGTCCGATTGACTGCCTTTGTAGACGCCGTTTTCCACCACGACCTTGCCGCGCAGCACGGTCAGGCAGGGCCATGCCTCCATCGTGCGGCCTTCCCAGGGGGAGTAGTCGGCCTCGTGCATTTCCGAGGCCTTGACCACGCGCTTGTCGTTCGGATCCAGCACGCAGATATCCGCATCCGCGCCGGCCGCCAGGGCGCCTTTGCGCGGATATAGGCCCATGATCTTTGCCGCATTGGTCGATACCAGATCGACGAAGCGGTTCAGCGAATAGCCGCGCTTGCCGACCATTTCCGTGTACATCAGCGAAACGCGCGGCTGCACGCCGGCATTGCCGCCGGTCGTGTCATCGATCCGCACGCCCTGGATTTTCTGCGCCAGCGTGCAGCAGATTTCATCCGTGGCGACGCAGTTGATCGACCCATCTAGCGTGCCGCCCCACAGTGCGGCATGGTCCTCGGCGCCCTTCAGCGACGGGTAGGTGTGATACATCTGCCCGTTCGGTTTCTTATAGTCTTCGGACGAATACAGCATGTACTGATGCAGCGACTCACCGTAGATCGGCGTGCCGCGCTGGCGGGCTTCACGGATCGCCGAGACGCCGGTGGCGGCCGAGGTGTGCATCATATACAGCGCCGTGCCGGGCACTTTTTCCGCCAAGCGGATGATGCGGCGGAACGACACGTCTTCCGACAAAGTGTTGTGGACTTCGGCCATGTTCTCAAAGCCGGTGCGTCCTTCGCGGATCAACTTGCCATACATGTGCATGACAATGTCGTTGTCCTCGGAGTGGATGACGGCCAGGCCCTTGTTCGCCGCCAGCACCTGGAACACTTCCCAGATGTCGCCGAAATCGACCATGCGGCCCTTGCGGTTGGGCGTGATGTCGGTGGTGAAGATCTTGACGGTGGAGAAGCCGGCCTGAATCGCCTCGGCCAATTGCGGGCCAAGATCGATCGGCAGCGCGCCTTCCACCATCAGATGCTGGGCATAGTCGCAGGGGCTTTTGCCCTTCCAGTCCTCTTCGCGCTTTTCGATGCTTTTCTGCACCGTCGGTTCCATCTGCGCGCGGGTAAAATCGATCATCGTCGTCGTGCCGCCATGCACGGCGGCGAGGCCGACGACCTCGGGCCCGTCGGTATAGACCAGCGGCATGCCTTCCGGGGCGGGCATGTGCCATTTGCAGTGAACATGCGGATCGATGCCGCCGGGCATGACGATCTTGCCGGTCGCATCGATCACGCGCACGCCGGGCGGGGCGGGGATGCTGCCCGGTGCGGCCATGGCGACGATTTTCTCGCCCGAAATCAGAATATCGTAAGCCCCGACGCCTTCCGGCGTCACCACCGTATCGCCGCGGATAATCAGGTCGACCATCGCCGTTGCACCTTTGTCTGAAACAAGAGCCGTTATGCTTACGCGATCCCGCTCCGCCGGCAAGAGGCCCCCTGGAAGGGCCTGGGGCGTTGGCAGCCTCGCCCGCGGTCATAAGGGCGCAGCCGGGGCGCCAATCCGGCAAAGCGAGGGGGTTTTCATCCGACGGACAGGGCAGTAAAGAAGCGGGTTTGAACAGCGATGCGGCGTCGTCAGAAGCAAGGCCGGTCACCCGCCAATCTCGCAGCCTGCCAAGCGTGCAGACTGCGGATCGCGCGGACCACCGATCCTGGTGATGACGGTCATTGCCGATCGCACCAGCCTCGCCTGCCATACCAGCCTTCGCCCCAGCCTTCGCCCCAGCCTTCGCCCCAGCCTTCGCCCCAGTCTTCGCCCCAGTCTTCGCCATCGTCAGGAGTAGCGATGCCAATGCCCGCCACGGATCCGCACCGCGCATGACCGCCGCGATCGAACCCGATGCGTTCTCATCCGCCGAACCCGTCAGCGGCCCGCTCGGCCCGGTGCAGAAGGCGCTGGACGTGGTCAATATCATCATGGCCGTCGGCAGCGCCGTGGCCATCCTGGCAGCCGGGTTGATCCTGACGTGGGAGGTCGCCGGTCGCTACTTCCTGGGCATGCCCAGCAACTGGCAGGATGAACTGTCGGTGTTCCTGCTGATCGGCGCCACCTTCGCCTCGGCGTCCTGGACCCAGGCACGCCGCGGCCATGTCGGCATCGATGCCCTGTCCCATGTCCTGCCCCCCGGCGCCGACCGCGTGCGCCGCTTCCTGGCCGACCTGGTGGCCTTCGTCTTCGTCGCCTTCTTCGCCTGGAAGTCTTGGGAACTGATGAAAGAAGCCTGGGATGAAGGGGAGACCACTCCCTCCTCCTGGGGGCCACCGCTCTGGATCCCCTACGCCAGCATGGCCTACGGCATGGCGCTGCTGGCGCTGCAATTGCTGGTGCAAACCCTGCAACTGGGGCGCCGCTCGTGAATACGCTCGATGTCGGCCTCGCCTACGGCGCGGCAACCCTGGTGTTCCTGTTCTCCGGCATCCCCATCGCCTTCGCGCTGGGGGCGGTCGCGACGCTGTTCATGCTACTGTTCATGCCCGCCGCCGCCCTCGATACCGTGGCGCAGTCGGTCTATGAGGAATTGTCCAGCATCACCCTGCTGACCATTCCGCTGTTCATCCTCAAGGGTGCCGCGATCGGCAAAACCCGCGCTGGCAAGGATCTCTACGACGCGCTGCACACCTGGATGCACCGCGTGCCCGGCGGTCTGGGGCTGGCCGTCACCATCGCCTGCGGGCTGTTCGCGGCGATGGCCGGATCATCCCCCGCCACCTGTTCGGCGATCGGCAGTTCCGGCATCCCGGAGATGCGGATGCGCGGCTACTCCCCCGGTTTCGCCGCGGGCCTGGTGGCGGCCGGTGGCACGCTGGGTATTCTGCTGCCGCCCTCCGTCGTCCTGATCCTCTACGCCGTCGCCTCCGAACAATCGCTCGGCCGGTTGTTCCTGGCCGGCCTGGGGCCGGGCCTGCTGCTGGTGGTCCTGTTCGGCGCCTATGCCATGGTGCGCTGGCGGTTCGAGTATCGAGCCGCACTGGCCAGGGGCCAACCCAGCCCGATCTTGGAACGGCACAACTACACCATGCGCGATCGCCTGGCCGCCGCTCCGCGCGTGCTGCCCTTCCTGATCCTGCTGACGGGCGTGATGGGCGCGCTGTATGGCGGCATCGCCACCCCGTCGGAAACCGCGGGGTTGGGCGCGATCCTGGCCCTGGTGCTGATCGGCATCGTCTACCGCACCTGGCGGTTGAAAGAGATTGTGCCGATCTTCTCCGGATCGCTGGGTGAATCGGGCATGCTGCTGATGATCATCGGCATGAGCCTGCTGTATTCCTATGTCATGAGCTATTTGAAGATCAGCCAGGGCGCGGCGGCCTGGATCGTTGGGTTGCATCTGTCGAAATGGCTGCTGCTGACGGCGATCCTGCTGCTGGTGGTGGTGCTGGGCTTCTTCCTGCCGCCGGTGTCCATCATCCTGATGACCGCGCCGATCATCCTGCCGCCCCTGAAGGCCGCGGGGTTCGATCTGGTATGGTTCGGCGTCATCATGAGCGTGGTGATGGAGATGGGGCTGATCCACCCCCCGGTAGGGCTGAACATCTTCGTCATCAATCGGATCGCACCCGATATCGGCCTGGGGCCGATCATCTGGGGCACGCTGCCCTTCGTGATCCTGATGGCGATCGGGGTGGTCATCCTGTCCGTCGTGCCAGGTATCGCCATGTGGCTGCCGGCCGCAGTCTACGGCTAGGCCGCGATGCGGTCGGGCCAGCCCTGGGCATCGCGGCCTGCCGTCATCATATCGGTCGGCTGGCTGTGCTTCCTGGGGATGCTGGCGCTGTTCTGGGTCGGTCCGCGCGGGTCCGATGATGCGCTGTATTGGCAGGCGGCCGATCACTGGTTCCACGCGGGGCCGCAAGTCGGCGCGCAGCATTGGGACCTGCGCCATACGATCGTCCTGCCGCTGGTTTTCGCGCGCCTACTGTTGGGCGACGGCCCGCTAGCCCTGGCGCTGCCGTCGATCGTCGCCGGGCTGGCGGTGATCGCCCTGGCCGGCGTCTGGGTGCGCGCCGCCGCGGGCACCGCCGCCGCCTGGCTCGCCGTGATCCTGCTGGCAACGGGGTCGCTGATGGTGCTGCTGTCCAGCACCGCGGATATCGATTTCATCGAGGTCGGGTTTATCCTGGCCGCGCTCTATCTGCTCCACCGCGCCATCACTGATGGCCCCGCGCCGGATCGGCTGCTGTTGGGCGGGATCGCGATGGGGCTTGCCATGGTGTCGCGGGAAACCGCCGCTTTCGCCGTGGCCGGTATCGGGGTGCTGTTCCTGGCCGGCTACGGGATGCCGCGCCGCAAGTATGCGATGTTCGCCCTGGGCCTGGCCGTGGTCGTGCTGGCCGAAATGGGGGTCTATTGGCTGCTGACCGGCGATCCGCTCCATCGTCTGGTCATTTCGCTGCATCATGACGGCAGCATCGACCGCTGGGCGGAAAAGGGCAGTGGCCTGCCGGCCGTGCATCCGCTGGTCGATCCGTTGGTGATGCTGTTGGCCAGCCACGATTTCGGCGCGGGATTTCTGCTGGGCCTGCCCATTCTTGCCGTCTGTCTGGCCCGTGCCAAGCCGCTACGCCCCAGGCCGCAACGCCGCAGGCCGCAACGTGGCGAACGGACGCTGTTCATCGTGCTGGGTTGCGTGGCAATCGTCTGGACGCTGATCGCAGCGGCGCTATGGAGCAAACTGGCGCTCGTTTCCCGCTATTACGCGCTGCCGCTGGTCTGCCTGACCATCCTGACGGCGGTCTGCCTGGGCTGGCTCTGGGAGTCCGGGCGGCGGCGTCTGGCCGCGCTGCTGCTGGCTTTGCTGCTGGGCGGCAATATCGCCGGCTGTGCGCTGGATAATCGCAATTTCATGTTCGGCGAGGCGGCGCTGGCCGCGCTGACGGCCCAGGAGGCGCGCATCATCCACACCGATGAACAAACGCTGCGGCGGGCGGCCTTGCTGCTGACCTGGTCCGGCGCGTTCGACCGCGTCACCGCGACGCCGCCGGGATCTGGCGATCTGTTCCTGTTCAATCCGCCCCGGGCGGCGCTGGCCAAGCTGTCCCCGGCGCCGGACTGGCAGGTCGTCAGCCGTCAGCAGCCCGCCCCGTCGCTGGCGCAGCGCCTGCTGGCCAGGCTGGCGCCGGTGCTGCCGTCCTGGCTGGCGCGCAAACTCGGTCCCGGCCATCCGGGGGTAACGCTGTATCGCGTGCCCTGACGGGCGAGCGTCAGATCACCCCGTCCGTGCGCAGGGCGGCGATGTCGGCCGCCGTGTAGCCGATGTCGGCTAGCACCGCGTCGGTATCGGCGCCGGCCGCCGGGGCCAGCGTATCCAGCCGGCCGCCGCCATGCGCCATCTGAAAGCCCGAGCCCATCAGGCGCATCGGCCCCCAGGGGCTTTCGACCGTCTGCAGCACGTTGCGGGCCTGGATCTGCGGATGATCGATGATCTCTTCGATCTTCCAGATGCTGGCGCAGGGCGCGCCGGCCTGGTTCAGCCGCGTTTCCCAGACCTTCGAGTTTTCCGCCGCCAAGGCCTCCTCGATGATCGCGCGCAGGTCTGCCTCGTGTTCCTTGCGGGCGAACCAGTCGGGAAAGCGCGGGTCTTCCAGCGCATCGGCGCGTCCGATCCCGGTCATCAGCGCGCGGTATTGCTTTTCGTCGTTCACGGCCAGCAGCAGGTAGCTGTCCTTGGCGCGGAACAGATTGGCGGTGACCTTGCGGCTGACCGCTTGGTTCCCGGCCTGCAACTGGCGATGGCCGGCGACGGTGTAATCGGCCACCTGCGTGGTCAGAAACGCCAGGCTGGCTTCCAGCATCGACACGTCGATGAACTGGCCGATGCCGGTATGGGTGCGCTGATACAGCGCCGAGGCTAGCGCAAAGGCCCCCGTGGCGCCCGAGAGGATGTCGCAGACCGCGAAGCCGGCGCGTGTCGGACCGGTTTCCTCATGCCCGGTGATCGCCATGATCCCCGACATCGCCTGGATCTTGCCGTCATACCCGGCCTGGTTGCTATAGGGACCGGTTTGCCCGAAGCCGGAGATGGCGCAATAGATCAGCCGGGGATTGACCGCCGACAGCGCCTTGTAGCCCAGGCCTAGCCGGTCCATCACGCCGCCGCGGAAATTCTCCATCACGACATCGGCATTGGCCGCCAGTTTCCGCACGATCTCTTGTGCGGCGGGGTTTTGCAGATCCAGCGTCAGGCTTTTCTTGTTGCCGTTCACCGCGATGAAGGCCGAGGCCATGTTCCGCTCCGCCCATTCGCGGGACAGGGGCGTGCGGCGCATGTCCTCGCCGCCGCGGCGTTCGATTTTGATCACCTCGGCCCCGAGCAACGCCAATTGGTAGCTGGCATAGGGGCCGGCGAGCACCTGGGTGAAGTCGAGGATGCGGACGCCTTCGAAAGGCCGAGCGGTGTGGGGGTTCATGCGGCTTTCTCGACGCGGTTGGGGCGGGCGAGTTCTTTTTGGCGGTCGAACTCGGCGCGTCGGCGCTGCAACTCGGCCTCACCGATCTGTTCCAGGTTGAGATAGTCTAGCTTCCACTTGCCGTCGTCGTTCCAGCGGATCGGGTTCTGCATCGTGGTCTGCGGACCGATGGCCGATTCCAGCAGTCGCAGCGCGTATTCCAGCGTCTGATCCTGAGAGGTCGGATCGTGCGGCTTACCGGCGGCATTGCCCAGCGGGAAGTCGCTGAACAGGAAGCGCGCGATGCCGGCATGTTCGACGATGTCCTTGGCGCAGCCCATCAGCACGGTGGGGATGCCGTTGGCTTCCAGATGGCGCGCGGTCAGGGCGCAGGTCTGGTGGCAGACCGGGCAGTTGGGCACCAGGATGGCGGCGTCGATCCCGTCTTCTTGCAGGCGGCGCAGCATTTCCGGCGCGTCGGTCTCGATCGTGACGCGGTGGCTGCGGTTGGTCGGGGCGCCGTAAAAGCGTGGGCCGACCGCCCCGATCCGCCCCGACGCCGCGCTTCGGCGCAGTGCGGGCAGCGGAAACCAGGTGTTGCAGTCGGTCGCGGACGTATGGGTGCGGTCGTAGCCGATATGGGAGATGCGCAGGTCGTGATCCTGCGCCGTATCGCCGGCATAGACCTGATAGAATTTGGCGCTGCCGTTATAGGGCGCGCCCGGCCCCTGATCGCCTTTGTCGGGCTGGTAGGGGGCGGCGGTGGTGATCAGGGCGATCTTGCACTGGTTCAGCGGCTTTTTCAGCGCGGTGAAGGGGGCCGACAGGTGGTGTGCCCAGCGATACGGCGTGGTGTAGCCGATGGCGATGTAATATTCGCGCGTGCGGCGCATGTAGGGGATCGGCGAGTCATAGTCGGGTGCGAAGCCCAGCGCGGCGTCGATCGCGTCGTTGATCGACGTGTCGGATGCGGTGCTCATGTGGTTTCCTCCTGTCGTGTTGTGTGCAGTCTTGCCTGGAACTATGCCAAGGGGGAAGGGTGCCAAGCGGGAAGGCCGGCAATCGGGAAGGCCGCCAGACGGGAAGGCTGCCAGACGGGAAGGGTGCCAGACGGGAAGGGTGCCAATTGGGAAGGCCGCCAGACGGAAAGGCTGCCGAATGGACAGGCTGCCGAACGGGCAGGGGGCGGGTCGGACGCCGGCGATCGGATGGCGCACCAAGAACGGCGTGCACCCACTGCGCCCGCATCAGGCCCGTATCGCGCCCGTATTAGGCCCAGCTGAGGAAAATGCCCGGCACCGCATGTCTGCCTCCTACCCGCAGACTGGGTGCGGATAGGGGTTTCCGCTATAAGCGCAGGCAAAGGCAGTACAGCAGGATCACCCGATGTCAAAACCGCGCGGCCGTCAGTTTTTCGCCAACCCAGGGCCGACCAACATCCCCGACAGCGTCCTGCGGGCGATGGACCGGCCTAGCATCGACTTCAATGATCCCGATTTCGTCGCGATTTATGATCAAGCCCGCGCCGGCGTGAAACGAGTCCTGCGCACCACCCAGCATTTGTTCATGTATAACGGCTCGGGCCACGGCGCCTGGGAAGCCAGCCTGACCAATCTCCTCTCGCCCGGGGAGACGATTCTGGTGCTGGAATCGGGCTATTTCTCCGACGAATGGGCGACCATGGCGCGCAGTTTCGGGCTGCAGGTGCGCACGATCGCGGCCGATTGGCGCGTCGGCGTGTCGATCGACGACGTTCAGGCGGCCCTGGCGGCGGATACGGCGCATGAGATCAAGGCGGTCTGCGTCGTGCACAACGAGACCGCCACCGGCATGATGATCCCGCTACCCGCGGTGCGCGCCGCGCTGGATGCCACCGGCCATCCGGCGCTGTTCCTGGTCGATACCATCTCCTCGCTGGGATCGCTGGCGTTCCATATGGACGAGTGGGGGATCGATTGCGTGGTGGGCGGCAGCCAGAAGGGGCTGATGCTGCCGACGGGCATGAGCTTTACCGGCGTGTCCGACAAAGCCCTTGCCGCGCATGCCAAGGCCACGCTGCCGCGCTATTATTTCGACTGGACGCTGATGGCCAGCCGGCCGCAGAAAAGTTTCATCGGCACCGTCCCCGTCAACATCTTCTACGGCCTGCACGAATCCGTCCGCTTGCTGGAAGAGGAAGGGCTGGACAATGTCATTGCCCGCCACGCCCGCCTGGCCGAAGCGACTCGGCGTGCCGTGCGCGTCTGGGCCGGCAATAACGGTCCCGAATTATTCGGCCGTTCGGTTGATCGCCTGTCCAATTCCGTCACCGCGATTGCCATGCCGGACGGGTTCAACGGCGATGCGCTGCGCAAGACGATCCGCGAGCGCTACAACGTCTCTTTGGGCGGCGGCTTGGGCAAGTTGGGCGGCAAGATTTTCCGCATCGGACATCTAGGGGATTTGAACGAACCGATGCTGCTGGGCGCCCTTGCCGCGGTGGAGATGGGCCTGCGGGTCGAGGGTGTGCCGCACGGGCGCGGCGGCGTCGATGCGGCGATGGCGTATTTGTCTGAAGGCTGATGCCGGCCTGAGGCCGACCGTTCCCGCGATCGGCGCCCCCCCCAGCGCGGCGGTGGTGCGCGTAAATGCATCCCGCGCGGCGTTGGCGGCGCGTCCGCGCGAAACTGTAACCAGCGCGGGGTTGGCGGGGCGGCCGCGCGAAACTGCAACCAGCGGGGTTGGCGGGGCGCGCACAGTCACCCCATGCGCCGCATCAGCGCGGCGGTGGTGCGCACGGATCACCCCGCGCCCCACGCGGCTCACACCGTCTGGGCGGTGAACACGCGCGTCGGTGCGACAAATTCGTCCTGCGCCGCAACTGTCAGGATCTCCGCCGACCCGGCCTCGGCAGTCCGGCGCAGCAGCCCGTAGACGGACGAACCGGCTTTCTCCAGCGCCACCCGCGCGCTGCCCGATTGCAGGCGGTGGAACAGAAACAGCGCCGCGATCGCATCGCCGGCACCGCTGAACGCACCGCCGAGTTTCGGCGTGCGCAGCAGATGGTAGGCATCGCCCTCAAACGTCAGCATGTCGATGCTGTCGGGTGGTGTCTGCTCGGTTTCCAGACTGGTCAGCAGCACGCAGCCGGGGCCGGAGCCCAGCATCATGCCGCGCAGGTGTTGCAGTGCCCGCTTGGCACCCGGCACGCTGGTGCAGTCGATCCCGGTCAGGCGTTCCAGTTCGAAGCGATTGGGCGTGGCGATGTCGCTGGCGGGCAAGGCGTGGTGACGCAGGAAATCCTCGATGCCGGGCCGGACATAGACGCCTTTGCCGGTATCGCCGATCACCGGATCGCAGCAGTACAGCGCGCCCGGGTTGGCCCGCCGGACGGTTGCCGTCGCATGCAGGATCGCGTCACCGATATCGGCGCCGCCGACATAGCCGGACAGAACCGCGTCGCACCGGCGAAACGCATCGCGCGCGGCGATGCCATCCACCAGATCGCGCACCGATTGGCCGGAATAGACCGCGCCTTTCAGGTCGCCATAGCCTGGGTGATTGGAGAATTGCACCGTGTTGATCGCCCAGACCTCGGCGCCCAGGCGCTGCAGCGGGAACATGGCGCTGGCATTGCCGACATGGCCGTAGGACACCCAGGATTGGATCGAGAGAATATTCACCGTGCGCGCGCCCGTGACTGATATCCGCCTCTAGGGTCGGTTATTGCGCCGCGGGCGGCAAGCCCGCGTTTGCGGCCAAGGGGCGTCATGGCCAAGGGGCGCCAAAGGCCAAGGGGCGTCATGGCCAGGGGCGTCATGGCCAGGGGCCGCCATGGCCCAGGGCGCGTCATAGGCCAGGGCACTCCATAAGCCAGGGCGCGCCATAGGGCAGTTCCATCGTCCGGCGGATCGGCTATACCCGTCCCAACGCAACCAAAACTCCGGATGGATTACCCATGGCGACGCCGCTTCTGTTTCAACCGATCACCTTCCGCTCGGTAACTGCCCCCAACCGCATCGTCGTCGCGCCGATGTGCCAATACAGCGCCACCGACGGCCTCGGCTCGGACTGGCATATCCAGCACCTTGGCGCGCGCGCCGCCGGCGGCGCCGGCACGGTGATGGTGGAGGCAACGCATGTTTCCGCCGTTGGCCGCATCACCCCGCACTGTGTCGGTCTGTGGAATGATGAACAGCAGGCGCTGCTGAAGCGGGTCGCCGATGTCATCACCATGTGCGGCGCGGTGCCGGCGATCCAGATCGCCCATGCCGGCCGCAAGGCCTCCTCGGCCGTGCCCTGGGAAGGCGGCAAGCCGATCCCGGTCGATCAGGGCGGCTGGCAGCCGGTGGCGCCCAGCGCCTTGCCGGCAGTGCCGGGGGCGACGGTGCCGCATGCGCTGTCCACCAGCGAAGTGCGCGATGTCATCGGCCAGTTCGCCGATACCGCGCGCCGGTCTTTCGAGGCGGGCTTCAAGATCGCCGAAATCCATTCCGCCCACGGCTATCTGGGCCACTCGTTCCTGTCGCCGATCTCCAACCAGCGCAACGACGTCTATGGAGGCGATCTTAACGGCCGCTCGCGCTTCCTGCTGGAAACGATCGAGGCAGTGCGCGCCGTGTGGCCGGCGGATCTGCCGCTATGGGTGCGCCTGTCCTGCGTCGACTGGGCCGCGGGCGGTCTGACGATCGAAGACACCGTCGCCGTGGCGCGCAAGATCGCTGCGACGGGGATGGTGGATCTGATCGACTGCTCCTCGGGCGGCGTGGCGCATGATCAGAAGATCCCGTCGCTGTATCCGGGCTATCAGGTCCCGTTCGCCGATGCGATCCGCAACCAGGCGGGTATCGCCACCGGCGCGGTCGGCCTGATCACCGAGCCGACGCATGCCGAAGAGATCCTGGCCAATGGCCGCGCCGACGTGGTGCTGCTGGCGCGCGCCTTGCTGGCCGATCCGGCATGGCCGCTGCGCGCCGCCAAGGCGCTGGGCGTGAAGCCGGCGATGCTGAACCAGTATCTGCGCGCGACCATCTGAAGCTGCCGCGGTGCCATGGTCCGTTCCGGCGGGCCGTGGCACGCGGATTTCCGTCGGCACACCCATACTGCACGAGCGCAAACCAAACCCGTGAACGCGATCATGCCGAGGCGATCCCGCTGTCCGATCTAGCCACCCTGATCGCCGCCCCCGGCGCCAACGACCTCGTTTACCACGACCCGGCCTTCCTCGGCCGGCCGATCTGGCTGCATGCCGCGCGCCCGACGATGTGGACGCCGGCCACGCCGGTGCTGTTCGTGCATCACGGGGTGCGCCGCAACGGCCGTGACTATCGCGATTACTGGCTGGCGCACGCCGAGGCCTATGATCTTCTGGCCATCGCCATCACCTTTCCCGAAGACGGCTTCCCCGACTATCTCTGGTACAATTTCGGCAATCTGCACGGCAAGGACGGCACCCCCAACCCGCGCCAGGACTGGACCTTCGGCGTCGGGCCGCGGCTGTTCCAGGCATTACGGCAACAGGGCATCACCACCGTTCCGCGGCACGGTCTGTTCGGCCACTCCGCCGGCGGGCAATATGTGCACCGCATGCTGTCCTTCGGCTATCGCGCGCATGTTGCCGTCGCCGTCAGCGCCAATGCCGGCACCTATGCCATGCCGGACCTGTCGATCGACTGGCCCTGGGGCCTCGGTGCCACCGAGGTCGCCCCCCATGATCTGCCCGCCTGGCTCGGCTTTCCGCTGACCATCATGGCCGGGACCGAGGATATCAAGACATCCGGCCGGCATTTCCCCAAGGGGCCGAATTCGATGCGCCAAGGGCCGACGCGCTATGCCCGCGCCCACACCTATCACCGCGTGGCGCAGCATGCGGCGCAGGCGCTTGGCGTGCCGCTGGCATGGGAGCTGATCGATGTGCCGAGCGTCGGCCATGATGGCGCGCGCATGTCGGATGCGGCCGCACCGCTGATCGCCGCCCGTCTGCACGGATAGACCCTGCCGGATGGCCGTCCCCAGCGCCGAGCGCCCCGACACGCGGCCCTGCCCCGCTAGGCGTGCGGCAAATCCTTAGCGCTGACCAACCCGGCCGCTCGGCTTGGCAACAGCCTCGCCAAGCGCCCGGCACGACCTCAGCGCCGGCCTAGCGGCGCACCGCAAGGACAATCCGGTTCGTGTTCGTGCCGCCGGCATTGTTGCCCACACCCCAGCAATTCGCCGTCTTGGTAAAGGCCTGCGCGTTCACCATCACCCCCAGCACATCGAACGGCAGACCCGCGATCGCGGCGATGACATGACGCTCCAGCAGCACGCGGCCGCCCCGCACCTCCCCCACCTCGAACGCCACGAAGCCGCCCGGCCGCACGACGCGCGCCAGGCACAGGAAGGTCCGGCGAATGAACGCCTCCCACGCCGCGGTGTCGCGGTGGCGCGCGATCGGCACCGCGCCAGGGTCGATACCGGCGAACCAACCGCGCAGCCAGTTATCGCCCTCATAATCGACGATATCCAGAAACGGCGGCGAGGTGACCACCAGATCGACCGATCCATCCGCCAGCGCCGCTGCGCTGTCCGATGGGCCGGTCATCAGCACCGCCGGCGGATGGGCGGGCGGCACGCCATCGGCAAGCAGCGATCGGGACTTGCGCAGGATCAGCGCCGCAACGTCGCGCGGCGGCGGGGTTTGGCCGCGCTTGGCGTTGATCTTGCGCTGCGCGGCGGCCGAGGCAGCCTGGTTCGGCGGCAGCGTGTAAACCGAAAAGAACCCCGGCGAATGTCCGGTCAGGCGGTTGATCGCCACCATCCGGATCCACGCGGCCACCGGGTCCGAGGCGGCATGCTGCAACAGCCAGCCACGCAGCGCGGTAAGCTGGCGCAGCGTATGCGGGTGGAAAAACGCCAGCAGATCGTCTGCCATTGGCTCTGTCTTGCCGCCCACCAGCGCCAAGCCGTCCAACCGTTCGGCGATCGCGGCCAGCGGCGGCGGTGCCAGGCGCGGTTCGGTCAGCATCGCGCTCAGCGGGTTGATATCGTTGCCCGCCGGCGCCCTGCCATGCAGTGCAGCCTCCAGCGCCGTGGTGCCGCGGCCCGAGAACGGGTCATAGACGCGGTCCCCGGCCTGCGTCAGGCGCGTGATGAAAAACGCCGGTAATTGCGGTTTGAAGCAGGCGCGATAGCTGATCTCGTGCAGCCGGTGCGCTTGGCGCTGGCCGGCGGTCCAGAATTCATTGACGAAATAGCGCAGGCCGGACTCATCGGTTTCCAGCGTCTGCTGCCCGCCGAATGCAAAGCGCCGCAGCGCGTCGATGAACCGGGCCGACGCGCAAGCCTGCTCCGTCATCGGCGGCGCGTCAGCGCAGGAACGGGTTGTTCGCCTTCTCGGCGCCGATCGTCGAGCCTGGGCCATGGCCGCAGATGAAGGAATAATCCTCCGGCAGCACCAACAGCTTGGTCTTGATGGCGGCAATCAGCGCCGCATGATCGCCATAGGCAAAATCGGTCCGCCCGATCGAGCCCTGGAACAGCACATCGCCGGCGATGAAGAAGCGCGCGGCGTGGTTCACGAAAACCAAGCTGCCCGGCGTGTGCCCGGGGCAATGCAGGATGTCGAACGCATGCGCCCCCAGATGCAGGGTCTCCCCTTCCGCCAGCCAGCGATCGGGCGTGACATTGCGCGCCTCGAACCCGTAAGACGCCGCCTGGTCGGCGATCCCGTCCAGCAGGAAGGCGTCGCGCTGGTCCGGTCCTTCGATCGGGATGCCGCCCAAGGCTTCCTGCAAACCGGCCGCGCCGCCGGCATGGTCCAGATGGCCATGGGTCAGGACGATCTTTTCGATCTTGGCACCGACCTGCTCCACCGCGCCCAGGATGCGGTCGACGTCGCCTCCCGGATCTACCACCATCCCGGCCTTGCTCGCCTCATCCCAAAAAATCGCGCAATTCTGCTGAAACGGGGTTACCGGCACGATCGCGCCACGCAGAAGGGGAGCGTCCATGTCTAGTGCAGCTTCGGTGATTTCAGGAAACTCGCACGGTCCGCCGAACGAATGGCGACGGTTTTGGTAGAGCCGTCACGATCGATCCGCAGCCGCACCTCCGCCCCGGCGCTGCCGGACGACCAGACCCGGCGCCACAGGCCGGCCAGATCGGGAATATCCTCGTCATTCACCAGCACGATTTTATCGCCCGGGCGGATGCCAGCCTGTTCGGCCGGCCCGTTATCGGCCACGCCGCCGACGATCAGGGAGTCCTCGGCTTCGGTCGCATACATGCCCAGCCAGGGGCGGGCAGGGCGATTGACCCGGCCGTAGCTTAGCAGATCGGACATGATCGGGCTCAGCAGGTTGATCGGCACGACCATGTTCATGTCATAGCGCCGGCCCTTGCCGTCGCCTTGTTGCAGGATCAACGAGCCGATACCCATCAGCTTGCCGTCGGTGCCGATCAGCCCGCAGCCGCCCCATAGCGGGTGGGCCGGCGCGATGAACAGCGCATCATCCAGCACGTATTCCCAATACCCGGCGAATTCCTGGCGGCCGACGATCCGCGTTTCGATCGCATGGTGGCGCCCGCCGCCCGCCGCCATCACCGCCTGGTCGCCGATCTTCAACCGATCCGAGTCGCCGATCTCCATCTCCGGCAGATCCAGCTTGCCCAGCGCTTGCACCAAGCCGAAACCGCTTTCCTGGTCATAGGCCAGCGCATGGCCCGGCACCGCCTGACCGTCGTTGGAGGTGATCCAGATCGTTTCCGCTTCCGTCACCAGATAGCCGATCGTCGCAATCAAGCCGGTGGATTTGATCAGCACGCCGCTGCCCGCCCGCTCCGTCCCCAAAGTGTTGGCGGTGAAGGCATCCGACGGCACATAGGTTTTGATATTGACGACAGATTTCAGCGACCGTTCCAGGTCGAACGAATAGTCGCCGGGATCAGGCTGAAGGTTGGCCGGGATCTCCCAGTCGTCCTTCTTGCTGCCTCGGCGTCTTCCCTGATTGGGACGGGGCTTCGGGGGCGTATCTGTCATGACGTCTCTATATCAGTCCTTCCGAGGCGATGGGCAATGCCGGCGCCGGGTTGAACGCTGGAAAATTGTCACCGCGGCGGGGGTGACGACTGATTGGCGGTGAATTCGTCAGGTGGCGCCTGGAAGCCTGCAATGATCGTATAGGATGCACCGGTCACGCCGCCGCCAATCGGCAGCGCCAGATCGATCGGCGGGCTGACTAGGTTCAACTGGTCGACGTTCGAGGGAAACACCATCACGACCGGAAAAATCTGCTTGTCGCGCACGGTCTCGCCGATCGTGATCGCCAGGAAGATCGGCACTTCGATGCTACGCCCGACCATCGCCGGACCGCGCTGGATGGCGACGCCGATCTGCACCGAGCCGGCCAGTTCATCCGGCTTGTCGCCGGCTTTGCAACTGCCATTGATCGACATGATCCGCGCATGGAACACCAGATTGGTGATGTCGTGCGCCGGGCCGGGATTGTTGTAGCTGGTGACATCCGCCAGCGGCGGGATCAATTTCGGCGTCGGACAGGACGGCGCAAACTGGTTGCGGCTAGGGCCGCAGGCGCACAACAGCGCGGTCAGGCATAGCGGGGCGAGTGCGCGCAGGGGCAGTGACATCGAAGACTCCGGTGGGCCAGTGCTCGACTGGTGGAGGATATAATCTGCCGCCCTGATATCAAAACGGCAATCCGCATGGAAAAGCACGCTCGGCGACGCCGCGCAACGCTCCACGCACGTCGTTCGCCAATTCTCTCGGCCGCGGCGCGCGGCGCGTGCGACCGCGCTGACGTGCGGCCGGAAAAACCTTAGACCGCGTGGCTGAAAACGTGCGGTCGTCTGGCCGGAAAAACCAGAGGCCGCTCGGCGCTGCCGGCGGCCTCTGTTACGGCATGGGCGCGTGGCGTGGGATCAGGCGACCTGCGCGACCGCCCGCTTGGCCACTACCCCGATCAGATGGGCGCGATACGCCGCGCTGGCATGGATATCGGCGTTCAGATCGTCGGCCGGAGTCGTGATGCCGGCAATGGCAGCAGGGCTGAAATTGCCCGACAGCGCGGCTTCGAACGCGGCATGACGGAACACCCCACCCTGGCCGGCGCCGGTGATGGCCAGGCGCACGCCAGAGGCGAACTTGGCCACAAACACGCCGACGATGGCATAGCGAGACGCCGGGTTGCGGAATTTCTCATACGCCGATTTCTGCGGGATCGGCAGTTCCACCGCCGTGATGATCTCACCCGGTTCCAGCGCGGTGGTGAACATGCCCTGGAAGAAATCGTCAGCCGCGATCGAGCGCTTGTCGGTTTTGATCGTGCCGCCCAGCGCCAGCACCGCCGACGGGTAGCAGGCCGCCGGATCGTTATTCGCCAGCGATCCGCCGATCGTGCCGCGATGGCGCACGGCCTCATCACCGATCATGGACGCAAGGTTGGCAAGACCCGGGATTTTCGCCTTGATCTCGGCATTGGCCGCGACATCGGCATGGCGCGTCATGGCGCCGATGGTCACCTTATCGGCCGAGACGGTGATGCCGGACAGGCCCAGCTTGGCGAGATCGACAACGGTGGATGGCTTGTTCAGCCGTTGCTTCAGCACGGGGATGAAGGTCTGCCCGCCAGCCAGTGCCTTGGCGTCCTCTTGGAACGACAGCAGCTTGACCGCGTCTGCAAGGCTTGAGGGTTTTTCATACGCGAAATCGTACATCGTGATGGTCCCTTCTAAGCAATCCACGCACGCGGCCCAGCCTCATGCCGAGGCCGAGCTACGCGCTTGAGGTTTATTCGGCCGCCATGCGCGGCTGAGCCGCCTGGATGATCGACCAGAGTTTGGGCGCCGTTGCCGGCATGTCCAGATGCCGCACGCCGTAGTCTTTCAACGCATCGATCACCGCGTTCATCACCGCCGGCGGAGAGCCGATGGCGCCAACTTCCCCGCAGCCTTTGGAGCCGAGCGGGTTGTGGGTGCACATGGTGTTTTCAGTGGCGACCGAGAGGTTGGATGGCATGTTGTCGGCGCGAGGCATGGTGTAGTCCATGAACGAGCCTGATATCAGATGACCATGCGCGTCGTAAGCGCAGCCTTCCAGCAGCGCCTGGCCGATGCCCTGGGCGACGCCGCCTTGGACCTGGCCCTCGACGATCATCGGGTTGACCACGCGCCCGACGTCGTCAACCGCGGTGAAACCGACCATTGTGACGACACCGGTCTCCGGATCGATCTCCACCTCGGCGATGTGGCAGCCGCCGGGGAAGGTGAAGTTCTTCGGATCGTAGAACGCGGTTTCATCCAGGCCGGGTTCCAACTCCTCGATCGGGTAGTTGTGCGGCACATAGGCCGCCAAGGAGACATCGGTCAGCGTCTTCGACTTGTCGGTGCCGGCGACGGAGAAGGTATTGTCCTTGAACTCGATATCCTCGACCGCGGCTTCCATCAGATGGGCGGCGATCTTCTTGCCCTTGGCGATGATCTTATCCATCGCCTTGACCATCGCCGACCCGCCCACGGCCAGGCTGCGCGAGCCGTAGGTGCCCATGCCGAAGGGGATCTTGCTGGTGTCGCCATGCACGACGTCCACCTGATCCAGCGACACGCCGAGTTGATCGACCACCAACTGGGCAAGGGTGGTTTCATGGCCCTGGCCGTGGCTGTGCGTGCCGGTGAAGACCGTCACCGATCCGGTCGGGTGGACGCGGATATTGGCGACCTCATAGAGGCCCGCGCGGGCACCGAGGGAGCCGACGACGGCCGACGGCGCGATGCCGCAGGCTTCCAGGTATGTTGAAATGCCGATGCCGCGCAGCTTGCCCCGCTTCGCCGCCTCTGCGCGCCGAGCCTCGAACCCGGCCCAGTCGGCCGATTTCAGCGCCACGGCCAGCGTCGTCTGGTAGTCGCCGCTGTCGTATTGCAGCGCCACCGGCGTCTGGTAGGGGAAGGCGTCGCTGGGGATGAAGTTTTTCTTACGAATTTCCACCCGGTCGATGCCCGTGTCATAGGCGATGGCATCCACCAGACGCTCGAGCAGGAAGGTCGCTTCCGGCCGGCCGGCGCCGCGATAGGCGTCGACGGGGACGGTATTGGTGAACACCGCCTTGACGTTGCAGTAGATCACCGGGGTTTTGTAAACGCCGGCCAGCAGCGTGGCATACAGATAGGTCGGCACGCAGGGCGCGAAGGTCGACAGGTAGGCACCCATATTGGCGATGGTGTTCACCCGTAGGCCAAGGAAATGCCCCTCGGCGTCGATCGCCATTTCCGCGGTGCTGACATGGTCGCGGCCATGCGCGTCGGTGATGAAGCTTTCGCTGCGTTCGGCGGTCCATTTCACCGGGCGGCGCACCTTGCCGGCAGCCCAGGTGACGATCGCTTCCTCGGCGTAGTGGTAGATTTTGGAGCCGAAGCCGCCGCCGACGTCGGGGGCGACGACGCGCAGCTTGTTTTCCGGAATATGCAGCACGAAGGCGCCCATCAGCAGGCGGATCACGTGCGGATTCTGGCTGGTCGTATACAGCGTGAAGTCGCCGGAGGAGGTGTCGTAGTCACCGATCGCCGCGCGCGGTTCCATCGCGTTCGGCACCAGACGGTTATTCGTCAGGTCCAGCTTCACCACCTTATGGGCGTTGGCGAAGACGCCATCCACCACGGCCTGATCGCCGATGTGCCAATCGTAGCAAAGATTGCCGGTGACGCCGTCATGCACCTCGGGCGCGCCGGGGGCGAGCGCATCTGTCACCTGGGCGACGGCGGGCAGGTCGGTGTAGGCGATTTCCAGCAGTTCGGCGGCGTTTTTGGCTTCCTGCTTGGTCGTGGCGATCACCACCGCCACCGAATCACCGACATGGCGCACCTTGCCGACCGCCAGCACCGGGTGCGGCGGTTCGGCCATGGGGGAGCCATCCTTGTTGTGGATCTGCCAGCCGCACGGCAGGCCGCCGATGGCTTCGGCTTCCATATCGGCACCGGTGAACACCGCGATCACCCCCGGCGCGGCAGCCGCCGCCGTGGTATCGATCGAGTCGATCCGCGCATGCGGCCGGTCAGACCGCTTGATATACGCGTAGACTTGGCCAGGCCGGTTGATATCGTCCGTGTAATTGCCTTTGCCGCTGAGGAAGCGGAGATCTTCCTTGCGGCGCACGGCGGCGCCGATGCCTTCGAATCCCATGATTGGTCTCCCTGGAACGTCCCTGTGTCGTCGCGCCTTATTCGGCGGCTTTGGCGTGCATCAGCGGGTGCGCCGCCGCGATCGCTTTGACGATGTTATGGTATCCGGTGCAGCGGCAGAGATTGCCTTCCAGCCCTTCGCGGATTTCTTGCTCCGTCAGGCCTTCGGGATGCGATTGCACCATGTCGATGGCCGTCATCACCATGCCGGGGGTGCAGAAGCCGCACTGCAAGGCATGATGCTCGCGGAACATTTCCTGCATCGGATGCAGCGTGCCGTCCGCCGCGGCCAGGCCTTCGATGGTCGTCACCGCCGCACCGTCCGCTTGCAGCGCGAGCGTGGTGCAGGATTTCACCGATTCGCCGTTCAGATGAACGACGCAGGCACCGCACTGGCTGGTGTCGCAGCCGACATGCGTGCCGGTCAGGCCAATTTTCTCGCGCAGCAGTTCGACCAGCAATGTGCGTCCTTCGACGTCCACCGTGTGCTGCTTGCCGTTGACCGTCAGGGTGACCTGAGGCATCGCGCTCCCTTTCGTGCTTGCAAATATGTGCGCAGAGCCGCCAGTGGCTGAAGGAGTGGCTTATGGCTTGCAGCGCCATCGCCCTGGACGTCCCATTGCTGCGTTAGTTTGGTCGCGCGGATAGGATGTGGTCAAGCGGGCTGTTGGGCTTGCCGTGATGGCCGCCGTCGCTGGCTGCTGTCGTCGCTAGTTGACGTCGACGCTGGCCGCCTTCGCCCATGGCCCCCATGCCGTGCCCTACCTGTTCCGCCGCTGCCGCGTCTGCCGCAGGGTGATCCGGGTCGGCGCAGGCGCGATGAGGCGCAGCCTGGGTAGGCACCCCTAGTGCTGGTCTGTCTGATGCGGGGCTGCCAAATGGGTTTCCCCCTGATGGGTGTCCGCCTGATGGGTGTCCGCCTGATGGG